>Ga0214471_10000074_pt1 | contig 97905 bp, 91 predicted proteins | sample RVTome_5_FD_207665 | JGI IMG/M metagenome (GOLD analysis project Ga0214471, IMG submission 207665) | Soil microbial communities from uranium-contaminated site in the Upper Colorado River Basin, Wyoming, United States - RVT142D155 | ecosystem: Environmental > Terrestrial > Soil > Contaminated >... | reverse complement strand
CCCCACCGTGTCCCCCCCCCCGGGGGTCCCCCCACAACGGGTGAGGCGGACACCCGTTGCCTCTGGTCGTCGAGAATGGCGCTCATGTCGCCTACTTGGCCGAGCCCGCCTGCTGCGTGCCGCTGAACGTGTAGTCGATCGTCGACGTCAGGCCCTGGAAGGAGTTGCCGGCTGTCGTGGGCAGCGTGACGGTGATCCGCAGGTAGTCGGTGCCACCGCTGGTAAGCGCGTTCATCGTGTTGACCAGGCTCAGGTCCTGGTCGGCCATGATGAGCGCGGTCTGAGCCAGGATCGTATCTGTCGTCCCGCTGCAGGTGTAGGTGTAGGGGGGTCCCGACTCGGTCCAGGCCACCGAACAGCGATCGATGGTGATCTGAAGACCGTCGGTGGCATCGGTGTCGAGCGCGCTCGAGACCGTGGCCTCCGTCGTCAGCTCGACCTCGGGGAAGTTGGTGGACCCGTCGTTGGTGATGGTGGCGGTCCGCTGGATCGTGTCGCCGGGAACGACGGCGGTGGCGCCGGTGGCGAGACGGTTGGTGGACCCCGCCGCGGCGAGGCCCATCGACAGCGAGCCGGTCGACAGGGTGTGGCTGTCCGAGTCGGTTCCGGTGAAGCTGGCGAACGTTCCTACCGCAGCGATCGAGGCGGTGAACCCCAACACGATGACCGACAACAGGGCCTTGGATGTGAGCGAACGCGATGACATGTTGATCGTGAGCCTTCCCAGCTGGACCGGCACCCGTGCAGTGCTGGTGAGGTAGTCCCGATCGACCCTTGGTCGCCGGTCTTGAGCACGTTTGTGCGCGTATCGCGCCGAAACGCAGATTGGTACCGCTTTCATCGCGCCGGGGCCCCTGTACGCGTGGCTGCGACCGGTTCACCGAGGCGCCAGCAGAATCCGTGTGTCGATGTGCGGTTGACTGTTCGGATGCGACGAAGCATCGACGACGCCACCGACGACCATCCCGCCGACGACGACCGATCAAGCGTTTCGTGGGCCGTGGCCCTCAGCGATGACTGCGAGGGCTGCGCCGACCTCCGCGTGGTGCTCACGATGGAGGAGATGGGCGCCGCCGGCTATGGGTTGATCGCCCACCTTGCTCCGCCCACTGCCCGCCGGTTGCGCACTGCCCTGCGCGACGCCTTGCGTGAGCTCGGCGAGGACGTCGGATCATGATGGCTTCGGGTTCGACGACCCGCCCTCGCCCTAGCCTGAGTCACGATGGCTGAACCCGCTACCGCCGAGAGCCCCACGCTCGACATCGCCACCGGCACCGGCATCGACGTCCGCAAGGTCGCGAAGCGGTTCGGTCCCACCGTTGCCCTTGCCGGTGTCGACCTCACCGTCGAGCCGGGTACCGTCACCGTGCTCCTCGGTCCTTCGGGCTGCGGGAAGACGACGCTGCTGCGATCCATTGCCGGACTCGAGGTGCCCGATGCCGGTGAGATCCGCCTCGGTGCCCGACTCGTCACCGGCCAGGGAGTGTTCGTGGTCCCCGAGCGCCGGCGGGTGGGGATGGTGTTCCAGGACTGGGCGCTGTTCCCCCACCTCACCGTGTTCCGCAACGTCGCCTACGGTGTTCCCAAGGGTGCCGACCGCGTCGTGCGGGTGCAAGATGCTCTGACCATGGTCGGGCTCACCACCCAGGCCGACCGACTTCCGGCCACGTTGTCTGGCGGTCAGCAGCAGCGGGTGGCGCTCGCTCGAGCGCTCGCCCCTCGTCCCGAGGTCCTCCTCCTCGATGAGCCGTTCTCGAACCTCGATACGGCGCTGCGGGTCGCTGTGCGATCGGAGGTCCACGCCCTGCTGGCCGAGCTCGGGGTCACCGCCGTCTTCGTCACCCACGACCAGGAGGAGGCCTTCATCCTGGGAGACCGCGTGGTCGTCATCCGCGCCGGTGTCGTCGAGCAGACCGGAACCCCCGCCGAGCTCTACGACGCCCCGGCCAACCGATGGGTAGCCGACTTCGTGGGCGACGCCAACTTCGTGCCCGGCGAAGCGACGGCAGGCACGGCGGCGACACCCCTCGGTCGCGTACCCCTCGTCGGCGACGTCTCGGGACCCGTCGACGCATTGGTGCGGCCCGAAGCGCTCCACCTCACCGACGGCGGCGACGGCACCGTCGAGCTGGTCGAGTACTTCGGCCACGACACCATGTACCGGGTTCAGTTCGCTGGGCTCTCGTTGGCCGTGCGTTCGACCGGTCCGCCCCGCCATCAGAGGGGCGACACCGTTGGAATCCGCTACGTCGGCGACCCTGCACCCAGCTATCCCTCATCGACGGCTGAGCCCGCATCGACAGGCTGATCCCCGCTGCCTGCCCGGGTAGATGTTAGGTAGGCTTTACAACTGGAGAGAGGCAGCGTTAGTCTCTCCGGCCATGTCCAAGAGAAGCCCTCTTCGTGCCCTACTCAGCCTGCTGGTCCTCGTCGCCCTCGTTGCCGCGGCCTGCTCGAGCGACTCCGATTCCAGCGATGGCGCCGCCGGAACCGGGACCGCACCCGAGGACGGCGGAACCCTCACCCTCTACACCGGGCGGGGTGAAGACCTGATGCAACCGGTGATCGAGGCCTTCGAGGAGGCCACCGGCATCACCGTCGACGTTCGCTACGGCGGCACCGCCGAGTTGGCGCTGTTGATCCAGGCTGAGGGCGATCGCAGCCCGGCCGACGTCTTCCTCTCCCAGAGTCCCGGCGCCGTCGGGTTTCTCGCCGGCGAGGGCATGCTGGCTCAGATCGACGAGGATGTCGCCAACCTCGTCGAGGAACGGTTCCGCAACGACGACCGTCGATGGGTGGGCATCACCGGCCGCATCCGGACCCTCGTCTACAACACCGAGCTGGTCGATCCTGCCGATCTGCCCGCGTCGGTCTTCGATCTCGCTGATCCGGAGTTCGCCTCCCGTCTGGGCGTGGCGCCCACCAACGGCTCGTTTCAGGACTGGGTCACTGCCCTGAGCGCGCTGGCCGGTGAGGACGCCACCCTCGAGTTCCTCACCGCGCTGGCCGATGCCGGGGCTCCGACGTATCCGAAGAACGGCCCCATCGTGGAAGCCGTCGGTCGGGGCGAGATCCCGTTCGGGCTCGTGAACCACTACTACGCGCACATCCTGAAGGCCGAGAACCCCGACCTCCCGGTCGAGAACTACATCTTCCCCGACGCCGACCTGGGTGCTCTGCTCCTAACCACCTCGGCCAGCATCGTGGCCCCGACCAACAACGCGGACCTCGCCAATCGGTTCATCGAGTTCCTGCTCGGTGACGAGGCGCAGCGGATCTTCGCCGCCGACGAGTTCGAGTACCCGTTGGCCAAGGGTCAGGTGCCGGTCATCGACCTGCCCCCGCTCGGCGAGATCGACCTGCCGGCGTATGACCTCGAGGAGCTAGGCGGCGGACTGGCCCGCACCCAGGAGCTCATCGACGAGAGCGGCGTGGCCGGCGTCTAGCGGGCCCCTGATGATACGCCGCCGGCCACCCCACGATCTCTACCGGGCGTCGCCAGGCATGGTGGTCGTGGCGGTGCTGGTGGCCGTTGTGTTCGCGGCGCCGCTCGGCTACCTGGTGGCGCGCACGGCGACGACCGACCTCGATCACGGCGCGCTGATCACCAGCGAGCGGACGCTTCGGCCACTGGCTCGGACCCTCGGGCTGGCCACGGGGGTGGCGTTGGCGGCGTCGGTGTTGGGCACGAGCATCGCCTGGATCACCACCCGGACCGACCTTCCGTTCCGTCGCGCCGTTCGGGTCGTTGCGACGATGCCGCTGGTGATCCCCTCCTTCGTGGGTTCGTTCGCGTTGCTTGCCGCACTGGGCCCCCACGGTGTGCTGTCGGACGTTCCCCTGGTCGGATCGCTGCCCCGACCCACCGGGTTCTTCGGCGCCCTCGGGGTGCTCACGCTCCTCACCTACCCCTATGTCCTGCTCCCGGTCGCCGCCCGCCTCCGGGCCCTGCCCGCGTCCCTCGAGGAGGGCGCCCGCCTCCTGGGTCGTGGGCCATGGCGGGTGTTCGCCACGGTCGTGATCCCCCAGATCCGTGCCGCGATCATGGCCGGTGCCCTGTTGGTCTTCCTCTACGTCGTGAGCGACTTCGGCGCTGTGTCGATGTTGCGCTACCGCACCCTCAGCGTCACCATCTTCGAGAACCGCCTCGTCAACCAGCCCGTGTCGCTCACCCTGGGTCTGCTGCTGGGGCTCATCGCGGTGGCCGTCGTGGCAGCCGAGCGGTGGCTGGTACGACGCGATCCACTCCCGCCGTCGATGTCGAGCTCCCAGCCCGTCGAGGTCAGGCTCGGCCGATGGAAGGTGGTTGCCGGCGGCGCCATGGGAGCTGTGATCGTCGCCGCGCTGGTGGTACCGATTTCGGCGCTGGCCACCTGGGCGTGGCGGGGGCTCACCACCGACGTGGTGCACATCGGCATCGACGACCTTTCGCTCGCCGCCCTGGCCCGGCCCAGCTGGAACTCGGCGTCGGTCAGCCTGATCGCGGCCATCGTGGCCGTGGGCCTGCTGTGGCCGCTGGCCTTCTTGACCACCCGATCCCACAGCCGGATCGGTTCGGCGGCAGGGATCATGGTGACGTCGGGGTTCGCCCTGCCTGGCCTCGTCATCGCCCTGTCGCTGGTGTTCTGGGCGCTCCAGAGCGACCTCATCGCGCCCTTCTACCAGACGATGCCGCTGCTGGTCCTCGGCTACGTCGTGCACTTCGGGGCTCAGGCGTTGCAGGCCGCCAATGTGGCCGTTGGCGCGGTGCCTCGCCGGTTCGACGATGCCGCCCGGCTGCTCGGCGCGTCGCGTGCACGGCGGCTCCTCACCGTCGACCTGCCGCTGATGCTCCCCGGGCTCGCGGCCGGGGCGGGCCTGGTGCTGCTGTCGGCCATGAAGGAGCTTCCGGCCACCCTGCTGCTGGCTCCCACGGGGTTCGACACCCTCGCCACCCGCATCTGGTCGGCTGCCGAGGATGGATTCCTGGCCGAGGCAGGCCTGGCATCGATGGTGCTGGTCGCGGTCAGCAGCGTCCTCACGTGGCTGCTGGTGATCCGCCGCGCCGACCGCCTCGCCTGAGCGTGACCGCGGCGTCCTCGACCTCAACGTGTCGGCGTCGAGGCGACTGGCCCGACCTCTCCGTTGAGACCGGTCGACGCAGCGCTACGCCGGGGTGACGTGGATGCGCTCTCCGGCGAAGGAACCGACGCCGACATGATGATCGTCGATGGCGACGGTGAGAGTGCCATCGGGAGAGGCCGCGGTGACGGTGCCGGTGACGCCGGGACGGATCGACGAGTCCTCGAGGAACTCCAAGAGCCCAGGTGTGAACTCCAGCTCCTCGGTGATGCGACGGATGGTGAAGCCGCTGCCCACCTCGACGTCGGACATCGGCACCGTGTCGGGCGGGGCGTAGCTGCTGCCCGGGATGGGGTTGCCGTGCGGGCAGGTGGTGGGCTGGCCCAGCACCCGCACCAGCGCCGCTTCCACCGATTCGCTGATGACGTGCTCCCACTTGCCCGCTTCGTGGTGGGCGTCGGACCACGAGAGCCCCAAGATGTCGGTGAGGAACCGCTCCGCAATGCGATGACGCCGCACGACGCGCTCGGCCAAGGCCCGCCCGGCGGCGCTCAGGGTGATCCTGCCCTCGTCGAGAACGATGAGACCCTCGTCGGCCATCTTGTGGATCATCTCGGACACCGCGGGCCGCGAGACCTCGAGCCGCTCGGCGATCCGGGCCTGGATGACGTCGATGTCGTCCTCCGCCAACTCGAAGATCGTCTCGCAGTACTCCTCGAACGCGGGATGCCACTCTTCCATGAGGTCGATCGTAGAACGCCACGGCCCGAAGGGCACCCCCCCGACCCTCGTTTGCGGAATCGGAGAGGCCGTTCAACAGCCTCGAGCGCGGCTCGGTGTCGGCGTCAGCGGGCGCCGGAGCGGTTGATGGCGGCGTCGTCGGTGCCCAGGTAGGACTCGACCACGCGAGGATGGGCCAACACCTCGGCCGGACGACCCTCGGCGATGGGCTGGCCGAGCTCGAGGCACACCATCCGGTCACAGATCGACGACAGCAGCGGCATGTCGTGCTCGATCACCATGATCGAACAACCGGTGTGCTGTTGCACGCGCACCAGCAGAGGGCCCAGCGCCTCGGTCTCCTTCTGGGCCACGCCACCAGACGGCTCATCGAGCAACAGCACCGAGGGGTCCTGGGCCAGGATGCAGGCCAGCTCGACGATGCGGCGCGAACCGGTGGACAGCTCGCCTACCAGCTTCTCGGTGAAGGCTCCGAGCCCCATCAGATCGATCAGATCGTCGACCTTGCGGGCGATCGAGCGCTCGCTGCGCCGGTTGGCGGGCAAGCGCAGAGCGGCACCCGACATGTCGGTGGCGTCGATGTGACGCTCGAACGCCACGGCGATCACCTCGGCCGTGCTGAGGGAGGGGAACAGGCGGGCCTCTTGGAACGAGCGACCCAGCCGGTTGCGAGCCCGCCAGTGCGGTGCCCAGTCACTGATGTCGGTGTCGCGGAGCAGGACATGGCCGGAGTCGATCCTGTGAAAGCCCGAGATGCAGTCGAACAGGGTGGTCTTCCCGGCGCCGTTCTGGCCGATGAGGCCCAGGATCTCGCCGTCGCGCAGCTCGAGTGACACGCCGTCGACAGCGCGGACGCCGCCAAACCGCTTGGTGACCTCTCGGCACTCCAGCACAACCGGCGCTTCGTTCGACGGCGGGACCCGCGCCGGCATGGCGGCCAGCGCCGCCCCCTCGTCGGGCGACTTCGTCGACGAGGTTGCACGCCTGCCCTTCCCACGGCCTTTGCCGTTGCCCCCCGAGGAGGTGGGTCCCTCGCCGGCGGAGCCGGCGCCCTCGATGAAGACCGACCGGAGGATGTCGGGTCGATCCAACAGGTCGGCGGTCGGCCCCTCGAAGCGGACCTCGCCCTTCTCCATGAACACGGCGCGCTGGGCCAGGTTCAGCGCCACGTTGATCGACTGCTCGACGACCACGATGGTGGTGCCGGCCTCGTGGATCCCTCGCACGACCTCGAGCAGCTGGGAAACTACGGTGGGGGCCAGGCCGAGCGACAGCTCGTCGATCATGAGCAGCTTCGGTCGGCCCATGAATGCCTGGGCCAGCGTGAGCATCTGCTGCTCGCCGCCCGACAGGTCGCCGGCTAGCTGGGTGGAGCGCTCACTCAGCCGAGGGAACAGCTCGAGGACCTCATCGATGGAGCGGGTGATGCGATCGCGGTCCTTGCGGAACATCCAGCTGGCCATGCGCAGGTTCTCCTGCACCGACAGGGTGGGGAACACGCCCCGGCCGCCGGGCATCTGGCTCATGCCTGCCCTGGTGGTTGCATCAGCGGTCCAGCCGACCACGTTGGTGCCGTCGAAGGTGACCGTGCCGGCGGTGGGCTTCACCAGCCCCGACATGGCCTTGAGGATGGTGGACTTGCCGGCGCCGTTGGTGCCGAGCAGGGCGAGGATCTCGCCCTCGGCCACGTCGAGGTCGACGTCGAAGAGCACCTGCACCGAGCCGTAGGAGACGTCGATGCCACGGCATGACAGCAGGGGAGCAGCCGGTCCGTTGGTCGAGCTCATCGGTCGGCCCCCACGGATTCACCGGCACTCCCGCCACCGCCTGGGACGGAACCATCGGCATCAGATGATTCGTCGTCGTCCACCGGATCGCGTATGTCGGCAGGGGCGTTGAGGGCGCCGGCGATGGTGTCGGTCTCGTCGGCTGGCTTGTCCTCGGTGCGACGGTCGGCCACGAGCGAGGGAACCAGGATGTCGTGACGCTTGGCCACCCATCGGAGCCAGCGATCGCGCACCCAGTGAGCAGCCTGGCCGAGCCCGCCCGGCAGCGCGTAGAGGATGACCAAGAGCCCGGTTCCGGTCACCAGCAGCCGGTAGGCGGGGTCGATCACCTGCTCGAGCCATCGGAGGAGGAACACGCCCGAAAGTGCACCGCCGAGGCTGCCGAGCCCACCGATGACTGCCATCGAGAACACCTCGATCGACTGTGCGGGCTGGTAGGTGCCGCTGCCCGCCCCGTGCAGCAGCACCACGTGGATGCCACCGGCCACTCCGGCGAACACCCCAGCCAACATGAAGCCGCCGATCTTGGTGGCGGTGGTGGGAACGGCCATGGCGTCGGCGGCCCGCTCGTTGTCGCGGGTGGCGAGCAGCACTCGACCGGCGCGCGACGCTCGGATGCCCGATGCGGCCAGCAGGGCCGCCACCAGGACGGCCAGAGCCACGTAGTACGCGGTGACGCCGTCCTCGAGGTCGACCGAGCCCCAGAGGTGCGGGCGGGTCACGCCGCTGGGGATGAGGCTGGGGAAGTTCACCGGGTTGAGGAAGAAGGAGTCGAGGGCGACGGCGAAGGCCAGTGTGGTGACGGCCAGGAACAACCCCTTGATGCGCAGCGCGGGCAGGCCCACGAGCAGGGCCACGAGGCCACCGGCCAGGCCCGCGATGGCGAGGGTGACGAAGAAATCGACGTTCCAACGCACGATCAGGTTGCCGGCGACCACTGCGCCAGCGCCGACGATGGCAAAGTGTCCGAGGCTGATGTGGCCACCCCAGCCGGTGAGGATCACCAGGGACACGGCGACGATGCCCCACACCAGCGCCACGGTGATGAGGAACAACGAGTCGGGGTAGAGGTGTGGGATTGCCAGCGCGGCGGCGGTGACTACGGCCAGCAGACCCCACCGGGCGGCGACGACCTCACGGAGCCCCCGCAGCTCTCGGGGGATGGGCCGAAGGACGCCGATGGTGGACCAGCTCGACGCACCCGAGTCCTGGCCCCGGCTCAGCTGGTGGCGCTGGGCCAACAACGCCACAAGGATCACGATGAGGAATGCGACGTCGACGGTGCTGGCCTTGTCGCTGTTCCACAGCACGACCTGCTCGAGCACTCCGAGTCCGACCCCGGCGGCGACGGCCTTGGGGAGCGACTCCATGCGCGCCACCACCGCGGCGGCGAGCGCCGGCAGCAGCGGCGTGAGGCCCGACAGCGCGTCCGACGTGACGCCCTGGAACGGTGCACGCAGCATGAACGTGAGTGCCGACAGGCCACCGGCCAGCGCCCACACCATGGTGGACAGGCGGCGGATCGGGATGCCCAGCAGCAGCGCCCGGTCGCTGTTCTCGGCGGCGGCCCGAACGGCGACGCCGGCGTCGGTGCGCACCAGGAAGTAGGCGAGACCGGCGATGACCACCGGTACGCACGCCACGATCAGCACGTGCGCTCCGGTGAACAGGACCGGCCCGATGTTGATGCTGACGTTGATCGGGGTGTCGTAGCCGCCGAGCAGAAGCGGTCCGTCCATCCAGATCGGGATGAGCAGCTGGAACCCACCGAGCACCTGGGTGAGACCGATGGTGGCCACCGTGAGCACGAGACGGCTGCTGTTGGTGAAGCGGCGGATCACGACGATCTCGGTGAGCGCGCCCACCGCCACCCCCATGAGCAGACCGATGGTCATGGCCAGATAGAAGTTCCAGTTCCAGGTGAGGAACAGGTTCACGGCGAACACACCCGCCACCCCGCCCATGGCGCCGTAGGCGAAGTTCACGATGCGCGTGCTGCGGTAGAGCAGGATCAGCCCCATCGCCAGCAGCGCGGTGACCGTTCCCAGCACGGCGCCCAGCAGAACCACGGCAACCGGCGCGCCGTTGGGCAGCAATCCGGCCATCAACGGCCAACCCATCAACACTCCGACGGCGATGGCGATGTTGCGTGCCGGGCCCGCGGTGGCCAGGGGCTCGGGCAGCACTGAACGCGCGTTCACTGGAACACCCTCGGCTCGCCGGTGGGCCACTGGCCGGTCCGGTAGCGGACGCCGGGCTCAGACTCGACGTAGGCGCCCCGCTCGTTGTTCTGCTTGGAGGTGCGCTCAGGGTCCCACCAGATCTCGCGTGCGTCTTCGGTGGGTGTGTAGTTCTGCGGGCCGAATCCCCAGGTGCCGAGGGGGCCCGTGCCGCCGGGATACTCGAACATCCCCTGTTCGAAGGTGGCCGGAGTGAGCTCGGGTCCCGCGCCCTGGATGCCGATCGCCAGCATGTACAGCGCGTAGTAGACGAGGTCGACGGCGAAGGCCGGCTCGTCGTCGCGGACCGCCTTGTAGGCCTGGTATCCGTAGGACGCCCGCAGAGGCTGGGGCGACCCGAGGTACGACACGCCGAACGCCCGGGACCACTGGTCCTGGTCGTAGAGCTGGCCGATGAGGTCGAGGTCGGTGAGGGCGGTGCCGGTGACGACCCACTCGGGGTGGTAGTTCTGCTCGGACGCCTTCGAGGTGAGGAAGATCGGGAACACCGGATCGCAGCCGCACAGGATGCTGGTGATGCTGTCGCTCTTGAGTCGGGCGATGATGTTCGATGCCTGGTTCGACATCGACCCGAGGTCGAGCTTGTAGGCCAGCCGCGAAGTGGGCGGGCGGCCGTAAGACTTGAGGATCGCCTCACCGGCATCGACGCACTCCTGGTACCAGGGGTTCTCCGGCGCCAGGGCGACGAACTTTCGGGGCGCACCCTCGATCGAGCCGCGGGCGTGGATGGCGGTGCCGTCCATCATCCGCTTGTGGATGTACTCCGCCACCGTCTCGACGATGATCGAGCAGTCGGTGGTCAGGCTCCAGGCGTACGGCCGCCGGCTCGTGTACCACTCACGGCTCATGTAGGGGGCGTTGAAGGCCACGATGCCTCGGCGCGACAGCGCGTCGGTGTAGGGCGGGGTGCCGGCGTTGACCTCGGCGAAGGCACCGATCTTCTCGTCGACGTGGATGGCGTCGGCCTCCGCCTCCTCCTGCCCGCCGCCCAGCACCTCGTTGGTGGATGAGCCCTTGCCGTCGAAGAACACGAGCTTGATCTGCCGTCCGTAGAACTGGAACCGGGTGTTGAAGTACTCGACCAGCGCCACTGCCGTGCGCTTGAAATCCTCGGGCGTGTCGTCGATCTCGGCGCCGGCCACGGCGGCGAGGGCCTGCTGGAAGCCGGGCTCGTTGAGCACGCGGGCAGCCACCACGATCTCGGTGTCGGTGACCCCTTGCGAGTTCGCTCCCGCGTTGGTACCGGCGAAGGCGATGCAGGGCGGGCTGTAGGTGTCACCGGGCACTTGGAGGGTCCGGTCAGCGCACAGGCTCACCGTGCCGGCAGCGGCCGGCAGGTTCGTGCCGGGTGGTGGTGCCGCGTTTCCGCCGGCGCTGGGCGCCGAGCCGCCGGCCGGCGAGGGATTCGATCCGCCGGTTTCGGTCGCTCCCTCAGCTGCGTTGTCGACCGGGGAGAGGCCGGCCTCGTCGGCCGGCTTCTCGATGGTGATCCCGCCGACGTCGGTGATTGCACCGGTGGCGGCGTTGTCACCGGTGTTCTCCGAGACGCTGGGCACGACGACGGCCATGAGGGCAACGGCGACAGCCACGCCGACGAGCGGAAGCCGGTCGCGCAGGCGGTCGACCAGGTTGGTGAAGCTCATCAGTCGACCACCTGGTAGCGCTGGTTACGAGATCGCCGCGTGTCGCTCAGCGCCGTTCCAACGACGGCGAGAGCGGCGAGCAAACCGATGGTGACCAGCGTTGCGGCCCGTCCGTCAGGCAACGAAGCGGCGGGGACGACAGCCACCGCCCTGGGGTCGCGCTGTCCGGGCAGCGCGATGGCGTCCTGGGGCTGAGGATCCGACGGTGGGGTCGCCACGCCCGCCGGTGGGCGATCGATCACGCTGCCCTTCACGGCAGGCGTCGGCTGTGCGATCGGACCGGCAGGAGGTGCGATGGCACCGGGCTCCGACGGAAGGTTGCCGAAGCCCGGGAAGCCGCCGAACAGATCGTCGAAGTCCTGGCCCTCGGTGAAGGCCGACACCCCGCCCAGCTCGATGTCGAGCGACCCGATCCCGGTGGCGACACCGAGGACCACATCGAGAGCGGTGATGACGTTGCCGGTCCGGCAGTCGAAGTCGATCATGGCGTCGAAGATGGCCTGGCGCGCCGGCTGCACGCCTTCGGCGATGGGCCCGAGCACCTGGGTCCCCAGCGGTGACTCGTGGACCGTGATGGTGAGCGGGTTGACGGTGACCGTCCCCAGCTCGTTCACCTGGGGGCCGGGGATCTCGATGATCAATCCGGTGGGGGCCAGCACCCCGTTGATGGCCTCGGTGAGCTGGTCAAGCCCGTCGACACCCTCCTGCGGCATGGTGAACCGCTGCCCACCGGCCTCGATGACGTCGAACGTGAACGAGCCGCCGGCCTCGAGCACCTCGTTGTCGGATCCGCTGCGATGGATCGCCTCCCAGCGCAGGCCCAGGAGGCGGAGCTGCCCGCCACCGAGGTTGATCTCGGGGATGACCGCAACCGCCCGGGACTCGCGGATGCCGTCGATGATCTGGCTGGTGGCCTCGGCGTGACCGCCGGGGGCAAGGGTTCCGAACCCTTCGTACTCCAGCACGCCGAGTTCGACCGCGGCGTGCCCGAGGGGTTGATCGGTGGCTCGAGCGTGCTGCTTGCCGAGCCCCAGCGTGCCTCCGTTCATCGAGCTGCCCTGGTAGACGATCGTCTCGCCATCGCCAGCGCCCTCGTTGCGCGAGTCGACGGCGAGCGTGGGTGGCTGGCTCTCGCGTGGCCACGTGGGGTCGCCGCCCGTGCAGCTCTCAGCGGCGAGGACCAGGCCCAGCGTGGCCAGATCGATGGTGCGCGACTGCCCGCGCCCAACCTGGTTCTGGTAGTCGGCGATCACCTGGCCGAACGAAGGGGCCCAGTTGAGGCCACCGGTCTCGGGTCCCACCCGCACCAGCTCCGCCCGGGCCTCGCCGCTGCCGAGGATGAAGTCCTCATCGGCCGACGCACCGATGGGTGCCAGCGCGGCCAGGGCCACCACCCCGGTGGCCACAGCGGCCACCCGGCGGGTTCGCCGGTAGCGCGTGGCCAGGGAGTCCGAGGTTGTGGCTGCTGCGACGTCGTGGCGCGTTGACACTCGTATGTTCCCCTTTCGCTCACAGGCCCCCATCCGGTCCGTGAACGGCACACATCGTGACACATGTCACCCGTGCGTCGTAGTCGGGGACTTTCGCCGCCGTCGCGCGCATTCCCTGCGTCTCCTGCCCTTCGCACCGGGATTCGAGAGTCGGCAGGGCCGACGCGGCACGCGGTGACACGCCGTCGAGAGTGGGCGGGGCTCGGGTGAGCGGCCATGATGGGCGGCCATGACTGATCTGTTCTCCGTCGAAGGCAAGACCGCGGTCGTCACGGGTGGCTCCCGTGGGATCGGACTGATGATCGCTCGAGGCTTCGTGCAGAGTGGCGCCAAGGTGTACATCTCGTCACGCAAGGCCGAGGTGTGTGACGAGGTGGCTGCCGAGCTCACCGCCGAGGGGCCAGGAGAGTGCGTCTCCGTTCCCGCCGACCTGTCGACGGAGGACGGGTGCCGCCGTCTCGCCAGCGAGGTAGGCGAGGCCGAGGACCGGCTCGACATCCTCGTCAACAATGCCGGAGCCACCTGGGGTGCCCCGCTGGCTGAACACGACGACGCCTCCTGGAACCGCGTCCTCGACCTGAACGTGAAGGGCGTGTTCCACGTCACGAGGTTCCTGGTGCCCCTGCTCAAGGCGGCGGGGACGGCGGAGGAGCCAGCGCGGGTCATCAACATCGGCTCGATCGACGGCATCCACGTGCCGATGCTCGAGACCTACAGCTACTCGTCCTCGAAGGCCGCGGTGCACCAGCTCACCCGCCACTTGGCTCGCAGCCTGGCGCCGAAGATCACGGTGAACGCCATCGCGCCGGGACCGTTCGAGTCCAAGATGATGGCCGCCACCCTCGACGCCTTCGGCGATCAGATCGCCGACTCGGCACCGCTGAAGCGCATCGGGCGGCCTGACGACATGGCCGGCACCGCACTGTTCCTCTCCTCACGCGCCGGCGCCTACCTCACCGGCGCCGTCATCCCCGTCGACGGAGGCATCGCCGCCATCGGGTGACGGAGCCTCAGCTCGTGGGGAGCAGCCCGGCCAGCGAGGCGGTGAGCGTGTGCTCGATCAGGTTGTCGACGGGCGGCCAGGGGAACTGCGGCTTGGCGATCAGCAACGAGGTGAGTCCGTGGCTGCTCGCCCACAACCCGATGGCCACCGTGAACGGATCCAGATCCGGTCGAAGCGCCTTGGCATCGATGGCCGCATCCACCGCGTGGACGAGGTGATCGAAGGCGGCAGTCGACCGCAGGCGCTCGGAGGCGTCGTCGCCCTCGAACGCTGCACGGGTCATGAACAGCAGCCGGTACTGCTCGGGGTGCTCGAGACCGAAGTGCACATAGGCCCGACCACGAGCGGCAAGACCGCTGAGTGGATCGGGCTCCTCGTCGGCCGCCGCTGACGACCGCCGGTCGAGCTCGGCGAACGATTCCTCGCACACGGCGAAGATCAGCTCGTCCTTGGTCTCGAAGTGACGGTAGATCGACGGTGCGGTCACGCCGACTTCGGCGGCGATGGCTCGCACCGACACCTCGGCCACGTCACCCGCCTGGAGGAGGAGGCGGCGGGTGGCGTCGAGGATCTCCCCCCGCAGCCGGTCGCCCTGGCCCTTCGGGGTCCGTGGTCGTTCGGCGCTGCGCGGGTTCACGGCCGGTGTGATGCGGTCGACGACGGGCCGGCCGTCGAGGCATCGCCGTTGGAGTGGTCGCCGTCGCTGCCGGCCCGACGAGAGGTCGCAGCGGCGCGCTCTTCGGGCGTCACCACGCTGACGTTGCCGGGGCGGCCGGGGGCGACGAGCACCCGCCGGGCGGCAGGTGCGCCGTCGCCGTTGGCCGTAGTCGGACCGGTCGACGAGCCGGTCGACGAGCCGGTCGACGGAGCGCTGGAGACCATGGACACGCCAGCACCCGAGTCGGTGAGATCGATGCTCGCAGCGTCGACGGCGGCTGTGGCCGCGGCGAACACTGCCGTGGACTCGCCGGTCTCGGAGAAACCGAATCGTCCGTGTACCCGGCGCAACGCCGCCGGCGCCCACCAGTTGGCCCGGCCAGCCAGGCGCATGAACGCCGGGACCAGCGTCGCTCGAACGAGGGTGGCGTCGACCAGAACGGCGATGGCGAGCCCGAGCCCGAACAGCTTGATGAAGCTGACGCTGCTGGAGATCATGGCGATGAACACCACCGAGATCAGTGCCGCCGCCGCAGTGACGATGCGACCTGTCTTCTCCAATCCGACTGCCACCGAGAGCTGGTTGTCACCGGTGCGGTCGTATTCCTCCTTGATGCGGGAGAGGAGGAACACCTCGTAGTCCATCGACAGCCCGAAGGCGATGCAGAACATCAGGATCGGCGTGGTGATGGCCAGCGACCCGGTGGCGGTGAAGTCGAGGAAGCCCGACAGGTTGCCGTCCTGGAAGATCCAGACCATGGCCCCGAACGTCGCCGTGAGGCTGAGCAGGTTCAGCACGATGGCCTTGAGTGGCACCACCACGCTTCCGAACATGAGGAACAGCACGACGAAGGTGATGATCCCGATGAGCATTCCGGCTACCGGGAAGTCGGCGAACATCGATGCCTTCGAGTCGACGAGCTGAGCGGAGGCACCGCCCACCGAGACCTTCTCGAAGGGGTGCTCGACAGCGCGCACCGCCTTGGCCATCGCTTCGCCGTCGGAGCTGACGGGCTCGACGGTGGGGATGGCCCGGAGCCAGACGCTGCCCGACTCCGGGTTGGTTAGGACCGCGCCGAAGGCTCCGGGGTCGGCCACGTTCTCGCCACCGACGTAGACGCCGGTCGGAGAGACGACCCGGGCCACGCCCGCGGTAGAGGAGAGGTCGGCGGCGTAGTCGGCGATGTCGCCCGCCCGGGCGGAGAGGTCGTCGATGCCTTGCACGATCACCGACGTGGCGAACGCCTCGTTGCCGTCGAAGTTGGCGCGGATCTCGTCGGACACCATGCGGGTGGAGGCGCCCGGTGCCTGCACCCGGTCGTCGGGCAGCCCCAGCTCGATGCGCATGGCGGGGGCACCGAGGAAGAGCAGAAAGAGGATGACCGACGTGGCAACCGGAAGCGGGCGCTTCATCACGGCGACGGCGATGCGGTGCCACATGCCCTCGCCCACCTCTTTGGGCTGGCGCTTGAGCACGGCCCACTTGTCGACGTTGGACCCGAGGGCAGCGAGCATGGCCGGAAGGGTGATGATGCTTCCCGCCGCCGCGAGCATGACGACGGGGATACCGGCGTAGGCGAACGACCGGAGGAACGCGAACTCGAAGATCACCAGCGCGGACAGCGACGACGCCACCGTCAGGGCGCTGAACAGCACCGTGCGCCCGGCAGTGTCGACGGTGCGCACCACGGCATCTTCGGTGGACAGCCCGTGGCGCAGCTCCTCGCGAAAGCGCGACACGACGAAGAGGGAGTAGTCGATGGCCAGGCCCAGGCCCATGGCGGTGGCCATGTTGAGGGCGAAGATCGACACCTGGGTGAACTCGGCCACCACCCTCAAGACGAAGAAGGTGCCGAGGATGGCGAAGGCCCCGATGGCCAGTGGCAGCGACGCCGCCACCACCGACCCGAAAACCAGGATCAGCAGGAACAGGGTGATGGGGATCGCGATCCCCTCGGCGCGGGCCAGGTCCTGCTCGATCGTCTTGCCGATCTCGTTGAACACCGGTGCGAACCCGGTGACGCCCAGCTCGACGAGCTCCTCCTCGCGATCGAACAGGTCGGTGAGCTCCTGGGCGATGGCGTCGACCTCGTCGTCGTCGCCCTCGATGGTGGCCAACACCAGGGCCTGGGTGCCGTCGCTACTGACCAGCGCGGGGTTGGGGAACGGCGTCCACGCCGACAGCACCGGTTGACGGACTCCGTCGTGCTGGCCGAGCTCGGCGACCAGCGCGGAACCGACGACAGGGATGGGGCCGGAGTCGACGCGTCCCTCCTTGGCCGTCACCAGGAGCACGAAGTTGGGGTCACCGGTACCGAACTGCTCCTCGAGGAGGGCGGTCACCTGCTCCGACTCGCTGTCGGGGTCGGAGAAGCCACCCGACGAGAGGTGATCGGCCACGCCGCCGCCCACGGTCCCGAACATGAGGAACACCGCGAGGCTCGTCCAGATGATGACCTTGCGGTGATGTACGGAGAAGCGACCGACTTGAGCGAGCATGGGTCCCCCAGGGACAGCGATGGCGGCGATGGAGCACGCTGAGATAACAGCGATAACCTAACGGTCCCACAGCATGGAGTCGGTCCTCACCGCGATCAACATGACATCGGTCACGGGGTCTCCAGATGGACGGGTCCGATGACCGGAACCGGTGTCCGCTGCATGTGTTCGTCGGCGAGCGCGTTCACCCGTCGTCGGCGGCTTGCGCCCACGGCTGCCGTGCCCCGATCGTTGCCGAATGGAAACCCACCGACTCGCCCCGCTCGATGACGACCACCTCTTCGAGCCCGACGGCCACCGTTGGGTGCCCTCGAAGATCACCGCCGGTCCCTGGGCAGCCGACGCGTTGCACGGCGGCCCGCCCACGGCGCTGGTCGGCCGGCTGATGCAGGCCCACGACGCGGGCGATTCCCAGTGGTTCCTCGCCCGCCTCACCACCGAGCTCATCCGTCCCGTTCCGCTGGCCCCGCTCGCCGTCCGTCTCGACGTGGTTCGCCCCGGCCGGCGGGTGCAGGTCATCGACGCCGTCGTCGTCGATCCCGACGGTACGGAGGTGATGTGGGCCCGGGGTGTTCGGCTCGTGGAGCAGCCGAATGGCGTCGACGAGTCGACGATCGTCGTACCGGAGGTGACAGCGTGGCCGGCTCCCATGACGTGCCCGTCGTGGACGTTGTCGATCGGCCTTCCGTGGCAAACATTCGGCGATGCGTTCGAGTTTCGTCTCGTCGCCGGCCGGCCGTTCACCGAACACGGTCCGGCGTCGGCGTGGATGCGGCTACGCCTCCCGCTGTTCGCCGGCGAGGACGTTCACCCGCTCGACCGGGTGCTCTGCGCGTCGGACTTCCCCAACGGCATCGCCAATGTGGTGCCGTTCGAGCGCTTCGTCTACGTCAACCCCGACCTGACGGTGTCGCTGCACCGGCTGCCGGCCGATGACTGGATCCTCCTCGACGCGGCGACGCACGTGCGTAGGCTCGGAAACGGCGTGGCCCGGGCCGACCTCCATGACGCCGAGGGAGCCCTCGGCACCGCCATCCAGTCCCTTCTGGTCACCGCCCGCTGATCTCCCAGACCGACCCGGTTCGGTTCGCCGCATCCCAGGGTTCGCCGTGACCCGGGGCGGGCGAGCCTCGTTCAGGCGACCTGTTCGACGGCCGGGTCCGACTCGATCGCCTCGTGGTCGAGGGCGAGGACCGGGGCTTCGTGGGCGGCGGGTTCGACGAGGAATCGCATGGAGGCAACCGCCACCATCGCTGATGCCGCGACCAGCAGGAAGAAGACGGTGTCGCTCACGAACAGGCGAGCGGTCAGGAAGGTGACGGCTCCGATGTTGCCGTACGCCCCGACGAGCCCGGAGATCTGCCCGCTCACCCGCCTCTTCACCAAAGGCACGATGGCGTACGTCGCTCCTTCCGCGGCCTGCACGAAGACGCTGCACAACATGGTGGCGGCCACCGCCAGCACCCAGGGCCAGGCCGATCCGAGAGTGCTCATGAGGGCGTAGCCAAGGCCGAGCCCGCCGAGCAGGACGGTCAGCGTGCGGCGGCGGCTTCCCGTGATGTCGGACAGCATCCCGCCGGCTGGGCGGCTCACCAGGTTCATGAAGGCGAACCCCGACGCCGCGATCCCGGCCAGTGCCGGGCCGAGACCCCAGGTGCCGGCGAAGAAGCCGGGCAGCATGGTGACGACGGCCAGCTCCGACCCGAAGGCGGCGAAGTAGGCCAGGCACAGCGCAGCCACCGAGCGCGTCGGGTACTGGTCGTCGGACCGGTAACCGCCGGCAAGGGCAGGACGGTTCACCCGGAACACCGTGATCTCCTGAACGACCAGCAGCACCAGGGTGACGACCAGCACGACGGTGAACGCGCTGTCGGAGATCACGCCGACACGCCACACCCGCCATGCGATGAGGGCGATCACCGCGTTGACCGGGATGGTGAGCGCCGCCAGCAGGAACACACCAGCCCGGCTGGTGACCTCGAGGGCGCCTTGGCGATGAGGCCGCACGTAGACGACGCCGGGCGGGGTGTCGGTGACCGCTCGGAGGTACACCACGCCGTATAGAGCGGCCACGACACCCACCGAGCCGATGGCCCATCTCCAGCCGTCGGCGCCGCCGACGAACCCGGCGAGCACGGGCAGCGAGAAGGCGGCGGCGGCCGAGCCGAAGTTGCCCCAGCCGCCGTAGACGCCCTCGGCTGTGCCCACCTCGGAGGGGGGGAACCACTCCGACACCATGCGGATGCCCACGACGAACCCGGCGCCGACGACAGAGAGGGCGAGGCGGCTGAGCACCAGCATCCCGAAGCTCGGCGCCAGGGCGAACAACGTGTTGGGCACGACGGCGAAGATCAGGATGGCGCCGTAGACCCGCCGGGGGCCGAAGCGGTCGAGCACCATCCCGATAGCGACCCGGGCCGGCACCGTGAGCGCCACGTTGGCGAGGCCGATCACCTTGATCTGGTCCGACGTCAAACCGAGCTGGTCCTGGATCGTCGAGGCGAAGGGCGCGAAGTCGAACCACACGACGAACGACAGGAAGAACGCGAACCAGGTGAGGTGGAGGGTGCGATAGCGGCCCGTGAAGCTGAGCAAGCTCGAGGTGCGGGCCCGGACGTCGGTGAGTGATGGAGTCACAGCGGCATCGTGGCGGAACGGGGTTTCGCGAACGGTTCGTCCCGATGACGTGCCGTGGACGTTCAGCGCACAGCCATGGCGGATTCGTGTGCGGCGATGCGGTAGCCCCGCCTCACCACCGTCTCCACGCTCGATCCTGCCGTGCCCAGCTTGCGCCGGAGTCGGGTGACCGTCATCTCGACCGCGTGCACGTCGGCTCCCGTCCCTCGCCATACGTGACGGAGGAGCTCGCGCTTCGACACGACGTGGCCTGGGCGGTCGGCCAGCACACCGAGCACGCTCCGTTCGCGGTCGGTGAGCCGGATGGGCGAGTCGTCGACGAACACCATCGTCCCCTGGATCCGTACCGTGGTGGTGCCGAGTCGCAGCTCGCGCACCCGGGTTCGTAGCCGCCGCTCGAGATCGGCCACGAGGAGTCCGAGGCGATGGGCGGGTGCGACCCATGGCTCGATGCCGGACTCCTCGGCCGGCCGGGCCGCGCTCGGACCCATGCACATGGCACCGGTTCCTCGCTCGAAGGCCTCGGCGAGGAGGTGGAGGCGTCCCGTGTCGTCGGCCTCGTCGACAACGACTCGCATGGCCGCGGCCGAGGTGAAGGTGACGGCGTCGAGTCGGCCAGCGCAGATGTCATCGACCAGGCGGGTGATCACCTTGGCGTCGGGAGAAGCCGACGTACGGTAGGGAGTGATCGGCACCACGGTTGCACCCATCTCCTCGATGCGGGTCGAGAGTCCCGAATGCTCGGCTCCACGACCCGACTCGACGATCACCACGCGGCTGCCGGTGATCTCGACGGTGGAGAGGTGGGTGACGATCTCGGCGGTGGACTCGGCGGTGGGCTGCCACGACGTCGTGAGGCCGAGCGCCGTTGCCGCCCCCAGCGCTTTGGCCCCCCGGCAGACGATGTCGCCGTCGCCCACCGCGGCGAGGAGTGGGGTACCGAGCCCCACGACGTTGGCCACGTCGAACCAGGCTCGGAGACCGACGCCGCTGTTGACGACGAGGCGGTCGGGAGGGGTGGCGATCACCCGCTCGGTAGTGGCCACCAGGTCATCGATGGTGGTGTTCATCGCGGTGGCCACGACCGGAGCCATCACGACGTCGGCCCCGCGTCGGCGGAGCATGACCGCTTGATCTTCGGCGCGGCGGTCGGCGGTGACGGCGATGGTGAACCCGGTGAGGGGTAGGGACTCCACGCAACACAGGGTGCCCCGGCGAGATGTTCAGCGAGTTGCCGAACCGTTTCCGTCTGTCGCCGATCGTCTGACCTCGATCTGGTCCCGTTGTGTACGGACCTCATAGGTGGGCACGCCGACCATGTCGTCATCGAGGCATCGCCCTGTCCGCAGGTCGAACCGCTGCTTGTGCAGCGGCGAGGCCACCGTGGGGATACCGCCGTGGTCGCCCACGATCCCGCGCGACAGGACGCTCGCCCCGGTGAACGGGTCGATGTTGCTCAGGGCATACACCGAACCGTCCGTGGTGCGGAAGAGCGCGACCGGCACGCCGTCGACGCGAGCACACACCCCCAGGTCGGGGGCCAGCCGCGTCACCGAGCACGCCGGCTGCCAAGTGGTGGTCATCGGGGGGTCCCCACCGGCTGCGGCCGCCGTTGTCCTCGCTCCCGTATGTACAGGAGCGATTCGTCGATGCCGTCGTCGTTGACGTAGTGGGTGAACCGATCGAGCGCCTCGGCATCGTCGAGCGTGGCCGCCCATTCGCACCGGTAGGACTCGATGTGGCGGGCCATGTCGGCCTCCAGCTCGGCGGCGAGCCCCAGCTCGTCATCGACCACCACCCGGCGGATGTAGTCGATGCCACCCTCGATCCGCTCGCACCACACCGAGGTCCGCTCGAGCCGCTCGGCAGTGCGGACGTAGAACATCAGGAACCGGTCGAGGTAGCGGAACACCGACTCGGTGTCGACGTCGGTGGCCAGCAGCTCGGCGTGGCGGGGTCGCATGCCGCCGTTGCCGCAGACGTAGACGTTCCACCCGGCATCAGTGGCGATGACCCCGAAGTCCTTGCCCTGCGCTTCGGCGCACTCGCGGGCACAGCCCGACACCGCGCCCTTCAGCTTGTGGGGGGATCGCAGCCCGCGGTACCTGAGCTCGAGATCGACGGCCAGCTTGGTCGAGTCCTGCACGCCGTAGCGGCACCAGGTCTGCCCCACGCAGCTCTTCACCGTGCGAAGCGCCTTGCCGTAGGCGTGGCCCGACTCGAACCCGGCGTCCACGAGCCGTTGCCAGATGGCTGGCAGCTGGTCGACGCGCGCACCGAACAGATCGACGCGCTGGCCGCCGGTGATCTTGGTGTAGAGATCGAACTCCTTGGCCACCTCGCCGAGCGCGATGAGCTTGTCCGGTGTGATCTCGCCGCCCGGCACCCGCGGCACGACCGAGTAGGTCCCGTCCCGCTGCATGTTGGCGAGGAATCGGTCGTTGGTGTCCTGGAGGCTCACGTGCTCGGAGGCGATCACGTGCTCGTTCCACAGCGAGGCCAGCATCGATGCCACGGCCGGCTTGCAGATCTCGCAACCGTGGCCCTGCCCCCAACCAGCGAGCAGCTCGGCGAAGGTGCGCACCTGGGCCACCCTCACGATGTCGAACAGCTCTTGGCGGGTGAAGGCGAAGTGCTCGCAGAGGCTCCGGTCGACGGCCACACCCGATCGCTCCAGCTCGGTGCGGAGGATGGTGGTGACCTCGGGGGTGCAGCTGCCGCAGGTGGTACCGGCGCGCGTGCAGGTCTTGAGGTCGGCCACCGAGGTGCAGCCGTCGGCGATGGCGGCACAAAGCGTGGCGTGGTCGACGTTGTTGCAGGTGCAGACGGTGCCCCTGCTGGCGTCGACCGAGAGTGGCGCGGTGAGGAGGTCGAGCGGGCGGGCCGGCAGGGGCTCTCCGGAGCGGAAGTGGGAGAGCAGGATCCCATAGGCGCTGGCATCCCCCACGAGTACTCCGCCCAGCAGGCGAGCGCCGTCCGGGGACACGACCAGCTTGGCGTGGGTCAGGGCGATCGGATCGGACATCACCACCGAACGGGCGTCGTCGGTCGTGCCGTGAGCGTCCCCGAAGCTGGCCACCTCGACGTCGAGCAGCTTGAGCTTGGTCGACATGTCGGCGCCTGGGAACGTGTCGTCGCCACCGGTGAGCCGTCGAGCCACCACCCGCGCCATCTCGTATCCGGGTCCGACAAGGCCGTAGCAGCGACCGTCGACCGCCGCGCACTCACCGATGGCCCACACGGAGGGATCAGCGGTCGCGCATGTGTGATCGACGAGGAACCCACCCCGATCGCCTCGCTCCAAGCCGGCGACCTCTGCCAGGTCATCGCGGGGTCGGATTCCGGCGGAGAACACGACCAGGTCGGCGTCGACCACCTCGCCGGTACCGAAGCGGACACCAGCGGCCCTCCCGCCGGCGCCGACCACCACGGCGTCGGTGGCCACACCGGCATGCACGTTGATCCCCAGCGCCTCGATGCGCTCCCGCAGGGCGGCACCGCCCCCGTCGTCGATCTGGGCTGGCATGAGGTGGGGAGCCATCTCGACGACGTGGGTGTCGAGGCCCAGGTTCATCAGGGCGTTCGCCGCTTCCAAGCCGAGCAGCCCACCACCGACGACCACTCCGGTCGTGGCTCCGGCGGCCCACGACCCGATGGCGTCGAGGTCGTCGATCGTCCGGTAGACGAAGCAGCCGTCGGCGTCGCGGCCGTCGACGGGGGGGACGAAGGGGGAGGAGCCGGTGGCCAGGATCAGCGCGTCGTAGGGCACCACGCGGCCGGCATCGGTGGTGACGGCGCTGCTCAGCCGGTCGATGGCGATGACCGCTTCGCCGCAGATGAGCTCGACGGCGTTGTGGTCGATGGGGTCGAGGGTGAGGTCCTCGAGGGTCGCCCCACCGAAGTAGGCCGACAGCCGCACACGGTCGTAGGCCGGTTGGGTCTCCTCACCGAACGCCACCATCCGCCACGAATCGCCGAGTGCCCCGGTGGCGACCATCTCGCTCAGGAAGCGATGACCGACCATCCCGTTGCCGACGACCACGACGGTTCTCATGGCGGCACCGTACGAAGGCCGTGTTTCGCGGTCGTGCCCCGGTCGCGTCGATCAAGTGAACGTCGCCGCACAGTCGTCGCCGAGCGGCGTGCAGGCATCGTGGTCCAGCCGTAACGGGAGCGAACCGGCCGGGAAACACGGTCGGACCATGCTGCGACGGTGCTGGCCACTCCTGTCGACGACTACCTCGCTCGTCAGCGCGATCTCACCGCGGTCGAGCGGTTCGCCCAGCGCCATGCCGACCTCGAGACCCCGTTGCAGGCCGACGTGTACCGCGACCTCATCCCACTCTCGACGCCGTCGCCCGGCCAGCAGTACGCCTTCGAGGTCGACTTGGACCTCTGCACCGGGTGCAAGGCCTGTGTCACAGCGTGCAACAGCCTCAACGGGCTCGATCCGGACGAGAGCTTCCGGTCGGTCGGCGCACTGCTCACCGACACCGCTCTCGGTCCCCATGTCCAGACCATCACCACCGCCTGTCACCACTGTGAAGACCCGGCCTGTCTCAACGGCTGTCCCGTGGATGCCTATGAGAAGGATCCGGTCACCGGCATCGTGTCGCACCTCGACGACCAGTGCATCGGCTGTCACTACTGCGAGCTGACCTGCCCCTACGAGGTGCCCCGTTTCAACCAGCGACTCGGTGTCGTGCGCAAGTGCGACATGTGCCGCGACCGCCTGGGGGCAGGAGAGGCGCCGGCCTGCGTGGGGGCGTGCCCGACGCGGGCGATCAGCGTGACGCTGGTTGAGACCGGGGCGCCGGCCGGCGAGCGGCTGGTGCCGGGTGCCCCGCCGTCGCGCCTGACGAAGCCGACGACGGTGTACCGCTCATCCGTGCCGCTGGCCGGCCCCTCCGTCGCCGCCGACCACCGATCGTTGCGCCCCTCCCACGGCCATCCATCGCTCGTGGCGATGCTGGTGCTGACGCAGATCTCGGTCGGAACCCTCCTCGTCGACCTGCTCACCGGTGGCAGCCTCACCGCGCCCGGCCGGACCAGCGCGGCGGTCACCGCGTTGCTGCTCGGCCTGATGGCCCTGGGCGCCAGCTTCGGGCACCTGGGTCGGCCCCGTTACGCCTACCGGGCCGTGCGCGGGCTTAGGCATTCGTGGCTGTCGCGGGAGATCGTCGCCTTCGGGGTGTTCGCCGGCGCGGCGATGGCCACTGCGTCGGCCACGGTCGTCGACCATCCCTGGCTCACCGCCGGCGTCGTCGGTCTGCTCCGGTGGTCGACTGCGGGTGCAGGCGTCGCCGGGGTGGTGTGCTCGGTGATGATCTACGCGGTGACCGGCCGGCGGTGGTGGCGTCTGAGCGCCACCGCGGCCCGCTTCGCCGCGACGACGGTCACGACCGGCATGGCCACCGTCTTGGCGGTCGGGGGCCCGGGCCACCTCGTCGGTCCCCTCGTGGTCCTGATGGCCGTCGAGCTGGCCGTCGAAGGGGTCACGGTCCTCGCCGCCGGCCCACCCGACACCGACATCGCCCGCTCCCGGCAGCTGCTTCGGGGGCCGCTGCGGTCACCGCTGCTTTGGCGGCTCGGCCTGGGCACAGCCGCGATGGCGATGCTCGTGGGCGGGTTGCCGCTCGTCGCCTGGGCGCTGGTCGTCGCCTCAGCGTTGGTCGCCCGCTGGCTGTTCTTCGTTGCCGAGGCATGGGCCCCGATGCCGGGGCTGTTGCGATGAGCACCCGCTTCGGTTGGCCCCGGCGCCACTTCGACGGACCCCTCACCGACGAGCTGGTTCGCACCCCGGGCCGCTTCGGCCTGGGTCAGGTCCCGACGCGGCTGGCGCCCGACGCGACGACGTCGATGGTGTGCGGGTTCTGCTCGACGGGCTGCTCGCTCGACGTCCACCTCCGTGACGGCAAGCCGGTCAACATCACCCCGACCGTCGACTACCCGGTGAACGACGGCATGGCCTGCCCGAAGGGGTGGGAGGCGCTCACGCCGATGTCATCGGCCGACCGTCTCACCCGCCCGATGGTCAGAGGTCGTTCGGGACGGCTCGAACCCGTCGACTGGGACACCGCCATCGGGCGGTTCGTCGACGGCGTGCGTAGCGTCCAGGACCGGCACGGTCCCGAGGCGATGGCCTTCCTGTCGACCGGGCAGATCCCCACCGAGGAGATGGCGCTGCTCGGAGCGCTGACCAAGTTCGGGATGGGGATCGTCCACGGCGACGGCAACACGCGCCAGTGCATGGCCACCGCGGTGACGGCCTACAAGGAGTGCTTCGGCTTCGACGCGCCGCCTTACACCTACGAGGACTTCGAGGAGTCCGACGTCATCGTTCTGTGGGGATCGAACCTGGCCATCGCCCATCCGATCATGTGGCAGCGGATCGCTCGCAGCGACCGCGATCCCACCATCATCGCCGTCGATCCACGTCGCACCGAGACCGCCGCCGCCGCCCAGATCCATCTGGCCGCCAACCCCGCCAGCGATCTGACCCTGGCCTACGGCTTGGCCAAGAGGCTGATCGAACGCGGCGCCGTCGACGCCCGCTTCGTCGAGCGACACACGTCGGGCTTCGACACCTTCGCCGCCCACGTCGCCCAGTTCGACTCGGCCCGGGTGGAGGCCGATGCGGGAGTGTCTCCCACTCAGCTCGACCAGGCCGTCGATGCCATAGCCGGCGCCGGACGGGCGTCGTTCTGGTGGACGATGGGCGTAAACCAGAGCCACCAGGGTGTGCGGACGGCGCAGGCCATCATCGCCCTCGCCCTGATGACCGGCAACATCGGCCGGCCAGGAACCGGCGCCAACTCCATCACCGGTCAGTGCAACGCCATGGGGTCGCGGCTGTTCTCCAACACCAGCGGGCTTCTGGGCGGGCGCGACTTCGCCGATGCGACCGACCGGGCCGAGGTGGCCGAGATCGTCGGCGTGCCCGAGTCGGTGATCCCCCGCCGGCCGTCGTGGGCCTACGACCGGATCCTGGAGGGCATCGCCGGCGGAGAGATTCGGGGGTTGTGGGTTGTCGCCACCAACACCGCCCACTCCTGGATCAACCAGACCGACTGCCACGACCTGCTGGACCGGCTCGACCTGCTCGTGGTGCAGGACCTCTACCCTGACACCGAGACCGCCCAGCGGGCCGACATCGTGCTCCCCGCGGCAGGGTGGGGTGAGAAAGACGGCACGTTCATCAACAGCGAGCGGCGCATCGGCCTGGTCAAGAAGGTGAAGGCGGCGCCGGGCCAGGCCCTGGCCGACTTCTGGATCTTCAAGGCCATCGCCGACGCCTGGGGATGCTCGAACCTGTTCTCGAAGTGGACCGACCCCGAAGCGGTGTTCGAGATCCTCCAGTCGCTGTCAGCGGCCCAGCCGTGCGACTTCACCGGGGTGAACGGCTACAGCGCCATCGAAGCGGCCCGGGGCATCCAGTGGCCAGTGATCGAAGGAGACGAGCCGGCCACCCATCGCCGGCTGTTCGGCGACGGCCGGTTCTTCACCGACGACGGTCGGGCGCGCTTCGTGGTCGACGAACCCCGACGTACGGCGGAGGCGACCAGCGCCCGCTACCCCCTGGTCCTGTTGACCGGCCGGGGCAGCTCGGCGGAGTGGCACACCCAGACACGCACCGGCCGCTCGCCGGTGCTGCGTCAGCTGTCACCGTCGTTGCTGCACGTGGAGATCCACCCCGACGACGCGGCGACGCTCGGCATCGCCACCGGCGATGACGTCGTCGTCTCCTCGCCCAGGGGTTCGCTGCCGGCGCGGGCCCTGGTCACGGCGACGGTGGGCTTGGGTCGGGTGTTCCTGCCCATGCACCACCCCGAGACGAACCGGCTGACGTTCCCGTCGTTCGACCCGCACTCCCGCCAACCGGCCTACAAGTACGCGGCGGTCGAGGTCCGCCTCATGGAGCCGTGGGAGTCCCGAGGCGGTCAGCGGTTGAAGGGGGTTGTGTAGAACCAGGTGGCGAACCCGGCGCCTTGGTCCTGGAGTGCCTGGCGGAACTTGAGCACCAGCGCTCCGGCTTCGGTGCGTTCGAAGAACCACGCCTCGGCCTGGCGGGCGGCGGGGACGTGTTCGGCCAGTGCCACCGCCGCCTCCTCGTAGAACCCGCGGAGGTCCACCATGGCGTCATGGGGGTGAGCAGGCATCCCGGCTTCCTTCCACGGGGTGCCGTCGTCGACGACTGCCAACATGGCGGACACCACCTTGTCGAGCCCGTCGACGCCGACGTGCTGCAACGACGTCCGCCCCCCGTTGGCGGCCCGGGCGCGCTCCCACGCTGGACGCAGGGCGAGCAGCTCGTCGAGGGCGGCGGGCACGTCGGCGTCGCTGCGAGGTGGGAGCGGGCAGACGTCGGGCTGGGCTGATCCGTCGGTGATGACCTCGTCGAACCGATCGAGGACCGGGCCCTCCTCGCGATCGAGCAGCTCGAAGGCGGCAGCCAGCACTCGATGGTGCAGCTCGGGGTCGTTGGGCCGACCGAGCGGGCGACCGAGCGGGAACTCACAGAACAGGGCCCGGGGTGGGTGCGATCGCTGGACCTGGCCCCAGACCGATGCCAAGGCCACGGTGGCGATCCCTTCCGCTTCGATCGCATGCGCGAGCGCACACACGGTGCGCGTGCAGAACGGTCAGACCGGCGTGAGCAGCACCACGTCGACTCCGGCGTCCCGGAGCATCTTGGCGGCGGCGGGGCCGGTGTCGACGCGGATGGTGCCCATGGTCTCGTCTTGGGCACCCATGAAGGCGATGTTGACGTCGCTCACCTTGCCGATGACCCTGCGGCCCTCGAGCTCGCGCAGGCGGGCGACGGGCAGGACGAGCTCGAGGTCGGCCACGAGTCCGGTGCGGTCCCAGTTGGGAGAGAAGTGGCTCAGCACCAGATCGGTGCGGTCGGCCGGGAGGACCCGAAAGCTCTGATCGAGCGAACCGAAGCCGTCCTGTTCGGGTAGGCGCAACCCGGCGGTGGTGACGATGGCCACCGTGGCGTCGGCAAGAGGAGGAGGTGTGGTGAACGGAGTGGTCGGGTAGTCAGGAACCGGTATCTCCTCGACCGCCGCTCTTACCTCGATGTCACCCGTCATGGTTCGTCCCCTTCCCAGCGTGTCCTCGGCGCCCCGAACGTATCGGGGCCGCGCGGTGGATCACGAAACGGGGTACCAGGACACCGGTAGGTTGAGTCCTGCATGGCCCGCCCGTCGCCCTCCCCCGGTTCGGCTTCCGCCGCTGCTGGCGACGACGCCACTGTCACGCCGCTGCGGCGTGGCCGGAGCACCACCACCTCGTCCTTCGGGGTCGGCCGGCGCGAGAGCCACGACGCATCGGGCTTCTACGAGCGCTTCTCGGCTCCCACCATCAGCCACGACGACGAGGTCGGCGTCATCGCCGCACCCGACCAGATCTGGGTGGGAGATGCCCGCGACATGGACACCCACGGGAACGTCGCCGACGCATCGGTGGCACTGGTCGTCACGTCGCCTCCCTACTTCGCCGGCAAGGAGTACGAGGCGGCGTTGGGCGAGGGCCATGTACCCGCCAGCTACTTCGACTACCTCCAGATGCTGCGCAACGTCTTTGCCGAGTGTGTCCGCAAGCTCGAGCCCGGTGGCCGCATCGCCGTGAACGTGGCCAACCTCGGCCGCAAGCCCTACCGATCGCTGTCGGCCGACGTGATCACCATCCTCCAAGACGACCTCGGCCTACTGCTGCGAGGCGAGATCATCTGGCGCAAGGCAGAAGGCGCCGGTGGCAGCTGCGCGTGGGGCTCGTATCAGTCGGCGGCCAACCCCGTGCTGCGCGACCTCACCGAGCGGGTGGTGGTGGCCAGCAAGGGCCGTTTCGACCGGGCGCATCCCCGCCGCCACCGCCAGCAGGCCGGGTTGGCCCATCGAGACTCCATCACTGCCGAGGAGTTCATGGCCGCCACGCTCGACGTGTGGGATCTTCCCGCCGAGAGAGCCACCCGCGTCGGCCACCCCGCTCCCTTTCCGGTCGCCCTGCCCCGCCGGCTCATCGAGCTGCTCACCTACGAATCCGATCTGGTGCTCGATCCGTTCATGGGCTCGGGCTCCACCGCGGTGGCCGCCGTGCGCACCGGTCGTCACTACGCCGGTTTCGACACCGACCCCGCCTACGTCGAGGTGGCCAACGAGCGTGTCGCCGCCGAGCGCGAGCGGCTCGAGCGGGTGCGCGAGGCGGCCGTGCCACTGGTGGCGCGCCCCCCAGGTGAGCTGGCCGATGCCGATGGCCCCCACTTCCAGTCGCGCTCGGTTCGTGAGGGGGGTCGCGCCAAGGAGCTGGGCCAAGAGGTGCTCGAAGCGGCCGGGTTCACCATCGAGCGCAGCCCGGTTCGACTGGGCGACGGGGTCGAGGTCGACTTCGCCGGTCACGGCGCCGACGGTCGCCCTTGGTTGGTCGATGTCTCGGGTGCCTTCACGTCCAATCGTGCCGGTCTGCGTCGCACCGACACCCTCTGGAAGGCCATCGGCAAGGCGGCCGTCATCAAGGAAGGTGGGGCAGCCGAGCGGCTGTTGCTCCTCACCACGGACCTCCCCACCCGCAACAGCGCCGGTGACAAGGCGCTCCGGGCGGTGCGGGGAGCGAGGCTTCCGGTGTTCGACGCGCTCGAGATGCTGTCACCTGATGGCCAGAGGCGGCTCTACGAGTACTCACATGGTCGCGACGAGCCGTTCGAGCCCTACCTCTCGGGCTCCGCCGCCGACCACGACGCGCTGGACCTCTTCCGAGCCGCCGACAGCGGCTCGCCCGGCGAGGCCACACCGGCCGACAGCGCATCACGCCCGGCGGGGCCGTAGGCCATGCTGGAGCCGGTGACCGACCGCCTCCCCTTCGCCGACTCCGACGCCGTCCCCGATTCCGACGCCGTCCCCGACCCCCGTGCCGGCACCGGCACCCGCACCGAGGACGGTACGCGGGAGGATGCGGCCGTGGCACCGTCGTTCCAGTCGGCGGCGACGGCGCAGGGCCAGGTGTTCGCCGGCCAGTGCGATTTCCTGCTGGAGCAGAACGGCTTCCGGCTCGATACCGAGCGGCTGGTGGTCTCCGAGGTGGGTGTCGAGATCGATCGGGTGGCCACCGCACCCTCGGGAGGGCAGTACTGGTTCGAGTACAAGGGGAGCATCCAGGGCAGCCGGCCCGGGCTCAAGCGCACCGACACGGTGAAGAAGGCCGTGGCCAACGGTGCGCTGCTCCGGGCGGTGCCCGAGGCCGCGCCCTACATCGTGCTCACCAGCCACCTACCCGAACGCGGCGCCGGCGCCGCCATGCTCACCACCGCTCTCGATCTCGGCTACCTCGCCGACGTCATCTGCGTCTACGACCCCACCGCGTCGTCGCGCCTTCGGGCCCTCTGAGGCAGCATGGTCGCCATGGGCACTGCTGATCCATACGCTCCGTACCGGCCTCTGTCGGCTGACGAGGTCGCTCGAGTCGCCGAGATCGTGCGGCGCGACCACGACGTCACCGACACCACCCGGTTCGCTGCCATCACCCTGAGAGAGCCGGTGCTGCGCGAGACCGCCCCGCCCCGCCAGGCGAACGCCACCATGTTCGACCGCCACACCGGGCTCATCACCGAGCTGGTCGTCGACCTGAGCGGCGACGGCAGCGTCACCGTCACCGCCAGCGTGGCCGATGCCATGCCCTACCTCCTCATGGAAGAGGCGTTCCTCTCCATGGAAGCGGTCCGCACCGACGAGCGATGGCAGGCGGCCATGAAGCGGCGCGGGATCGACGATTGGTCAAAGGTGCAGCTCGACCCGTGGCCCCCAGGTACCTTCGACGAGCCGTGGTACGAGGGCGGACGCCGCATCACCCGCGTGCTCAGCTACTACCGGGAGCACCCTCACGACAATGGCTACGGTCGCCCGATCGAAGGCGTCATGGCGATCGTCGACCTCGCCACCGAAGAGGTCGTCGAGGTGGTCGACACCGGTGTGGTCGACGTTCCCACCGACCGGGCCTCGTACTACCCCGGCGACAACCAGCCCCAGCGCGCCGACCGCAGAGCGCTCGACATCACCCAGCCCGACGGGCCCTCCTTCACCATCGACGGCTACACGCTGCGCTGGCAGGGATGGTCGATGTCGGTGAGCCTCCACCCCGTCCAGGGGCTGGTGCTGCACCGTGTCACCTACACCCACGCCGGCACAGAACGCAGCGTCCTGCACCGGGCCGCCCTGTCGGAGATGGTGGTGCCCTACGGCGACACCGACGAGCTTCACCGGTGGAAGAACGCCTTCGATTGCGGCGAGTGGGGTCTCGGTCGCATGACGAACTCGCTGACGCTCGGCTGCGACTGCCTGGGCGAGGTGCACTACCTCGACGGTGTGCTGGCCGACGAGGCAGGCAACCCGTGGATCATCGAGAACGCCATCTGCATCCACGAAGAGGACTTCGGCATCCTGTGGAAGCACCACGACCTCCACTCGGGCACCACCGAGGTCCGTCGCCGCCGGCGGTTCGTGGTGTCGGCGATCCACACCGTCGGCAACTACGAGTACGCCTTCTACTGGTACTTCTACGAGGACGGCACCATCGGTCACGAAGCCAAGATGACCGGCATCCTTCAGACCAAGGCCGTCCCGGTGGGCACCGTCGATCCCTATGCCACCACGGTGGCGCCGGGGGTCGTCGCCCCGCACCACCAGCACCTGTTCTCCATGCGGCTGGAGTGGGATCTCGACGGCGGGCCGTGCACGGTCAGCGAGGTCGACGTGGTGGCCGATGAAGGTGGAGCTTCCGACCCGTACGTCAATGGCTTCCGGCCCCACGCCACCGTGCTCGAGACCGAGTCGCAGGCGGTGCGGACCGTCGATCCGGCCACGAGCCGGTCGTGGCTCGTCACCAACCGGTCCGTCACCGGTGGCCTCGGCCAGCACCCCGCCTTCAAGCTGTTGCTCGGCGCGCCCCCCACCCTGCTCGGCGGTGAGGGATCGATGATCCGGGCCCGGGCCGGGTTCGCAACCGCCAACCTGTGGGTCACGCCCTATGACCCTTCGGAGATGCGGGCGGCGGGGGAGTACCCCAACCAGTCAGCGGGGGGCGACGGTCTCCCGGCGTTCGTTGCCGCCGATCGCGAAATCGTCGACACCGACGTCGTCACCTGGCTCACGTTCGGCATCACCCACATCGCCCGCCCCGAGGACTGGCCCGTCATGCCCACCGAGCCGGTCGGCTTCACGCTGCTGCCGTTCGGGTTCTTCGACCGCAACCCCACCCTCGATGTGGCGCCGTCACCGGCGAACCACTGCCACACCGACGACGCCTGAATCTGGCTCTCCTGCCCGATCCTTGGGCGGGCGGCGACGAGCCGAGCGGGCGGTGGTCAGCCGCGGGAGTGCGGCAAGGCCTGGCGGAAGGCCGACGACAGCGCCGGTCGGTCGTCGCCGGCATCGACGTCCAAGGGGAGCTGGTCGGAACCGGGGGGCTCGGGATCGACCTGGGCTTGCGTGGCTTGTGGCGTCTCCGCCCCCGCCGGGGGCCGGGCGGAGCGTTCGTCGTACATCACCCAGTTGACCGGCAGCGTGAGCCGCTCGGCGTGACGTGCGCAGAGGATGTAGTCGTGGGCGCTGTCGGACGCGTGCAGGTCCCGAAGCCAGCCGATTCGCTCGGTGAAGTCCGAGGACAGCCGGGCGGCGGCGGTGTCGTTGCAATCATTGCGGGCGCACTGCTCCGATGACATCAAGCCGCACGCTATCCCTGCCGGGAGCCCGAGCGGTGCCCACGATTCGTTGCCGGGATCGCACCGCGCCTGAGGTGGGCGCACCCTCGGCGCGGACCGCCCGCCACCTGCGATCCGCTTCGAGGTCCGAAATGGGACCTTCGACCCGGTGCATTGGACGGTGCGGTCCCGCCGGGTGGTGACCTCGGGCGGTGGGCAGCGCCCCCGGTGGAGAACACGATCGACTCACGCCGGTCTCGCCGGCCGGGAATCGGACCACCCGTTGACCCAGTCGGCTGGCGAGATCGCCTCGACGTCGTTGCGAGGGAGGAGAGGTAGATGTTGATAGATGAGAAGACCGGCCTTGAGGTCCTGACAAGACAGGAATGCCTCCAGCTCCTCGCCAGCCATCACCTCGGACGCCTCGGGCTGTCGATCGGGAGCCGCCCCATGGTCCTTCCCGTCAACTATGTCCTCGATGGGGAACGCATCATCTTCCGAACCGATGAGGGGACGAAGTTCAACGAGGCTGTGCGCGGCAGCTTCGTGGCGCTCGAGATCGATGACATCGACACCTTCTACCGGTCGGGCTGGAGCGTGGTGGTCGCCGGCCGTGCGGACGAGGTCACCAACGATGCCGACCGCAAGCACGTGCAAGATCTCCCGCTACGTCCGTGGGCCAGAGGCCAGAAGTCTCATTGGGTGGCCATCGAGCCCACCACGATCACCGGTCGCCGCATCCGCAGCGACCTGCCGGTTGACGTCTAGCCCCAGGATGAACGCCATCCCGGCGACGCCTCGTCGATCGAGGTGCGCGTGACGGAGACCTCCTGAGTGGCTGGCCTCCGTCAGCGCTCGCGCCGCGCTGCCTCGTCGGCCACGCGAGCGGCGAACACCGCGGCCTCGGTCCGTCGCTGCATGCCGAGCTTGGAGAGGATGTTGGACACGTAGTTCTTCACCGTCTTCTCGGCCAGGCAGACGTCGTCGGCGATCTGGCGGTTGGTCAGGCCGTCGGCGATGAGCGCGAGGATGCGCCGTTCCTGGGGGGAGAGTCGCGCCAGCCGCTCGTCTTCCTTGGGAGGGTTGCGAAGGCGCTCGAGAACTCTGGCCGTGACGTTGGGATCAAGGAGGCTCTGTCCAGCCGCAACCTTGTGTACGGCTTCGATGAGGTCGTTTCCCTTGATCTGCTTGAGGAGGAAGCCATCGGCTCCGGCCATGATGGCGTCGAACAGCGCTTCGTCGTCGCTGAACGACGTGAGCATGAGGCACCGAGTGTGAGGCAGCTCGTCGCGGATGGAACGGCAGATCTCGATGCCGTTGCCGTCGGGCAGGCGGACATCGAGGATGGCCACATCGGGGGACAGGGCCTCGGCCCGGCGCAGCGCCTCGTCGGCGGTGGCCGCCTCGCCCACCACCTCGATGTCATCGTCGGCTTCGAGCAGACCGCGCACCCCATGGCGCACGACCTCGTGATCATCGACCAGCAGCACGCGGATCGTCATGGCACGATTGTCGCGCGCCAGCTCCCGTCCGTGTCGTGCTGTCCGGTCGCGATACGGTCGCAGTGGTGGATCCGGTGAACGAAGTGCACGACCGCCTGGTCGATGCCGTCCTCACGTTGGCTGCTGATCTCGACCTCGATGTCCTGCTTCGTCGCATCACCGAGGCCAGCGCCGGTCTGGCCGGCGCGCAGTACGCGGCACTCGGCGTTGTCGGCGCCGGCGGAATGCTCGACGAGTTCGTGACCCATGGGGTGTCCCAGAGCGTGATCGACGAGATCGGATCGCTCCCCGTCGGGAAGGGAGTGCTCGGGTCGCTCATCCGGAATCCGCATCCCATCCGCCTGACCAACGTCGCTGACCACCCGGAGTTCGTGGGCTTCCCTGACCACCATCCGCCCATGCGGACGTTCCTGGGAGTGCCGATCCGGGTGCGAGACACCGTGTTCGGCAACCTGTATCTCTGCGACAAACGAGGCGGCGGCGAGTTCACCGAAGACGATCAGGCCCACGTTGAGGCCCTGGCCGCGGCGGCGGGCGTCGCCATCGAGAACGCACGGCTCCACCAACGGCTCCAGGGGATGGCCCTGACCGAGGAGCGGGAGCGGATCGCCCGCGACCTGCACGATCGGGTCATCCAGCGCCTGTTCGCAACCGGCATGGGGCTCCAGGCCCTCATGCCCACGCTCAACTCTGAGCAGTTCGAGGTGATGAGTCGCTCTGTCGACGAGCTCGACGAGACCATCAAGGAGATCCGCTCGACCATCTTCGATCTCCAGACCAGTGACCGGCGGGCCACCCGGCGGCGCCTGCTCGATGTCATCGCTGACCGTACGGCGTCGCTCCCCGACCCACCCGGCGTCAGCATCGTCGGCGCGGTCGACGAGCTGTCGGCGTCGGTGGTCGAGGATGTGGTGAGCGTCCTGTCCGAGGCGCTGAGCAACGTCGTTCGGCATGCCCAGGCCCGCGACGTGGAGGTTGCGGTGCACATGGCATCCGACCAGCTCGTCGTGGTCGTGGCCGACGACGGCCGGGGCATGCCCGCCCTCGCCGAGGAAGCAGCCGACGCATCAGTCCGTGGTCGCGGCCTGACCAACCTGGCTGATCGAGCGGCGCGGCGAGGCGGCGAGTTCGTGGTGGAGCCCGCCGACCCGGGCTGCCGGGTGGTATGGCAGATCCCGATCGGCACCTCGAGGCGCTGACGCCCTCGAAATCCCCGACGCCCGGTTCTTCGAGGTGGTCGGGCCGGTCCTTCGGGTCGGAGCCCGCCACGTCGTCGTACAGTCATCGGCATGCAACTCCCCCAGCCGGCTGTGCCCGAGTGGAGCAGCCTCAGCGGCTTCGACGACTTCCCGGTCCACCAGGCGGCCGAGCCGGTGCGCCACGCGGCCACCAGTGATCGAAACTTCTACGACCGCTACTACTTCAACTGCTTCGATCGCGGCGGGCAGATCATGGCCGTCTTCGGCATGGGCGTGTACCCCAACCTCGGCATCCACGACGCGTTTGTCATGGTCAACGACGGTGAGACCCAGCGGGTGGTTCGGGCGAGCCGACCCATCACCGATCGATCCGACCTCACGGTGGGACCCATCTCGGTCGAGCCGATCGAGCCGCTGAAGCGGTTGCGGGTGGTGTGCGATGGGGTTGAGCACGGTGTGGCGTTGGATCTGATGTTCGACGCCGCCGGCCCGGCGTTCGAGGAGGAGCCTCATCGGTGGCGTTCACACGGCCGAACGATGATCGAGACCATGCGATTCGCTCAGGTCGGGAGCTGGACCGGAACCCTCCAGACCGGAAGCGACCGCTACGACGTCACGCCCGACGCCTGGTGGTCCACCCGGGACCGATCATGGGGTGTGCGCCCCATCGGCGAGGACGAGCCGGCTGGCATCCACGGCCTCGGCCTCGTTCAAGACGGGTTCCTATGGAACTACGCGCCGATGCGATTCGACGACCACACATTCCTGTACATGTGTCAGGAGCGATCGTCGGGGCTGCGTGACCTGGAGACAGCCGTGCGGGTCTACCACGACGGGCGGCCACGCCAGCACCTCGGGCGACCCGATCACGAGCACCGGCTCGCGCCTGGGACCCGGTTCGCCCCGACGTCAACCCTTCGGTTCCCTGCCGCCCCCGGCGGGCCGATCGAGGTGGACATCGAAGTCCTCCAGTCGTCGTTTCTCCAGTTCGGCACCGGCTACGGACGCGATCCCGATTGGCGTCACGGCATGTACCAGGGACCTGACCTCGTCGTTGGGGGGGTCGAGAAGACGATGACCGACCTCGACGGCATCGAACGCTTCCTCGTCGACGCCTCGGCTCGCTTCACCTACACCGACCCCGCCACCGGTGTCCGCCACGTCGGGTACGGCCTCCACGAGTTCGGCTTCTTCGGTCCGTTCCCGTCCTACGGGCTCCACGATCTGGTCGACACCCACGACCCCGATCGGGTCGAGCGGCACGGAAGCCTGCCCGACTCCCGCGCTCGGTGAACGGCGGTTCAATGTGACCGACATCGGCGCCTCCAACGAGATCCCGCGCCACACCGACATCGACCATGCTTCGATGGTGGCCCGGCTGACCCCCTGGTTCACCCGTCAGCTCGACGCCGACGAGCTCCAGATCACCGCCCTTTCGGTTCCCGAGGGTCAGGGCTTCTCCTCGGAGACCGTTCTCGTCGATGCGGCCTGGCAGCAGGAAGGTGACGAACAGTCCGGACGGTTCGTGCTCAAGGCCGAGCCCACCGGCCACGTCGTCTTCCCGACCTACGACCTCCATCTCCAGTTCGAGGTCATGGAGCGCGTGCGCCGGCATTCGGCGGTTCCCGCCGCCCCCGTTCGATGGGAGGATCCCGGTGGCGAGATCCTGGGTCGGCCGTCCTACGTCATGGATCGCGTCGACGGTCGGGTGCCGCCCGACAACCTCCCGTACACGATCGCGGGCTGGGTTCTCAGCGACCTCGAGCCCCAGCAACGCACGACGATGATCGAGCGATCGGTCGGTGTCCTCGCCGGAGTGGCGACCATCGATGTCGACGCCGCGGGACTCAGGTTCGTGGACCGGCGCCGTTACGGACCTACCGGCGTCGACCAGCAGCTCAACGAGTGGGCGGCCTACCTCGACTTCGCGTCGCCCGACCGCACGCACGAGGCGGGGGCCGCGGCGCTGGCCAAGCTGCGTGACACGCTTCCGGCGTCGCCGCCCCCGACCGGGCTCAACTGGGGTGACAGTCGAATCGGCAACCTCATGTACGGCGGTGACGACGGCGTCACGCCGGTCGCCGTGCTCGACTGGGAGATGGCCTCGCTCGGCCCGGCTGAGGTCGACCTTGGTTGGTTTCTGTACATGCATCGGTTCTTCACCACCGCCCTCGGCGTTCCTGAACCCGACGGCTGGCCGAGCGAGGAGGCGCAGATCGCGGCGTTCGAATCGGCGATCGGCCGTACCCTTGACGACCTCGACTGGTACCTCCTGTTCGCCGCCTACCGCTACGGGATGATCATGGTGAAGATCGTCGCCAACCAGGTGGCGGCCGGCATGGAACCGTTGTGGGGACCCGACGACAACCTGGCTGTGGTGCTGATGTCGTCGATGCTCTGATGCATGCTGTTCCCGCGCCGCGACACCTTCGCCGGGCGATCGGCCAGCGGGTCAGCCGGTGGCAGGTACCGCGGTTTCACCGATGAGGTTGATCGACTTCGACTCGAGGTAGGCCTCCAGGCCCTCGGGTCCCAGCTCGCGGCCCATGCCGCTCTGCTTGTAGCCCCCGAAGGGGGACCCGAAGTCGAGGATGAACCCGTTGATCGACACCGTTCCGGTGCGCACCCGCTTGGCAATGCTGAGCGCTCGGCCGGCGTCGGGACCCCACACCGAGCCCGACAACCCGTAGTCGGAGGCGTTGGCCAGCCGTACCGCCTCGTCGTCGCCCTCGTAGGGGATGACGGCCACGACGGGGCCGAAGATCTCCTCGCGTGCGATCGTCATGTCGTTGTCGACGTCCACGAACACGGTGGGCTCGACGTACCAGCCGGAGTCGAGACCGGCAGGGCGGCCGCCGCCCACCGCAACCTTTGCGCCCTCGGCTTGGCCCTTGTCGATGTAGCCCAGCACCCGCGCCTGCTGGCGCTCGGTGACCAGCGGCCCGATGGTGGTGGCCGAGTCCAGCGGATCGCCCACCACCTGGCTGGCGAACAGCTCGGCCAGCCCCTCGGCGACCTCCTGGTAGCGGTCGCGTGGAGCGAGCACCCGGGTCTGGGCCACACAGGCCTGGCCGTTGTTCATGATCGAGGCCGAGACGAGTTCGGGAAGTGCGGCGGCGAGGTCGACGTCGTCGAGCAGGATCGCCGCCGACTTGCCGCCGAGCTCGAGGGTGAACCGAGCCAGACGATCGGCGCACAACGAACCGATGCGCTTGCCGGCAGCCGTCGATCCGGTGAACCCGATCTTGTCGACGTCGGGGTGGGTGACGAGGTGCTCACCCACCTCCCGGCCGGCCGGGACGATGTTGAGAACACCCGGCGGGAGACCGGCATCGTGCGCGATCTCGGCGAGGATGAGAGCGTCGATGGGTGTCTCGGGCGCGGGCTTGGCGACCAGCGTGCATCCGGCGGCCATTGCCGGCCCGAACTTCAGCATTGTCGTGAAGAGGGGAACGTTCCAGGGCGTGATCGCGCCCACCACGCCCACCGGTTCGCGGCGAACGAGGGTGGGACCCATCATCCCTTGACGCTCGTCCTCGAACGCGTAGCTGCGGGCCAGGTCGGCGTAGAAGTCGAGCACCATGGTGGAGGCCAGCGTCTGGCCCATCGCCGACCACGAGATCGGGCACCCGTTGGCCGCGCTGATGGCGGTGCTGATCTCGTCGGAGCGAGCGGTGATGCCGGCTGAGATGGCGGCCATGACGTCACCCCGTTCGGCGGGAGACATGTGAGGCCAGGGTCCGTCGTCAAAGGCGCGGCGGGCGGCGGCGACAGCCCGGTCGATGTCGGCTGTGGAGGCGTGGGGCACCCGAGCGATGACCTCTTCGCTGTGGGGTGAGACCACGTCGATGGTGGTGTCGGTGGCCGGGTCGACCCATTCGCCGCCGATGTAGAGGTGCTGGCGGACGTCCATCTCACAACCTTTCCTCATGTGGTCTTCGACACTGTGTCAGATGCGGCGGAACCGGCGGCAACCCGCCGCCAAACCAAGGGGATTCCCAAACGAACGTTTGATGGTCTAGGTTGGCGGCATGGTGTTCGATCCCTCCACCCTCAGCCAGATCGACCTCAACGACCCCCGGGTATACGACGACCCGTGGGACTTCTACCGGTGGCTGCGCACCGAAGCTCCGCTGTGGCGCGACCCCAACAGTGGGCTGGTCGCCGTCTCCACCTACGAAGACGTCCAGCACATCTCCAAGACGCCTCAGCTCTACAGCGCGGCCAAGGGCGTGCGGCCGCTGGTTCCGGTGCCGATGTCGATCATCTCGATGGACGACCCCGAGCACAGCCGCCAGCGTCGGCTAGTGAGCCGAGGCTTCACGCCCAAGCGGGTGCGTGAGCTCGCCCCCCACATCCGCGAGCTGACCAACCAGATCATCGACGACGTGCAGCACCGCGGTGAGATCGACTTCGTCGAGGACTTCGCCATCCACGTGCCCCTCATCGTCATCGCCGAGATGATGGGCCTCGACCCCGAGACCCGCCTGAAGCTCTACCGGTGGTCCGACGCAATGATGGACGGCGACGGACACGTCGACATGGACGATCCGAAGCTCGTGGCCGCCACCGACGCCTTCGTCGAGTACACGACGATGTGTCGCGAGCTCATCGACCAGCGCCGCACCGATCCCCAGGACGACCTCATCTCGATCTTGACCAAGGCCTACGACGAGGGCGAGCTCGAGTGGGACGAGACCACGAAGTCGATCTCCCAGATCGACCACGAGCTCTCCAACGACGAGCTGCTGATGTTCTGCGTGCTGCTGGTCGTGGCCGGCAACGAGACGACCCGCAATGCCATAAGCGGCGGCATGCGCGCCTTCTCCCTGTTCCCCGATCAGAGGGAGAAGCTGATCGCCAACCCCGAGCTGATCGACCTTGCCACCGAGGAGATCATCCGGTGGGTGTCGCCTGTCCTGTCATTCGTCCGCACGGTCACCGAGGACCACACCTACAAGGGCATCGACCTCATGGAGGGCGACCAGGTGCTGATGCTCTACCAGTCGGCCAATCGCGACGAGTCGGTGTTCGAGCGTCCCGATGAGTTCGTCGTCGATCGAGACCCGAACCCCCACGTCGCCTTCGGCTACGGCCCCCACTTCTGCATGGGTGCCAACCTGGCCCGACTGGAGGTGAAGGTCGTGTTCGAGGAGCTCTTCAAGCGCCTCTCCGACATCGGTGTCTGCGACCCCGGCACCATCGATCGCGGTGACTCGGCCCTGGTGCTGGCCCTGCAACACCTACCCGCCGCTTTCACCCCGGTCCCCGTACACCAATGAGCGCGCCGGCGATCGCTGCGCCCGGTCCGCGGGCTCGAATCCTCAGTGCTGCCCTGGAGCTGATGGCGGCCGAGGGCTCGGCGGCGGTATCGATGCGCCAGCTCGCGCGTGCCTGCGATCTCAACGTCGCGACGCTCTACCACTACTTCCCATCCAAGGCCGACCTGCTGCGGTCGGTCATCGTCGATCGGAACTACGTCGAGCTGCTCCAGGTCGGGTTGCCCGTCGATGCCGCGCTGCCTCCGCGTGAGCGGCTGGCCGGCCTGCTCCGGGCCATCTGGGCCGGCGCCGTCCATGAGCAGGAGGTGTGGCGCTTGGTGATCGGCGAGTCGCTCAGGGCCACCGACGCCGCAACTGAGGTGGTGGCCGACCTCGTCGACGCCCTCCGCTCGGCGCTCACCGACTGGGTGACCGACGGGTTCCCCGAGCTGGCCGCCAAGGGAATCGACAGCGGAACGGCGGCCGATCTCCTCAGCGGTCAGGTGTTCGGCTTCTTCATTGAGATACTGGTCGTCCCCCGGTCCGATGCCGCGGCCACCGAGGCCTACCTGTCGGAGCGCGCCGACCAGCTGGCCGCCTACGTCTTTCCCGCCTGACCACGAGCCACCTCCCGACCAGCGCCGAACACCGCCGGCACTCACGAAAGGTCCCCGCCCATGCGAACCGAGATCTGTGATCGCCTCGGCATCGAGTTCCCCATCTTCGCCTTCACCCACTGCCGTGACGTCGTCGCCGCCGTGTCGAAGGCCGGAGGGTGTGGCGTGCTCGGCGCCCTCGCCTTCACACCCGAGGAGCTCGAGGTCGAGCTCAGCTGGATCGACGAGCACGTGGGTGACCGCACCTACGGCGTCGACATCGTGATCCCACAGAAGTACGAGGGCATGGGCATCGACGACAAGACGCCCGAGGAGCTCGAGGAGATGTTGGCGGGGATGATTCCCGACACCCACCGCCAGTTCACCGAGCGGATCCTGGCCGAGCACAACGTTCCCGAGCTGCCCGAGGACCAGCGCCCCCGCTCACTGCTCGGCGTCACCGAGACCACCACCACACCGTTGGTCGACGTCATCCTTCGCCACCCCAGGGCGAAGCTGGTGGCCAACGCGTTGGGTACGCCTCCGCTCGACGTGGTGCAGAAGATCCAAGACAGCGGCCGCCTGGTCGGCGCGCTGTGCGGCAGCGTGAAGCATGCGCTGAACCACAAGGCGGCAGGTCTCGACTTCGTGGTGTGCCAGGGAACCGAGGGTGGTGGACACTGCGGCGAGATCGCCTCGGTCGTGCTCTGGCCCCAGGTCATCGACGTCCTCGACGGCATCCCCGTGCTCGCCGCCGGTGGCATCGGCAACGGCCGTCAGGTCGCGGCGGCCCTGGCCATGGGGGCGCAGGGGGCGTGGACGGGATCGTTGTGGCTCACCGTCGAGGAGGCCGACATCCCACCGGCGCAGATGGCCACCTACCTCGAGGCCACCAGCCACGACACCGTCCGCTCGCGGGCGTGGACCGGCAAGCCGTGCCGCATGCTCCGCAACGACTGGACCGATGCCTGGGAGTTGCCCGAGTCACCTGAACCGCTGGGCATGCCGCTCCAGCTCATGCTCACACTCGACGCCGTCGCCCGAGGCCACCACTATCCCGAGGCGGCCAAGGATGTGAACTTCAACCCCGTCGGTCAGGTTGTCGGTCAGATGGTCAAGGTCGAGCGGGCGGGAGACGTTGTTCAGCGTCTCGTCGAGGAGTACATCGAGGCGTGCAGCCGTCTCGAGAAGCTCAACAGCAACGCCGTGGGCTGAGGATCTCACGGCCCAAGTTGCTCTCGGCGTTTCGCGGGCCCGCGCCATCGCCCGTTCAGGCCAGGCGTTCGAGGTGGTTGCGTCCCGGCGCCATCCGCCAACGCGACGCGATGCGGGCGGTGCTGCCCGCATCGGCGACGTCGTCGACGGTGCGAAACGTGGCCTCCACGGCATCGGTGTCGACCTCGAGCACGACGTGACCGTTGGTCGTGTCCTTCCAGGCAACGTGGGGATTGCGATCGAGGTCCACGTCGAAAGGGCTCGATGAGATGGCCGGTGTGGTGAATTCGGGCACCGTGCGCTCCCCGTCCCGCGGCGCCCACGGATCCGGATGCACGTTGGCCACGATGCCGCAGTGGTAGTCGCCTGAGACGACGAAGGGGTTGTCGACGGCGCCGAGCGAATCAACTAGACGGCGGCGTGACTGCGGATAGCCGTCCCACGCATCTCGGTAGACCCACGGCTCATTGGTGGGACTGATCGGATGGGTGGCCGACCCCGCCACCTGGGTGGGGCTGGCCACCAGATCCCATCGAGCGTGGCTGGACTCCAATGATGCGTCCAGCCACGCCTGCTGTTCGTTGCCCAGCATGGTGTGGTCATCGTTGTCGGCGCCGTCGCAGAGCGGACCTCGGTCACCGGCGCCAGAGCCCCGGCACGGAACCGGCGATGCGAACTGGCGGGTCTCGAGCACGTGGAGCCGCACGAGGTCGCCCATGTCGACGGTGCCGTAGCGAGGAGTGTCGGCCCCCGTCGGTGCCGGACCGCGCATCGGCGCGTTCTCCCACAGGGCGCGTGCGGCGTCGAACCGTCGCTGCTCCCACGCAACGGGATCGACATCGCCGTGGGCGGCGCCGGTGTAGTTGTTGGTCACCTCGTGGTCGTCCCAGGTGAGCGCCCACGCCGCGGCCGCGTGGGCCGCCTGGAGGCCGGGAGAGAGGTGGTACTGGGCGTAGCGCTGCCGGTAGCTCGGAAGGTCGCGCGCCTCACCGCCGACATGGGGTGTGGCCGCTGCGGACGATCCGATGACGGTGTCGGGCGGGTACTCGTAGATGTAGTCCCCGAGGAAGATGATCAGGTCGGGGTCGATGCCGGCCGCGTCGCGCCAGGCGGCGTGATGGCCCCATTCGATCCCCTGACACGTGGCGACCACGACCCGAGCCCGACCCGGCGCGAGCGAGCTCAGCCGGAACCGGCCGGTCGCGCTGGTCTCGTCGCCGAAACCGAACCGATAGTGATGGTCGACGCCGCGCTCCAAGCCGTCGACCGACACATGGACGGAGTGGCCGGCGGCGGCGGGTGCCCGGGCGGTGCCGGACGCGACGACGGTGGCGAATCGGTCGTCGGTCGCCACCTCCCAGGCCACATCGGCATCGGCATCACCGGGCATTCCGGCGCCGGCCGGATCGAGCGGGTCGGGAGCGAGCCGGGTCCAGAGCACGATGCCGTCGCCGCGCGGATCGCCCGACGCCACCCCGAGCGTGAACACCGGGCCGTCCACGTCGCTGGGCGCGACCCGCCCCGACGACGCAGCGCGGCAGCCGCCGAGCACACCCCCCGAGATGCCGACAGCGGCCAACCCACCGAGAAACGTTCGTCGCGACAGCCGGGCCACCATGTTGCCCGTCACCGATGACTGCCTGTTCGCCGATGCTCGGAAGGTCAGGCCGCAGCAGAAGCGGCTTGTGGTCCCTTCAGCAGCGAACCGGGTGTCTCCCCCGTCCACTCGCCGTTCTCGAACGTCACCGTGCCCCTCTTGACGGTGGCGACGTAGCCGTCGGCCTCCTGGATGAGCCGCTTGGCGCCACCGGGGAGGTCCCACTCGAGATGGGGACGGGTGAGGGCCAGCGACTCGAGGTCGATCAGGTTCACGTCGCCCGCCATTCCCGGGATCAAGCGCCCGCGGTCGCGCAGGCCGTAGAGGTCAGCCGTCTCGGAGGTCATCATCGCCACGCTGTGCTCGACCGGGAACCGATCCTCGCCGCGATCTCGCGCCCAGTACGAGAGCATCCACGTGGTGACCGAGGCGTCGCAGGTCTGGCTGGCGTGAGCACCCCCGTCGCCGAGACCGAAGGCGGTGTAGGGCGACTCGAGCATCTCCCGGGCCGGTTCCAGCGACTTCTGGCTGTAGTTCAGCACCGGCGTGTTCAACAGCTCGCCACCATCGCCCTCGATGAGTCGGTCGTAGAGCACCTCCCACGCCGTCCGCCCCTCGAGCTCGGCGATGCCGGCGATCGAGTCCTCGTAGCCCGGCGTGTAGTTGGGCGGATCGCCGAGCACGAAGGTGAGGTCGGGGGTGAGCAGTCCTCGGACCACGGGATCGTCAGACTGTTCGATCTCGACCAGCATCCTGGCCCGCACCTCGGGCGTTCCCATCGCCGCCACTTGCTCGGGGAGCGACCGGAACCCCATGCCGAGCTCACCCCAGGCCGGGGTGAACATGAAGGGGTGGAAGGTCTGGAGCCCTTGAAGTATCGACACCGTGCGGGGATGCACCTGACCGATCACGTTGGATCCTCCGGCCCGCGCCTCAGCCAGGAGCTCGAGCATCTCGGCCCATTGGTCGGGCGCCGAGTTGTTTTGGGTCAAGCCGAACAGCACCGGCCGGCCGATCTCGGCGGCCAGACGACGCATCCACTCCATCTCCTTCGGTGGGGCGGCCACGTCCTCGCCCAGGGCGCCCGCTGCCGCCAGCTCGAACACCCCGAAACCGGCCTCGGCCAGCGCCAGTCCGATCCCGAACAGCTCGTCGTTGGCGGCGAAGGTTCCGGGGACCGGCTCGCCGTCGACGGCGCGGTGGGCGAGGGTGCGTGAGGTGCTGAAGCCGAGCGCGCCGGCGTCGAGGCCCTCTGCCACGATGGCGGCCATGGCCTCGATGTCGGCGGGTGTGGCCGGCTGGTTGCGGGCGCCACGCTCACCCATGACGTAGGCCCGCACGGCGCCGTGGGGCACCTGGGTGCCCACGTCCATCGTCCACTGCTTGGTGGCGAGGTGGTCGAGGAAGTCGGGAAAGGTCTCCCACTGCCAGTCGATGCCCACAGACAGCGCGGCGCCGGGTATGTCCTCGACGCCCTCCATCAGCCCGATCAGCCACTCGTGTCGGTCCGGGGCGACCGGAGCGAACCCGACACCGCAGTTGCCCATGACGGTGGTGGTGACGCCGTGCCATGCGGAGGGGGCCAGGACCGGGTCCCATGTGGCCTGGCCGTCGTAGTGCGAGTGCACGTCGACGAAGCCCGGCGTCACCAGAAGCCCATCGGCATCGAGCTCACGGATGCCACGCCCGCCGATCTGGCCGACCGCGGTGACGATGCCGTCGTCGATGGCCACGTCGGCCGTGCGGCCGACCGAACGGGTGCCGTCGACCACGAACCCCCCGCGGATCACCATGTCGTGACTCACGCCCTCGCCCCCTTCTGCGCCGGTCACTCGAAGCGGCACGATCGCATCGGCTGAACGCCCGTTCACCTGGGCGTGACGACGAGTCTCGCAGGAGTTGCCGGGGGCGACAATCTCTGACCCTCCATCAGATCGGCCATGCTGGTGGGCGATCGTCTTAGAAGCATGCCGTCGCGGCGCCGGGAGGACCCATGAACCAGACCTACGAGTTCGACGGGGGGACGGTCACCATGCCGGTCGAGGTGCGCGATGCCGCCGCGGCGACGGCCATGTTCGATGTCGACGCCACCTATGCCGCCACCCTCGTACCCCCGGCCTTCGACGTGGTCCAGACGGCACCGGGCCGCACCGATCTCTCCATCGGCTGCATCGACTACGTCGACAATGACCTCGGCGACTACCTCGAGGTCGGCATCATCTTCTTCGTCCGTCCCGCCGCCGGCCCGACCGACGGATCGGCGAATGGCACCTTCATCTGGAAGCTGCCGGTGGACCAGCAGTTCACCTGCGACGCCGGCGAGGGCATCTGGGGGTTCCCCAAGACGGTTGAGCGGATCACCGCCTCGTCATCGGACGATTCGTGGACGTGGCGTCTCGACATGGACGGCCAGCACGTGTTCACCGTCACCCTTCCGGCGGGGGGCGATGACGACATGGGTGACATGGACATGACCACCTACACGATGCGCAACGGCGTTCCCCACGCCACCGTGTTCAGCCAGGGCGGTCCGTCGTCCGCCGTCCGCATCGGTGGCGACGGTGTCTCGATCGAGCTCGGGTCCCATCCCATCGCCAAAGACCTGGCCGCGCTGGGCCTGCCGGCGGGGGCCACGATGTCGACCTACACGGGTCACATGCACGGCCGCTTCGAGGCCCCCGAGCGTCTCTGATCCAGCGACCCTCGGTCAGGGGCGACGGTGGGCGGGCATGGCGGCGGGCTGCTCGAAGGGTTGTGCCGCGAACTGCTCCATGATCTCGGTGACCCACCACTGCGGTGCGGCGCCCAAGAGGGTGTCGTAGTTCCAGTAGTCGCTCCACCGGCGGATGACGTCGCCGTCGACTTCCATCACGGTGACGAACGGCAGGGTGGCCGACTCCCCGGTGTGCCAGTGCCAGGTCTCGGTGTGCTCGATCATCACCACCCGGCCGTCGGACACGACGTGGTGCCACGAGTGGTCGTGTGACTCCACCGAGTCGAACCCGATGCGGATGCGCCGGACGATCGACTCGCCGCCGAGCGCCCCGATGTCGGGCGACGGGACGTCCTCGTAGAAGGATGCCTTGTCGAGGTGGGCGAGCATCGTGTCGTAATCGCGCCGGTAGAGCGCGTCCCAGAACCGTTCGATCACCTCACGGGCGTGATCAGCCATGAGCGACGGCCTACCACGTCCCCACCTCCCCGGTGGCGCGAGCGAGGGGTGAACCTGCGGGTGGTGGCATGGTGGAAGTACCCTGCCGTCGCCATGGTCACGATGCTCGAGACGACCGTTCCCCACCGCAAGGGCGCCAAGGTTCGTGCCGCCCGCGACCTTCACGGCGTTCCTGAGGGCACCCCAGGCAAGGTCAAGCTGATCAACGGCACGCACTGGCTCCGCTACTGGGTGCAGTTCGAGAACGGCGAGTGGCTGGGCTCGATCGACCACGCCGCGCTGGTGCCGGCCGGTGACTGGGAGGCCTACCTGGTCCGTCGCGACCTGGAGCCCGAGGATGGTGCCGAATTGAGCGAAGAGGCCGTGGTTGGCACCGGGGACGCGGGCGGGTCGGGCGAGGGCCTCGTGGTCGACGGTGTCGTGGTGCCGCAATTCCTACTCGATCGTGCCAAGGCCGCCCGCCAGCGTCTCGGCGTCGACTGAGCACGCGCCGATCGCCACCGATCAGCCAAGCGAGTGCGCGGCCTCCAGGCACGGCATCAGGGCATCGAGGCTGGGACCTACCTCGTCGACCGACCCGACCCACAACAGGGTGGTGGCATTTCCCACGCCCGCCTGGTGGTACTCCCTCACCTTCTCGGGAGTGAGCCCCGCGAAGTAGGGGCAGGCGGTGATCTCGATCTCGTCGAGGCTGCGACCCTGCTCCTCGCACATGGCTGACAGCTTCTGGAGGTAGGGGGCGAGCTCGTCGGGTTCCTTCTGGAACACGTACCAGCCGTCGGCCAGCCGTGCCGTGCGCTTCAGGGCCGCGTCGGAGTGGCCCCCGACGTGGATCGGTGGGTGAGGTGACTGGGCCGGCTTGGGGTCCATCCGGCACTCGGGCAGCGTCCAGAACTCGCCCCGAAACGAGGGTCGCTCCGATGTCCATAGCTCCTTGAGCAGCTCGAGGTACTCGTCGAGTCGGGCACCCCGACGTTCCCACCCCACGTTGCAGGCCTCGAACTCTTCCTCGCACCAGCCGGCGCCCACTCCGAGGTCGAACCGGCCACCGGAGAGGTAGTCGATGTTGGCGATCTCCTTAGCCGCGTACACCGGGTGGCGCTGGCCCAACAGCTCGATTCCGGTACCGAGCCGGATGCGATCGGTGATCGCCGCGATGTAGGCAAGCGTGGTGTGGGGCTCGAGCATCCCCGTGTTGGGCGGGACCGGGATCTTCCCGTCGGCGCTGTAGGGGTAGCGGCTCTGGTAGTCATCGAAGAGCACGACGTGTTCGGCGGCCCACAACGTGTCGAAGCCGCGCTGGTCGGCCTGGGTGGCCAGCTCGGTGATGATCTCAGGGGTGTGGAAGGGGCTGGACAGGGCGGCGAACAGGCCGAGCTTCATGGGTAGCTCCTCGGGTTTGGTGGTGGTCGCTGAACGGTGGTCTGGCCTTGTCGCCGGCGGTGGCCGCGGTCACTGGCGGGTTGGGGTCCGAGCCGACTCGGGTACCCCGGTGGTGGCGGCATCGCGGTCGGGATCGGCGAGGCTGGGGATGACGTGGCGGCCCATCAGCTCGACCGTCTGGAGGCGCTTGTCGAGCGGGATCTTCCACGGGTTGGTGAGACAGAGCAGCAGGTCGACCCCCGCGGCGCGGAAGGCCTGCGCCTGCTCGACCGCGTCATCAGGTGTACCGCAGATCACGGCCCCTATGTCGAGCATCCAGTCCATGCTGATGTGTTCCACGAGACCGTCGTCCTGCATCTTTCGAACGTCGTCGAGGTAGTCGTAGGTGCCATCCCGACCAGCCGCCATGTCGTCCATCCACCGCACCACCGAGGTGATGTGGGTGACCGACGCCTTGGGATACCAGAGGAACGACGCCTCGGCGATGGCTCGCGCTTCTTGGCGAGTGGGGGCAACGACGCACATGAGGAACGCAGCGGCGCAGTCGTTGACGTAGGCACCGACCGGGGAGGTGCAGCGCTCGAGGCCCTTGCGGTACAGGTCGATCCGCCCGGCGAGCTCCTCGGGCGGGACGGCCACGCCGAACGAGCACAGGCCGAGACCCAGCTCGCCCATCAGCTCGTGGCCACCGGGGCTTCCGGTGGCTCCGAACATCGGTGGGTGTGGGGTTTGGAACGGCTTGGGAAGCACCCGCCGCTTTGGCATCGACCAGTGCTCGCCGTCAAACGATGCCTCGTCGTTGGTCCAGCACTCGACCACGTGGCCGATGGCCTCCCGCCACATGCCGCGCGTCTGGTCGGGCATGATCCCGAACCCTTCGAGCTCGGTGCGCGTCGATGACCGTCCGGTACCGAAGTCGACCCGTCCGCTCGAGATCAGGTCGAGCACGGCAGCCGACTCGGCCGAGCGGACGGGGTGGTTGTAGGGCTTGGGCTGGAGGCGGACGCCATAGCCCAGACGGAGGTTCTCGGTCTGGGCGGCGATCGCCCCGTAGAGGACCTCGGGGTTCGAGCAGTGGCTGAACTCTTCGAGGAAGTGGTGCTCGACGGTCCAGAACCCGTGCCAACCGTTCCGGTCGGCGGCCACCGCCTCGGTGATCACGTCGTGGTAGGCGCGGTGCTCGTCGCCGGGCGTCCACGGCTTCGCTACCGGTATCTCGTGGAACAGTGCGAAGCGCATTCGGTCCTCCGGGCGGTGATGAGCACGCGAGTGGGTCGGTGCCGAGAACCTAGCGATCGTTCCAACAGTGCCGAGAACGCGACGGCTCAGTCCTCGACCTCGGTTCGCCGCGGTGGCGTGGGGGAGATGCCCCCAGAACCTAGGTCAGGACGTATCGTCTTCGGCATGCGACGACTGAGTGGAGTTCTGATGGCTCTGGTCATGCTGGCGGCCGCATGCGGGTCCAGCGACGACGATGGCCTCTCCCAACGGGTCGAGTCGCTCGAGGCACAGCTCCAGGCCTTGCGAGCCCAGCTCGAGCTCCAGCTCGATGTGGAGCTGGGTGACACCGACGCTGATGCGCCGGCGGATGTCGAGGGCGAGGGCGACGGCGTGGCGGCCGGCGAGGAGAAGGAGAAGGCAGACGCGCCTGATCCGTCGACGTGGACGTTCGATCTCAAGGGTCTGGGCCCGATCGAGGCCGGAATGACGGCAGCCAAGGTTGAGGAGCTGATCGGTGGACCGCTGACTCACGAAGGCTTCGACTTCTTCGGCGGCAGCTGCTGGTTCGCCTCCACGCCCAGTCTGGGTGGCATCAGCTTCCTGTTCGTGTCGACGGGCGAAGGTGGCGCCGCAACCGAGGCCGACGGCATCGTCGGCCGGGTCTCCGCGGTGCAGGGCACAGCAGGCGCCTCCAGCTGGCAGACGCTGTCGGGCGTCAAGGTCGGTGATCCTGCTGCCAAGGTGCGCTCCACCTATGGAGACCAGATCGAAGCCCAGCCCCATGCCTACGTCGAAGGTGGCGAGTACCTCACGTTCGTCCCCACCTCGGAGACCGATCAGGAGTTCCGCATCCGGTTCTTCACCGATGGCTCGGTCGTGCAGGAGATCCACGCCGGGGACCGCCAGGTGTCCGGCTACATCGAGGGCTGCGCCTGATCCTTGCTCAGTAGACGTTGCCGGCGTTGTCGGCGATGGGCCCCGGTGGTTCGGCGCGAAGGTCCCACACCGAGATCCCCGGGTAGGCGAGCTGGACGGCGAGGTGGTCGGCCAGCATCGGGCCGAGGTCAGTGACCGCCATCGGCGTCTGCGGGAGCCCACCTCGAGCGACCCACCGTGGGAACATCTCTGCCGCCAGGTCCTCGGGCATGTCCGAGCCGGCTTCGGTCCCCCACGTTGGCCCGACGATGACTCGCGTGAATCGAACCAACGGGTGCTCCTGGCGCCAGGTTGCGATGGCGGCGTCGAGCCCGCCCTTGGACGCGGCGTAGGTGCTCATCCCATCGCGAGGGAGGGAAGTGACGTCGCTCGAGAGGTATAGACAGATGCCGAGCTCGCTGAGTCGAGAAAGGGTGGCGCGGGTCACGAGCCCAGCACCGATGAGATTGGTACCCAACGCGTGTTGCCAGTCCTCAGCGGTCGCGTCGCCGATGCCCACCAGCGGAGTGACACCACTGGCGTAGACCATGGCATCGAGTCCGCCGAACACGTTCTCGGTGGTCGCCAGTGCGTGCTCGACACTGACTGGGTCGGTCACGTCGACGGGCACGGCCACGGCTCGCTGGCTGCGATCCTCGTCACCCCCGATGGCCGCCGCCAGGTCGTCGACCAGGCTGTGGAGCAAGTCCTCACGGCGAGCGGCGGCAGCCACACTGGCGCCGAGATGCCAGAGCCGGGCTGCGATCGCCCTGCCGATTCCCGACGACGCCCCCACCACCAGCACCCGCCGTCCCGACAGATCCATTGTCAATGTCATGGCCCTGAAGCCTTGCACGCGTCAGGAACCTGCGCCCCTGAGCAGCCGGACCGCTCGCATGTCGCGATGCGCGCATCCATCGAGACGGGATCGGCGGGCGGCGGGCGAGCGGTAGTTTGATGGGCATCGATACTTGTCGATGAACACGACCACCGGTGAGCATCTCGACGGGACTGGAACCATGGCCAGCCACACCACACCCGCAGCCGACCAGCATCAGCGGTCTCCGGCTCCGCCACCCCCCAAGGACCCGATCTGCTGCGCGTCGGTCGTCGCCGAACCGCTCGGCGACGCCGACGCCGCCGATCTCGCCGCTCTGTTCGGGGCCCTGGCCGACCCGGTGCGCCTCCGCCTGCTGAACCTGGTGGCGGCGGCCGGCGAGGTGTGCTCGTGTGACCTCACCGAACCCCTTGGTCGCTCGCAGCCCACCATCAGCCACCACACCAAGGCACTTGCCGAGGCCGGTCTCCTCATCGGGGAGAAGCGTGGCCGGTGGATGTGGTGGCGCATCGTGCCCGAGCGCCTGGCGGCGGTGAGCGACGCCCTCGCCCTCTAGCGGGGACGCCGGCCTAGGGTCGCGCCCCAATGGTTGACACGACATCAGACGGCGATCGGTTCGCAGCCACCGAGGCGCTGTTGGCCAAGACGCGGGATCAGGCGCGCCGTGGGGAGCAACGGGTGGAGCCGCGTGGAGATCACCCACGGCGGGAGCACATCGACTTGCTCGATGGGTACTGGTACGCCATTGATCCCCACGACGACTGGGCGTGGATGCGGGCGGAAGCCCCCGTCTACCACGACCCGAACTCCGACGTGTGGGCCGTCACCCGCTACCAGGACGTGATGTTGGCCTCGAAGGACCCAACGACGTTCAGCAACTCACACAACATCCGTCCCAAGACGGGACCCGTCCCGATGATGATCTCGATGGATGACCCGGCCCACAAGCGCCGTCGAATGCTGGTGAACAGGGGGTTCACGCCGCGTCGCGTCCGCGACCTCGAGGGAGCGATCGGTGCCATCTGCGACCGGCTAATCGACGGCGTCTGCGAACGCGGCGAGGCCGATGTCATCGCCGACCTCGCCGCCCCGCTCCCGCTCATCGTCATCGCTGATCTGCTGGGTGTCGCCGAGGAGGACCGCGCTGACCTGCTGCGGTGGAGCGACATCATGCTGTCGGCCACAACCGGCACCGATGTCGCCGCTCTCGAGGCGGGCGGCAAGGCAATGGTGGAGTTCCAACAGTGGCTCGACGGGGTACTACCTAACCGCAAGCGGGCTCCGGGCGACGACCTCATCTCCGTGCTCGCTCACGCCGAGGTCGATGGCCATCGGCTCGATGACGAGTCACTCCTGTGGGAGTCGTTGCTGATCCTCGTCGGTGGCGACGAGACGACCCGCCACGTCATCGGCGGGGGCACCGAGGCACTGCTCACCCACCCCGATCAGATGCAGCGCCTCCTCGACGACCCCGCCCTCATCCCCAGCGCTGTCGAGGAGATGCTGCGGTGGGTATCGCCCATCAAGACGATGAGCCGCTATGTGATGTGCGAAGTCGACTTCGGCGGCCAACATCTCAGCGAAGGCGACGAGGTGCTGCTGACCTATCCGTCGGCCAACCGCGACGCCGACGTGTTCGACGGTCCGTCCCGCTTCGACGTGGGCCGCGAACCCAACGACCACGTGGCCTTCGGGTTCGGGCCCCACTTCTGCCTGGGCAACAGCTTGGCCCGCCTCGAGCTGACAATCATGTTCGAGCGACTGCTGCGCCGGCTCGGTGATCTCTCCCTGGCCTGCGATCCCGCCGGCCTGGTCCGCCGGCCCTCCAGCTTCATCAGCGGATTCGAGGCGATCCCAGTGACGTTCACGCCGTCATCGTCTTCCATGCGGTAACGGCGGTGCTGGACCGAACGTAGGTCAGCGAAGCGTCACCCGGCTGCCGTCGCCTCGCCGGCGGCGCCGTGAACCGCCGCTGGGCGCAATGAGAGTACGACCGAGCAACGCCGAAAGGCTTTCGAGCGGCAGAAATTCATAGCCGGCTTCGGCTCGGACGAGGTCGGTCTGCTGGAAGGCCTGCACCATGGCCGAGAACGTCAGCGCCAGATGATCGCTGTCGCCGGCGTGGAGGGAGCCGTCGTCGGCTCCCTGGGCGAAGAGCCGAGCCTCGGCGCTCATGGCCCGTCGGTAGCCGGCCGCGAAGCGGGTGGACAGCTCGCTCCACACCGAGCCGATGGGATCGCCTGCCGCTCGCAGCACCAACGTGGCGAACTGCGGATTGGCACGGAAGTAGGTGACCTGGTGCTCGGCCAGGCGAAGCAGCCGTTCAGCGGCGGTGCCCTCAGCCGAGACGATCGCTTCAGTGCTGGCGACAAACCCCGAACCGTGCCGGGTCATCACCGCAGCGAAAAGGTCGTCCTTGCCGGCGACGTGGAGGTAGACGGCACCCACCGACATCCCTGCTCGCTCGGCGATGTCTTTGATGGCCGCCTCGTGGAACCCCTCCTGGGCGAACTGCGCCTCGGCCGCGTCCAGCAGCCGCTGGCGGGCCTCGGCCGACGGCCCGCTGTCGTCGGTGCCCGAGGTGACGTCGGTGCCCGGGGTGCCGTCGGTTGCTGACGGTGCTGCGGTGGCTGAGGCTCCGGTGTCAGTCATCGACGTGCACGCTACCCGCATCGGGGCGCTCACTGAACGACGGTTCAGTAAGGTGGCGAACGGGCGCTACCGTGACGGCGATGTCCCGTTCCGACCCGGAGGCCGTCGAGCTGAACCCCATCAGCTACGACTTCCACGACGACCCGTACCCGATCTATCGACGCCTGCGGGACGAGGCGCCGGTGTACTGGAACGAGGAGCACCAGTTCTTCGCGCTCAGCCGCTTCGCCGACGTGCATGGGGCGTTTCGCGACTGGGAGACGTTCAGCAACAGCCGCGGCATCGCACTGGAGACGATGCCCATGGGCGGCTCGGAGACTGGAATGATGCTGGAGATGGATCCGCCGGACCACACCCGGCTCCGCAAGCTCGTATCGAAGGTCTTCACCCCTCGCCGTATCAACGAGCTCGAGACGAGGATCCGCGAGATCGTCAGGCATTATGTCGAGCCCTTCCGCCGGGCGGGCGGTGGTGATCTGATCGGCGAGGTGTGCGGCCCGTTCCCGATGGATGTGATCTCGGTCATGTTGGGCGTCGAGTCCGCCGCCGACCGCGCCCACCTCCGGCACCTTGCCGACGATCTGGTGGCGCGCGAGGACGGCAGGATCGAGATCCCACCCAAGGCGGTCACGGCGTGGATGGATATCCAGGAGTACTTCCGGGCCGACGTTGCCCGTCGACGCTCCGACCCCGACGATGGGTTGATCGGCGCGCTCATCGAAACCGACGTCGACGGTGAGCGGCTCACCGACCGCGAGGTGATCGGCTTCGCCTTCCTGTTCGTGGTGGCCGGTCACGAGACCACCACCAAGCTGTTGGGCAACCTCGCCCTCGAGCTATGGCGCCACCCCGACCAACGACGGGAGCTGGGCGATGATCCATCGCTGATCCCCAACGCACTCGAGGAGATCCTCCGCTACAACACCTCGTCGCAGTACATGGCTCGCTACACCCGGCGCCGCTCCGAGTACCACGGGGTCGCCATTCCGCCTGACTCGGTGGTGCTGCTCCTCATCGGTGCCGCCCAGCGTGACGACCGCGAGTTCGAGGATCCTGACCGCTTCGACATCCACCGCGACATCCGCCGCAGCCTCGCCTTCGGGTCCGGTCCGCACTTCTGCCTGGGGGCGAGCCTGGCCCGCCTGGAGGGACGGGTCGCGGTCGAGGAGCTGCTGCCGGCACTCGGCGACTACGACATCGATCTCGACGGGTGCGAGCGAATCCACGCCGGCAACGTGATGGGCTACCACCGGATCCCCGTGTCGACGTGACGGGCGTTCAGTGTGCTCGACCGAGGAGCATCTGCCCGGGGCGGCACGCCGACTCGAGCAACGACCGCTCGTCGTCACCGAGCGCGTCGGCGCGCGACGGCGGGAGGCCCCGGGCGAGCGCGGCCGCTCTGGTGACGAACGTGTCGTCCGCCGGCAGATCGAAGAACGCTTCGATGCGACGCAGGACCGGGCCGGGGTCGGTGACGAGCTCTTCGAAGCGGACGTCGAGCCACTGGCCGGCATCGATGTTGGCGAGCGCTCGATAGCCACGCAGCACCTGATCGGACCAGTAGCGGCCGGCCACCTCGACGGGGGGAGGGTTCTCGACGACATGGCGGATGATCGGCGTGTCGTCGCCGTCTGGAGCATCGACGTCGTCGGGGAACAGGTCGTAGTAGATGGCCAGGGCCAATCGGAAGAAGGGGTGCGCCCGGATCGACAGCGCGGCCTCGATCCCGTCACGGTGGATGTGCACGAACCGGGCATTGGGGTAGAGCGCGCCCAGCTCACCGACGTAGTCGATCGACGAACCCGACCGCTCGATCCATACCTGGTGGCCGGTCCGATCGGCGAGGAACGAGAACAACGCCGCGTAGTGATCGGCCATCGTTGACGGTGGGCGTGCTCGAGCGGTGGCGATGAGCTCGTCGTATAGGTGGTCAGGCGTGGGGGTGAGCCACGGCATCATCGACACCAGCAGCCAAGGCACCGGCTCACCCGGTTGCCACTTCATGCTGGGCTCCCCGAAGGGGTAGGTGATCTCGTCGGAGCGGTACCCCATGCCGATCAGCCGGGTGGTGACGAACTGGTCCTCTGACAGCAGCGCGGCGAGATCGGCACCGGTGACCACCCCGGGCCGGAATCGCCGTCCCCAGTCCAGGCCGGTGAACCACTCATGGAGACCGACCACCGAGCGGTGGACCGACAGCATCTTGAGCAGCAGCGTCGATCCGCACCGGCCTGTGCCCACGACGAAGCGCCCGACATCGTCGATCACCATCGAAGCCGCCGAGAGATCGCCTGCTGGCGCCGTCGCAGCGCCCCCTGACGTTCGGCCGGATCGACTCGAGCCAGCCCGGGTGGGAGGGCACCGTCGAGCTCGTCGAGCGCCATACGCCGAACGTGCACGGCCGGCAGCGTCTCGGACCGCGGCATCAGGTAACGGACGGCCAGCGAACCGGCCGAACGGCCGCCCGGATCGAGCCAGTTGGCGACTCCTGGGTCGTCGTGGGCGACGACCATGGTGAACCGGGAGTCGAGGTCGTCGTCGGCCACCGCCTGGGAGTCGTTCAACGATGACTGCCGCTGACCGAAGTCGATCGACTGCCAGTACCTGTCGCACAACGAGACACCCCAGTAGCGCGCCGCCGGCGGCGCCACGGTGAGCACCAGCGCCTCATCGGACGCGCACCTCCAACCCCCCATGCCGTAGGCCTGGCCCTTCAGCCCCGACGCGCTGTCGGGGGGCAGGAACGGCTGCACGGTCCACTCCGTCGCATCAGGAGCGACGCCACCGATGAGTCCCCGCGACAGCTCGTCCCAGCACGAGGCACCGCCACGGAGCCATTGGGCCAACAGGCCCAGCCGTTGCTCGAGCGTGGTGGGATCGAGCGGTGGCGGCGGCAGGCCGACATCGACGCGCTGGAGATCGAGCACCGCCGGCTCCTCGCTCCACCAGTCGCTGAAGTACTGGCGGATCAGGAGGAACGAGCCGCCCTCCGTCGGCGGGATCTCCACGTCGACCGTGGACCCGAGGTCATCGCCGGTGCGCCACCAGGTGGCCTCCCACCCGGCGAAGTCGCCGTCGCCCTGGTGGCCCGAATTGACCTGTATCTCGAGGTGGCGGGCGGAGCCGCGACTTCCGCTCAGCCGGTAGGTCCCGGTCGGCGCCAGGCGGGAGTAAAGGTAGGTGGTGTCGGGGTTGTCGAGCCCCCACGACATCCGGTGCTCGATGCTGCGGGTGAGCATCGGGGCGTCGGTGTCGTCGGCCTCGACGCAGATGCGTATGCCGGCGGCCACGAAGCGCAGCAGGTAGCGCACGCCTTCAGCTGCTTCGGCGTCGGGGGCGTCGGACAGCAGTCTCGGCAGCTCACCCACCGCGGCCATCACGTCGCGCCAGCTCGCACCGGCTTGGGGGGGCAGGCCGGTCATCGGTCGCCGAAGCGGGGGGCGCGCCGCTCGGCGAACGCGGTGGCTCCCTCGACGGTGTCGGCCATGGCCACCAGCTCCATCGACTGCTGGATGCCGCGGTCGAGAGCCTCGGCCGGGGAGAGGTGGGCGGCGGCGTAGGTGAGCTCCTTGAATGCTCGCATCGCCGCCGGTGCCATGGCTGCCACCCTTTCAGCCCACTCCAGCGCCACGTCGAGGGCAGTGCCGGCGGGTACGACACGGTTGACGAACCCCACCTCAGCCATGCGGCTGGCTGGGAACCGCTCATCGCCGAGCATCACCAGCTCCAGCACGTGGCCGGGGGCAACGCGCCGGGCCAACGCGCCGAGCCACTGCGCCGGGAGGTTCCACCGACCCTCGGGCAGACCGAAGGTGGCGGTCGAGCCGGCGATGCGGAGATCGGCACCGGTGGCGATCATCATCCCGCCACCCAGGCACATGCCCTCGATGGCGACGATCACGGGCTTGGACGCCAACCCCTCAGCCATCTCGGGATAGGGCGGATCATCGAATCCACCACCAGCCGCGGCGGCGATGTCGGCCCCGCAGCAGAAGTGATCGCCGCCGGTGAGCACCCCGACGCGTAGGTCGGGATCGTCGTCGAGCTGTCGCCAGACCGAGCCGACGGCCTTGAGGCCCGGCCCGTCATAGGCGTTGCGCTGATCGGGCCGGTCGAGGGTGACGACCAGGACGGCGCCCCGACGTTCCGACCTCACGTACGCGTCGGTCATCGGTCGCGAACGTAGTTGGTCATCAGATCGCCGTCGTCGGCAGCGTCGCCGGCGTCAGGCGACCGGCAAGGTTGACTGCCCGTCGGTGCCCCACCACGAGGCGGTGAGCTGGAGTCCGTCGATGCTCGACTGAGGGAAGATCTGCTCGAAGGTTCGGCGGTACCCGGTTCGGCTGATGAGCCACTGCCCGGAAGGATCGGCGGCCACGCCGTCCTCGCTGACCTTGCGGTACTCGTCGGTGTAGAAGGCGGCGCCATGGACGACCAGGTCGTACTCGCCGACGATCACGTAGTCCTGAAGTGCCCACGTGCCTGCCGCGGTGACGCCGTCGGGGCCGATCGAGATCTCGGGGTGGCTGCAGCGGTGGCACGACAAGAAGTCCTCCCGTCCCATCGATGTGCGGAGGAACTCCATGATCGAGTCCCGCCCCTCGTAGGAGTACTTCCCTCCGGAGTACCGGGCAACGGCGTCGGGTGTGAACGACGCTTCGAGCAAAGCCCAGTCCTTGGTGTCGATACCGCGCAGGTACCTGGCCTTCAGCTGGCGGATCAGCTCGATCTGGACGAGGTCATCGGTGTTCATGACCCCACATCGTGTCAGAGGCCGCGCGAATGATCAGGGTCCCATCAGGCGGCGGGGACGAACGAGCCCTGGCAGTTGAACCCCTGCTGGGGGTGGAAGCGGGTGAACTGGCCGGCCTTCACCGTGATGATCAGCTCGCAGTTGTCGGCGTAGGTCTGCTGGCCCAGGTTGAGCTTCTCGGTGACGCCGTCGCTGTCGTAGGTACCGATGGCCCGCAGGGCAACCAGCAGCCCCTCCCGGGTCAAGTTGGGTCCCGCGTCGACGACACCACGGGCGAAGAGCTTGGCCGAGAGCCATCCGTAGATGGCGAACAGGTCGACGGTCTGGTTGGGATCGATTCGGCCCATCCACGACACGAACTCCGCGATCTCGGGGATGGTCGACGCGTCCTCGCCCATGTACATGGCGAGGTTCTGGGAGATCATCGTGTTCTGAGCGGCAGCGGGATCGCCGAGCAATGTCAGGAAGCTGCTGTCGTAGGCGGTGGCGATCGAGTACTTCAGCGGGGGGTTCCAGTTCTGCTGGTGAGCAGCCGACCACAGCCGGGCCTGCCCGGTCACGTCGCCGAGGTACATCATGTTCTGGATCCCGAGATTTCTCATCTGCACGATGTCGGCAGTGAAATCCGACTCGGTGGCTTGCACCTCTCGCGTGTAGCGGAAGTCCCATCCGACGGTCTCCGCCGCGTTCATGAACCACTCGGCGTTCTCCCGCGCCACGTCGACCGCGGCCCACAGGAAGCCGGTGTTGGCCACGACGTCTGGGCCCAACGTGCTGGCGAAGTACTCGGGGGTGGTCGTCTTCCAGCCAACCTGGATGGGGAGGGGTGACATGTGGACGCCGGTGTTCTGCCGTGCCAGCGCCAGCGCCCGCCCGATGTCGGGGATGCCGCTGGCTTTCATCTCGCCGGCGCCGGCGCTGTCGAAGGTGGAGAACGAGCCCACGAGGGCGAACGCCTTGTCGGCGAACTCGCGGTGCTTGGCTCGGTTGGTGCCAGTATCGAAGTTGTCGTCACCCGACAGGACCTTGATCTGGCGGCCGTAGATGCCGCCGGCGGCGTTCACCTTCGCCGCGTAGGCCTGGACCCCCACCAGTGCGCCCCGGAAGAGACCCGGCACGGGACCGCTGAGGGTCGAGACGTTGCCGACGGTGATGTCGGTCTCGGTCACACCCACGTCGGTTGCGCCGCCGTTGCCCTCGGCCGGCGGCGGTGGCGGCGGTGGAGTATCGCCGCCGCCCCCGCCAGTTGACCCACCGCTGCCGGCGTCCGCCCCCGCCGCGCCCGACCTCCCTAGGCCTGAATCGGTGACCGCCCCAGCCGACGCCCCGCCATCGAACCCACCACCGTCGAGCGACGAGGAGGTGTCGATCGCCCCGGCCCCGAGCGCGCCGCCGAGTGGCAGGTCGGCGAGATCGGCTGCTCGTTCGGCCTGCACCTGCTGGGGGCTGACGCGCCCGCCGCATGCCACCGCCACCAGGGCAAGGGTGCTGAGCAGGGCAACGGTTCTCAGCCGGGGCATGGGTGGGCGTCCTCGGTGGGCAGGCGAAACATTGACATCGGCGGGAGTCGGCATGGTTCGACGGGTGCGCGGTGCCGACATCACCGGCTGCCGGCGGCCAGGGCCACGTCGGAGACATCCGACTCCGACGACGCGCTCAGCCCGACCGGCACGTCCTCGTCGCCGACCGCGGCCCTCCGATGCTTCCACGCGGCGTAGCGGTCGAAGATCACGCCGGCGAACCCGTTGGGGTAGCGGGAGACGACGATGGCGCCCACGCCGATGAACAAGCCCTGGAGATCGACATCGGGCAGGTAGCGGGTCTGGATCTCAGGGAGGATGGTGACGACGACTCCGCCGATGAAGGCTCCGGTCACCGACGTGATGCCACCGATGGTGACGAGCAGGTAGATGAACAGGCTCTGGATCACTCCGAAGTCGAGACTGCCGGCCGACGACCGTACGGTTCCGAACAGCGCCCCCGCCGATCCGGCCAGGAATGCCGAGACGGCGAACACCGCCACCTTTGTTCCCAAGATGTTCATTCCCAACGTGGCGCAGGCCGCCGGTGAGTCGCTCATGGCCGAGAGCCGCCGACCGAACGCGCCCCGACGAATGGCCAACACGATGACACCGAAGGCGGCAAAGCCGAACACCGCCACCATGTACTGAGCGCGGTCGCCTGCCAACGAGATCGGCCCTGCCTGGAGCGGCTCGAACAAGATGTTGCCGCCGCTGTCGAACAGCTTGGGGTGGTTGAAGATGATCTTCTCGGCGAACAATCCCACTGAGAAGGTGGCCAGCGCGAGATAGAGATCCTGGAGACGGAGCGCGGGAAGAGCCACCAGCGCCCCGATCGCGGCCGCTACCAGCCCGGCGACGAGGATCCCGACCACGGAACCCCCGGGGAACATCTTTCCCATCACCGCGGCGCCGATGCCGACGAACACCAGCTGGCTCAGCGAGACCTGACCCCCGTAGCCACTGAGCAGGACCAGCGACAGCATGACCATTCCGAGGACGAACCCACCGCTGAGGTTCAGCAGCCACACGTCGTTGAGGAAGAACGAGGCCACGAACGCCGCGCCCAGGAACGCTCCCGCGGCCCGGAGCGACGATCGGAGGTCGGGGACCCGTGGGCTGGCCACACCGACCCCGATGCGGCCGGCCCGTAGTCGGGCCTGGGGCAGGAAGACCAGGATGGAGAACAGGAAGATGACCGGGATCACAGGTCGAAGCGACAGCAGCACCGCCTCGTTGCCGAGCCAGCCCTCACCAAACTCCCAGCGGGGCCCGTATCCGATGATGTAGCTCTCGGCCAGGCCGATGCACATGGCGCCCACGAAGGTGAGCGGCAGGCTCTGCAGCCGCCCGAGGATGGCCGCCGCGTAGCCGTTGATCACCAGCAGGGTCAGGACGATGTGGCTGAGGGTGAGCGTGGGGGCCAAGAAGATGCCCGACAGCGCCGCCAGCGACGCACCGACGGCCCAAGAGAACCCGGCGATCTGTTCGGGTAGCGCGCCGTTCTGCGCGGCCAGCTCGCGGTTGTCGACCACCGCTCGCATGGCCACCCCCAGCCGGGTGGAGAACAGGAGCATCCGCAGCCCGAAGGCCACCAGCGACGCCGCCACCAGCACGCTGATCTGGTGGTAGGACACGAACACGTTGAAGACCTCGATGTTGGAGCCCTCGAAGAACCTCGGGACGTTGCGGGCGACGTTGCCCGGCCAGATGGTCTGGCCGATCCCCAGCATCATCACCAGCAGCCCTACGGTGACCACCAGGGTCACACCGACCGGCGCGTCGTGCAGGCGGCGGAACAGGATGCGTTCGAGGAGCACACCGGTGAGCGGGGCGATGACGAAGAGAACCAGGATGAGTGACAGCCACGACGGCACACCCCAGGCGGCGCTGAGCTGCCAGAAGGTGAAGGCCATCACCATGCCCAGCGCGCCGTGCCCGAAGTTGAAGATCCCCGTGGTGGTGTAGGTGACCACGAGCCCAGTCGCGGCGATGGCGTAGATGGCGCCGGTGACGACCCCGATGATGGTGAAGCTGAAGAACTCGGTCACGGGCCCCCCTGAGCCGTCCTGCCGACGCGCGACGCGCTAGCCGGTGTACTGGTGGAACGTACCTTCGCAGTAGAAGCCGGTATCGGGGAAGATCCGCCGGAACCCTCCATCGGCGGTTCCTTCCATGTACATCTCGCAGACGCTCGGCGCCTTGGCCGCCACGTTGTGCACGGAGTGCAGACCGCTGGCGTTGTAGCTGGTGGTCTTGGCCAGCTCGGCGAGCACCTTCTCGCGGGTGACCTCGGGCCCGGCCGCCGTCATGGCGTTGGTGAGGAGCTGCCCTGCGGCCCATCCGTAGAGCGCGAAGAGATCGAACTTCTGGTTGGGATCGATGCGCCTGACCCACTCGTTGAACGTGACGATCTCGGGGACGGCGACCGCGTCCTCGCCAAGGAACATCGACATGTTCTGGCCGATGATGATCCCCTCGACGCCGGCCTTGCCGGCGAACTTCACCAGGTCGGAGTCATAGGCGGCCGGAGATGGGTACTGCAGGGGCGGGTCGTAGCCTTGGGACTCCATGTCGGCCAGGAACCGCCCGATGCCCGACGCGTCGTAGATGATGAAGAACCCCTGGATGTTCTGGCGGCGCATCTGCACCACATCGGCGGTGAAGTTCGACTCCGTGGCTTCCACCTGCCGCGAGTACTTGAACTCGAAGCCCACTGACTCGCATGCCGCCCGCTGCCATGAGGCGTTGTCGCGAGCCGCGTCGGCGTTGCCCCAGAAGATGGCCATGTTCTTGATTACCTGATCGCCGAAGCGGTCCTTCAGCCACTGGCAGCCGGTGGTGGGCCACCCGATCCCGAAGGGAACCATCGAGTAGTGGCGCTCGTAATCCTGGCGGGCGGGGCTGAGGGCGCGGCCGATGTCGACGACACCGACGCTCTTCATCTCGCCCACGCTGGCCGCGTCGAACAGGGAGAACGATCCGCTGAAGGCGAAGACCTTGTCCTTGAGCGATCGGTGGGCCGATCGGTTGGTGCCGGTGTCGAAGTTGTCGTCTCCCGACTCTACGCGGAACTGGCGCCCGTACAGCCCGCCGAGGCTGTTCTGGTACGCGAACCAGGCCTGCGTCCCCACCAGTGCCCCGCGGAAGAGCCCGGGGACCGGGCCTGACAGAGTGGACACGTTGCCGATCACGACCTCGGTCTCGGTGATCCCGACATCGGTAGCGCCACCGTTGCCCGCCGCCGGTGCCGGCGGGGATCCCGGCTCGTTCCCCACCGAGCCGGGATCGCTCCCGGTTGGTGCCGATCCGTCTCCGCTGAATCCGAGGGAAGAATTGCCTTCGAGGCCCAACGAAACCGAGTCCGACTCTGCGAACGCCGCGCCGGGGCCGACACCATTGGTCCGTCCACCGGCGGCTTCGTTCCCGCCTTCAGTGAATCCCACACCGGCGGCCAGAAGATCCTCGGCCTGCTCGGCGCGCACCTGCTCCTCGCTGACCCGCCCGCCGCAGGCGACGGCGACCAGAGCCAGCACCACGACGATCGATACACCTCGGATGCGGATCATCGGCCCCCCTGGTCCTCAGCTCCCCGGATGGTCGCGCTCTGGCACAGCCTGACCACACCGGGCATCATTGGTACCTCATGACAGGAGGTATGCGCCATGCGCGCATCGAATTCCTGCGTGAGAGGGCAAACGATCGACAGGGGGGCCTGTGTCGGCACCGGAGACGGGGCTACATCGCCAGAACGGCACCGAGACGGTCATCGACGCGCTCCAACTCGAAGATCTCCGCGCCGGCTACGGCCGCATCGAGGTGCTCCACGGCGTGAACCTCACGGTGCCGAAGGGCAAGGTCTACGCGCTGCTCGGTCCCAACGGGGGTGGCAAGTCAACGACACTCAAGGTCGTCAACGGTCGGATCAACCCCATGGGCGGCACCGTCAAGATCGCCGGCACCGTGGTCAACGGGGCGTCGACGGCGCGCCTGGCCCGGGCCGGGGTGTGCAGCATCCCCGAGGGCCGAGGGATCTTCCCGAACCTCACCGTCACCGAGAACCTGCTCATGGGGTCCTACTCCGCATTCGGGCTCAGCTCGGGTGAGATCAGCGAGCGGGCGTTCGCCCGCTTCCCGCGCTTGGGTGAGCGGAGCACGCAGCTCGCTGGCACGCTGTCGGGGGGCGAGCAGCAGATGCTGGCCATGGCCCGGGCGCTGTCGGTCGACCCGGCACTGCTGCTGCTCGATGAGATCTCGATGGGCCTCGCCCCCGTCATCGTGGAGATGCTCTACGAGGCCGTCGCCGGGCTGCGGACCGAGGGAATCTCCATCCTGCTGGTCGAGCAGTTCGCCCGTGTGGCACTACCGGTCGCCGACGTCGCCGGGATCATGCTGCACGGCACGGTCGCCGTCGAGGGCTCGCCTGACGCCATCGAGCGCGAGCTCGGCTCCGCCTACCTCGGAGGCGCGGCCGCATGACACCGGTCTTCCGAGCCCGCAGCACCCGCTCCGCCATCGTGAGCATCGTCGCGGGCGCGCTGCTGGCCGCGGCGCCGCTGGCAGCTCCCACCGCGGGCGCCGACGCCAGTGCCTTTCTCGGGTTCACCCTGCTGGGCGCCGGCGACGCCATCCGCACCCAAGGCGGCGACCCGCAATCGCAGGGGTTCCCTCAATACACGACGAGCACTTCCCACAGCGACACCCGGTTGGGGACCGGTCCCGCCGGCCGCGCCCTCGCCTCCACCGGCTGGCCGGGCGAGTTCGGCGGCAATGTCGGCAGCCTGACCCAGGTCTTCGGCGCACCCGAGGAAGCGGGTGCGCTCAACTACCCGGGACGGGCTGAGGCCCACACCCCCGCCGGACCCCACGATGACGAGCTGCCCGGCATGCGCGCCCACGCCCTGGGCGAGGTGACCGAGGCGTTCGCCCGACAGGAGGGCCAGGGCGATCCCGCCGTGTTCGACTTCGACGAGGCCAGCTCGCTCACCACGTCCTACGTCGATGGCGATCTGGGCATCACCCGCAGCGAGGCGCTCGTCACCGACATCGTCTTCGCCGGCGGCCAGATCACCATCGACTCGGTGTCGACTGTCGCCGAGGCCCGCACCGACGGTGTGACCGGCACCAATGCCGGCAGCACGGTGGTCAGCGGGCTGACGGTCGGCGGTCAAGCGGCAACCGTCGACGAGGACGGGATCCACTTCGGGGACCAGACCAATCCGTCGCCGGCCGACGCGGTAGCACAGGCCATCGGTGAGAACGTGCTCATGCACTTCGGCATCACGATGTACGTCACCGAGCCCCGCACCCGCGACGAAGGAGGCCTGCAGGAGTACCGGTCGGGTTCGCTGGTCGTCGACATGGATCTCGGTGGCGAGGGTCGCGGCGTAGGCACCATGGCCTTCGGCGGCAGCGATGCCTACGTCCAGGCGTCACCCGCCATCACGCCGCCAACGCTCCCACCGGTCACCGTCGCTCCCACGACCCCACCAACCGTTCCCTTCACCTCGCCGCCGCCCACCGTGGCCGCTGCCGTCACCACCCCGCCGCCAACCCGTCCGACACCCACCACCGCGTCGGTCGAGCAAATCGCCGCTCCGCCCGTCGCCGCGCCCGAGACCGAGCTCGTCTTCTACTGGCGCGGCATCGGTATCCCGGCGTGGCTGTTGGTGCTGATGGGCACGCTGCTCATGGGCCGCGGACTCGTCCACTTCCACGGCCTGGCGGCCCGATCAGCGCTGCCTCGCCGACCGAGCTAGATCGCTCGGTCCCAAACCCCAGGAGCCAACTGTGACCGCACCTTCCACCAGCGCTGACGAGCGCTTCAACCGCCTCGCCGAGGCCGTGAAGGGCCTGCGCACCAAAGCCGCCGACACCGACGTCAACGCCGTGGTCCGCCTCGCCGGGCCCTACCTCGTCCCGTTCGGTCTGTGCGTCGTCCTCCTCGGCTGGTACGGCGCCAGCCAGACGAGCCGGGTCTACCTCCAGATCCCCTACTTGATCTCCGGCGGGTTGTTGGGCGTCGGTCTCATGTTCGTAGGTGGGTTCGCCTACTTCTCTCTGTGGATCACCGACCTCATGGTCCAGAACCAACGCCAGCAGGACGAGACGCGGGAGATGGCCGACCGTACGTTGGCCACATTGGAGCGGATCGAAGGGTTGCTCGAGTCGCAACCGGCCAACGGGAGCCGGGCCGCCAAGCGCGGCTCCAAGTCACGTAGCTGACGCGGGGCCGGCGATGCGCCGTCTCAACGGTGCTGACGTCCAGTTCATCTATCCCGAGCGCGACTGGCGTCACCTCCACACCATCAAGGTGCTCGTCGTCGACGCGACGACGTTGCCGCCGCAAGGGGTGGCCGATCTGGTGGCTGCCGTCGCCGCCGCCAAGCTCGACCGTCTCGACCCGCTCCGGTGGCTGCTGACCCGGGTTCCCGCCAACTTGTTCCACCCCTTGTGGCGGGACCTCGGAGAGATCGACGTGCGCGATCACATCAGGACCGTCACCGCTCGATCGCCCGGTGACGATGTCGAGCTCGACGTCATCGTGTCCCGCGTGGCCAGCTCTCCACTTCGGCGCGACCGGCCGCTGTGGGAGATGGTGGTGGTGGACGGGTTGGAACACGGGCGAGCGGCGCTGGTGCTGAAGCTGCATCACTCACTGGCCGACGGAGCGGCCAGCCTCCGGTTGATCGAGGAGCTCTGCTCGGCCGAGCCTTACGACCCGTTCACCATCGAACGCCCACCACTCACCGAAGAACCACTTCCTGGCCCCCGCCGGCTGGTCATCGACGCCGCCGGCGACGCATGGGATCTTGCCCGCCGGATGCCCTCCATGATCACCCGGTTGGGACGAGCGACTCGGGCGTCGGCGCAACGGAAGCGAGCGGGTGGAGCACAGCCCGGCTTGGCCTTCTCCGCCGACGCCACTGTCTACAACCGCCGGCTCACGGCCAACCGCTCCTGGGCCCACGCCGAGCTGTCGCTCGACACGGTTCGCGCCGTCAAGGAGCGGTTGGGCGGAACCGTCAACGACGTCTTCCTCACCCTGGTGTCGCTGGCGGTGGGTGACCACCTCGCCGATCGCGGCGAGCTCCCGGCCCAGCCCATGACCGCTGCGGTGCCGGCCACCATCCGCGACCGGGTCGCCGATCACCCGTGGGGAAACTTCCCGTCGAACCTGTTCATCGGCCTGGCCTCCGACGTTGACGATCCCGTCGAGCGCTATCAACGGATCGCTGCCAGCCAGCGCGCGGCCAAGGCGTGGCACGACGAGCGCGAGCACGACCTGATGTTCGACTGGATGCAGGCCTACCCGCTCTGGACCGCCTACACCCGCTACCTGCCGGCGATCGTGAACCGTCTGAGCCACCGTCCGTCGTTCAGCCTCGTCGCCTCCAACGTCCGCGGCCCGACCGACCAGCTCTACCTGGGCGCGCTCGCGGTCGTCGGTCTCCACTCGATGGGTCCACTGGTCCAGGAGCTTGGACTGAACCTGACGGCCTGGAGCTACCGGTCCTCGCTCAGCGTCGGCGTCCACACCTGCGCGGATCACGGCGGAGATGCGGCCGACATCGCCAGGCGGTTCGAGCCGGCGCTGTCCCGGCTGGCGGGGCGGGCCGGGGCCCGCCGTCAGTGATCGGCCGGGTCAGGCCAGCCTTCGATCGGCGGCACGTTGTGGCCGTCGGGGCGGCTGAAGTCCCGCTCAGGTTCGGCCGGCGGCGCGTTGAAACCCGTGTGGGGACGCCACCGCGACGCCCTGAGGTCCTCGAGGACGTGGACCATGTTGAGCAGGTCCTCCTCGTACGAGAAGCGCCCGTCACCGGCGTAGATGAGCGTCGAGACCCCCGACTGCACGAAGCGACTCCCGTCCGCACGCGATCCCGGCGTGATCTGCAACCACTTGACCATCACCTGGTCGCCGTCGATGGCAGTGAACTCGATGGGGAACGACCAGTCTTCCAACCCCACCATCGACTCCACGAAGAACTTCGAGATCTTCTCGATCCCCTCGATGCGCCCCCAGGCCGGATCGATGTAGACGGCATCGTCGGTGAAGAACTGGGCGAGCGCGTCCCAGGCGAGCTCGCCGAGGTCGATGCGCTTCCGGACCTCGACGTAGCGGTCAACGGTGGCCTCGATCTCGGCCCGCGAGTGGGACATCGTTCTCTCCTGCCTGCATGTTGGGGTGGTGTCGGTGTGGGCGTCAGCGGGTTCAGCCGGCGTGACGGATCAGCCGACCGGGGGTCGCTCCGGTCCACTCCCCGTTGACGAAGGTCTCGACGCCCGCGCAGAACGTGTGCCGGTAGCCCTCGGCACGTTGGATGAGGCGCCGGCCGCCGGCGGGGAGGTCGCGGACCACCTCGGGATGACGGAGACGCAGCTGGTGGAGGTCGACGACGTTGAGGTCGGCGCGCCGGCCGGGGGCGATCACTCCTCGATCCGACAAGCCGATGCTGGTGGCCGCATCGGCCGTCTGGCGCTTCACGACGTGTTCGAGGGGAAGCCGATCGCCGCGTGTGCGGTCCCTTGTCCAGTGGGTGACGAGGTGGGTCGGGTAGGACGCGTCGCAGATGGTGCCCACGTGGGCACCGCCGTCGCCGAGGCCGGCCACGGCATAGGGGTGCAGCAGCATCTCGCGCAACGGGTCGAGGTTGCCCTCGGAGTAGTTCTCGAACGGGAAGTACAACAGTGCGCGACCCTCGTCGGCGGCGAGCAGCTCACCGACCAGCTCGAAGGGGTCACGCCCGGCTCGGCGGGCGAGCGCCTCGACCGAGGCGACCGAGGGATCCTGTTCGTAGTCCGGTGGGTCGCCGAGTATGACGGTGCTGGCCAGGGCTCGCCGCATGAACTCAGCGAAGCCGTCGTCGCCGGCACCGGCGGCCAGCTCGGTCCGAACGGCCGGATCGCTGAGCCGGAGAGCGATCTCCTCCACTGACAGCAGCGCTAGGTCCCGCCAGCCCGGGAGGGCTTGGAGGGGGTGGAGGGTGGCGTCGAGACCGAACATGATGCCGATGGGCCGGCTGCCGACCTGCACCCGCATACCGACGCCGGCCGCGTTCGCCTGATCCACGCCGGCAAGCAGCTCACGCCACCGATCGGGATGCTCGTCGACCTGCAGCAGCGAGAACACGACCGGGCGACCGCTGCGCTCGCCGATCCGGCGCAGCAAGGCGAACTCGTCAGGTGACCCGAAGTCGGAGTTGGCCTGGAACTGGCCCCGACCGGCGCGGGCCATGGCGTCGGCGATGCCGTCGAGCTCGGGATCGCCGGCGGTGAGGCCGGGCGTGAAGCGACCGTCCGACGCCCGATGCTTGTTGGTGCGGCTGGTGGAGAATCCCACCGCGCCGGCGGCGAGCGCTTCGACGGTGAGCCGGCCCATCTCGGCGATCTCATCGCTGGTCGGAGACTCGGTGTGGTCGGCACCCCGGTCGCCCATGACATAGAAGCGCAGGGCGGCGTGAGGAAGCTGGGCACCGACGTCAAGGGCGAGTGGCGACGCGTCGAGCCGGTCCAGGTAGTCGGGGAAGGACTCCCAATCGAAGTCGAGACCCTCCGACAGAACGGAGCCGGGGATGTCCTCGACGCCTTCCATCAGGGTGATGAGGTAGTTCTCGGCGCCGGGACGGACGGGCGCGAAGCCGACGGAGCAGTTGCCCATCACCACCGTGGTGACGCCGTTCCATCCGCTGGGGGAGAGCTGGGGATCCCAGGTGGCCTGGCCGTCGTAGTGGGTGTGCACGTCGACCCATCCCGGCAGCACGGCCAAGCCGTCAGCGTCGATCTCGCGCCGGGCCGCTCCGTCTATCTCGCCGGCGCCGCTGATCAACCCACCGGACACCGAGATGTCGACGGTCCGTGGCGCGTCGCCCGTGCCGTCGACCACCAGGCCATTGCGGATGACCAGATCGTGCATTTCGCCTCCGTGCTTCGGAGCGCGACGCTACTTCCCTCGCAACCGCCGGAAGGCCCGGGAGAGGCGATCACCCACCTCGGCCAGCTCGGCTTCGGTGATCACGAGCGGCGGCGCGAACCGCACGGTCTGACCATGCGTGTCCTTCATGAGCAGCCCTTCGTCGAGCGCGGCGAGGCACAGGTCTCGTCCGGTGCCGAGGTCAGGTCGGAGGTCGGCCCCGACCCACAGGCCCCGCCACCGAAGCTCGACGATGGCGTCGCCGCCGGCCTGGGCGACCACCTCGGCCAGCACCGGTCCGCATCGAGCGGCGTTGTCCTGGGGCTCGCATGATTCGAGGAGGGCCAGCACCTCGGTGCCCACCGCGCAGGCGAGCGGGTTGCCGCCGAACGTGCTCCCGTGCTCGCCGGGGCGGATCACGCTGAGCACGTGCTCGTCGGCCACGACCGCCGACAGCGGGATGATGCCACCCGCGAGCGCCTTGCCGAGGATGTACATGTCGGGCTGGATGCTCTCGTGGTCGCAGGCGAAGGTGCGGCCGGTGCGACCCAGTCCCGACTGGATCTCGTCGGCGATGAGCAGCACGTCGAACGCCGAACAGATCCGTCGCGCCTCGCGCAGGTAGCCGTCGGGGGGCACGATCACGCCTGCTTCGCCCTGGATCGGCTCCAACAGCACGGCGACGGTGTTCTCGCCGATGGCCTTCTCGAGTGCGTCGGCGTCTCCGAACGGAACCCGGTCGAATCCCGGCGTGAAGGGGCCGAAGCCGTCGCGGGCCGATGAGTCCGAGCTGAACGAGATGATGGTCGTCGTCCGACCGTGGAAGTTGTTCTCGCACACCACGATGCGCGCCCGGTCGGGAAGCACGCCCCGGCGGTCGTAACCCCACCGCCGGGCGACCTTGATGGCGGTCTCCACTGCTTCGGCTCCGGTGTTCATCGGCAGCACCATGTCGAGGCCGACGAGATCACTCAGGCGACGGGACCACGCCCCGAGCCGGTCGTTGCCGAACGCTCGGCTGGTGAGGGTGAGGCGGTCGAGCTGGCGATGGGCTGCTTCGACCAATCGAGGATGGCGGTGGCCGAAGTTGAGGGCGCTGTATCCGGCGAGGAGGTCGATGTAGCGCCCGCCATCGGAATCGGTGACCCAGCAGCCGTCGGCGGTGGCCAGCTCGACGGGGAGCGGGGTGTAGTTGTGGGCCAGCGCGGAATCGGTGGCCGGTGCGAAGTTGGTGCTGACCAACGCCATGGCGCCTCCGTTCCCGTGTCCTGGGGGCGGCGGTCCGCCGCCGACGGGCGACGCACGGCAGCGGACCGGCCCCGTGACCTGTTGTATCGACTCGATCTTCGTTAGATTGTAGAACAATACGTGGGTGGAGGGAACGCACCCGATCCGCCTCCGCCCCACTCCGCACATACCTCCCAGGAAGGACATGCGATGGTCCTGCCGACTCGAGTCGAGGCCCGGCCAACGACGGCCACTGGGCTCGAGTGGGGCCGCGCCTACCTGATGTGCCCTCCGACCCACTTCCGCGTCGCCTATGAGATCAACCCGTGGATGCACACCGATGTCGAGGTCGACGGCGATCGCGCACATGAGCAGTGGCACACCCTTCGAGCATTGCTGGAGCAGGCCGGCGCCACGGTCTGCGAGATGGTTCCCCAGCCCGGACTGCCCGACATGGTGTTCACCGCCAATGCCGGGACCGTCGTCGGGACGCGAGCGGTTCCGGCCCGCTTCGCTCACCGTGAACGGCGAGGCGAGACCGACCACGACCGTCGTTGGTTCGCACGAGAGGGCTTCGAGGTGGCCGACCTGCCTTCCGATGTCTGCCAGGAAGGCGCCGGCGACGCATTGCCGGCGCCGGGGACCCGGGCCCTTGTCGCCGGACACGGAATCCGATCCACGCGCTCAGGTGTGGGGGTGCTCGCGCGCAGCCTGGGGATCGCAGTGCATCCGGTCCGCCTGGTGGACCCGCGGCTGTATCACCTCGACCTCGCCTACTGCCCGCTCGACACCCGGAGGGCGATGGTGGTGCCGGGCGCCTTCGACGTCAGCGGCCGGCGAACCCTCGAACGACTGGTGCCCGAACCACTGCTTCTCGAGGACGTCGAGGCGGTCACCTTCTGCGCCAACTCGCTGGTGGTGGGCGACGTGGTGGTGATGCCCGCCTGCCCGCCGCGGGTCGGCCGGTGGCTCGAGGGGGCCGGGTTCGATGTCGCCGTCGTCGATACGTCCGAGTTCATGAAGGCGGGCGGCGCTTGCCGGTGCCTCACCTTGCCCCTCGACATCGGTGTGGTCGAAGCCTCGTTCGGCGTGGCGGCCTGAGCGATGATCTCCGGCATGCATCCCACCGACGAGGATCCGCTGGCCGGGGTCACCATCGACCGCACGTCGACGGTCACCCAGATCGCCCAGTCGTTGCGGGCGGCGATCGTCGATGGTGCCCTCGAGCCAGGGTCACCGTTGCGTGAGCAGGGGTTGGCCGATCGGTTCGGGGTCTCCCGGGGCTCGGTGCGTGAGGCGCTCCGCACCCTCGAGTCGGAGGTTCTCGTCGCCCATCGCGCGCATCGCGGGTTCGTGGTGGCCGAGCTCGACGCCGTTGACGCCGCCGACGTGTTCCGAGCGCGGGTCGTCCTCGAGTGCGCGGGGGCACGAATGCTCGCCGCCGGCTCTTCCTCGGACGGAGACGACCTTCGCACGGCACTGGCATCGATGCGCCGGGCGTCACGCAGCCGCGACATCGCGGCCTTCGTCGACGCCCACACCGACTTCCACGCCGCCCTCGTCGCCCCGATCGGAAGCACCCGGCTCGACCGCTTCTTCGGGTCACTCGAAGATGAGCTCCGGCTCAGCCTTGTTCGCCTCGAACGGCTCACCGGATCGCTTCGCCGGTCGCTGCTCGATCACCAGGGCCTGCTCGAAGACGTCTTGGGTGGTGATGCCGATGTGGCCGAGAAGGCCGTGCGGGCCCACCTGTCGCTCGGCGAAGCCGACGTCGAAGGACTCACCGCGCCGGTTGACTCCTAACAACAATGGTCCGACAACGTTGTGAGAAGCGCGAACTTCGGGCATCGTGGTGGCGATGACCGGACCGCTCGAGACCGCGCCGCACCCCGGCCGCGACACCATCCTCGACGAGCGAGTCGATCCGAGGACCGGCGACGGCGACCACGATCGCTTCGCCCACGTCTGTCACCGGGACGACGTGGCCCGGGCCTACGTCACCGGCGAAGCCATCACTGCGCTGTGTGGGAAGCGGTGGGTGCCCAGCCGCAACCCCGACAAGTACCCGGTGTGCCAGGCGTGCATGGAGCGACTCGCCCAGGGGATGAAGCCCGACCGCTCGCTCTGAGCGCACCTCGAAGCCGTCATCCGCACCGGTCGTTGGCGCGGAGCACTGCGTCGGGTCCCAGTAGCGCCGACACCTCGCCGGCGGGGATGGCCAGCGTGTACCCCGGCGGGTCCTGCACGGCGAAGGCCACTCCGACGAGCGCCCCCGACGCGTCGACCACCGGACCACCCGACGTACCCACCTCGGAAACTCCGGCCAGCCGGAGCACCTCGCCCCGGTGCCCGAGATGGGTGCCGTCGACGATGTCGACAACGCGGGTGTGAGCAATGGTGAGCCCCAGGTCGTCCGACGCGTACCCGGCGATCACGATCTCGTCCCCGGGTCGGGCCCCGACTCCAGCCACCCCAAGTCCACGACCCGCGCTGGAGACCTCATCCAACAGGGCGAGGTCGGCGTGTTCGCTGACCCGGGCCGAGGCGACGGCGGTCCCGCCGAGCTCGGGGCTGACGTTGATGAGCAGCGCACCATCGACGACGTGACGGTTGGTCACCACTCGCCCGTCATCGAGGACGATCGCGGTTCCGCCGGTCGAGGTGGCACCACACCCGAAGGCCACGACGCGATCGGTGCTGGCCACGATGCGCTCAGCTCGCTCGTCATCAGGGATCGTCGGCCCGGGCCGGGGTCCGCGCCCGGGATCAGTGCTCGACGTCCCGCTCGTCACACACGACGATGCCACCAACACGCCGACGACGACCGCAGCGGCGCGAGCAACACTCACCATCGTGCCCAGTCTCGCCGCCGCGGCGAGTAGTCAGACGTTGAGCCGGCCGTCGGGGGTGACGGTGTTGGCGCGGGCGGCCATCCGGCGCTTGTTGTCGACCAGCGCCGAGCGCTCCGCTGCCGCGATGCGGCCGCACAGCTCGCCTGCTGCCGCTTCCAGCTCGTCGGGTGGCACGACGCGGCTGACAAGGTGGACGTCGAGCGCCTCCTGCGCCGACAGCTCGCGTCCGGTGAAGGCCAGCTCGCGGGCCACCGATCCGCCGACCGCCACCTCGAGGGGGGCGTAGACCACCGGACCCCACGAGTACTCGGGATGGGCGAACCGGGCGACGTCGGCCGCCACCCGGATGTCGCACATCGTCGCCAGGTCGAACCCGCCGGCCAGCGCCGGACCGTTCACCGCCGCCACCAGCGGTAGCGGGAACCGCAACAGGGTGACGTGCCACCGCTCCGATGACGTCCACAGCGCCGCTTGGTGATCGGGGTCAGTGTCCTCGAACTCGCGGAGGTCGAAGCCGGCCGAGAACACGTCTCCGGCACCGGTGATCACCACGGTCTTCACCGCCGTGTCGTCGGCCAGGGTGTCGAGGGCATCGGACATCTGGTCGCGCAGCGCGATGGACAGCGCGTTTCTCTTCTCGGGTCGGTTGAGCCGGAGGCGGGCGACGCCGTCCCAGGGCCGCTCCACCAGGACGAGGGATCCAACCATGGTGGCGACTGTACCGAGCGGGCCCGGTGGGCCTGGCCGGCGTGGACACTCACGGGCCTCACCGCCGATGCCCCGTCGCCGATGTCGAGACCGGATGCCAGCGTGGTCTGCAATAGCGTGAGCCACATGTGGAGTCGGGACGAGATCGATCGGGAGTTCGCCGCCTACCAGGATCGGGCGGCCGACGCGGGGCGGACCGGGGACTGGCGGGCCTGGGCCGACCAGTTCACCGAGGACTGCACCTACGTCGAGCACCACTACGGGACCATGCACGGCCGCCAGGCGGTGTATGAGTGGATCACCGGGGTGATGGGCGACGGCCTGTTCCGGGAGATGACCGAGTTCCCGATCGATTGGTACGTGATCGACGAGGACAGAGGCTGGGTCATCTGCTGGGTGCTGAACCGCTTCGCCGATCCCGGCGATGGGTCCGTGCACGAAGCGGGGAACGTAACCATCCTCCACTACGCCGGCGACGGGATGTGGAGCTACGAGGAGGACGTGTACAACCCGGCGTCGTTCGCCGAGATGGTCGATGGCTACGTGGCGGCCAAGGCGGCGGCCGCCCGCTGAGTGGTGAGCCCGGTCACATCGGGAGGTGGAGCCGGTCGCCTTCGAAGGCGAGGCGGAGCAGCTCGTGGCCCGGCGCCGCCTCGATGAGGTGCATGCCGTAGGGGAGGCGGGGGAGAGGGAGCGGCATCTGTGGGCTGAACAGGAACGGGATGTCGGTGCCCAGGACCCGCGAGCCTGTGGGCCGAAGCCGCAGCCAGCCACCCGAAACCTCGAGCGCCACGTCGACGCTGCTGACCCGAACGCCGGCGAGTCCGCTGCGAGCGCGGATGCGGTCCTCGTCGAAGGAGAACCGGACCGGGAGCATCACCTGCTCGGCCCAACCGTTCACGTCCTTCTCGGCTACCTCGACGGTGAACCGCAGGTGCTCGAAGCCGGCCACTGGCGGATCGGTGGTGCCGATGTCGATGCCGCGGCCGTCGGCGATGAGCCGTCGCAAGCGCAGGGGAGGGACGGCGAGGTCGGCCAGCTCGACATGGGCGCTGGATGCCCGGGCGCCACGGCCGAAGGGGTTCACCGTTCGCACCAGGGAGCGGGCGACCTCTTCGGTGGTGCGCTCGAACCATGTCCGGCGAGACGGCGGGGAGTGATCACCCTGGGGCTTACCCGTTGGGGAGTCCTCGGCGGGGGAGTCGGCTGGATCGATGATGTGGAGAGTCTGCCTGGCGTGCAGAGCGTTCGGCGGCCACGGCGCCGGCCCCTCCGGTCGGCGGGGCATGATGGGACGGTGACCTCGACAGCGATACGAGTCATCCAGTGGGCAACCGGAACCGTTGGGGTGCATGCCGCGCCGGCCATCGCCGCTCATCCCGACCTCGAGCTGGCGGGGGTGTGGGTGCACTCCGACGCCAAGGCAGGGCGCGATGTGGGCGAGGTGTGCGGCGTCGAGGCGCTGGGAGTCACGACCTCCCCCGACGCCGACGGCCTGCTCGATCTGGGGGCCGACGTGATCTGCTACATGGCCCACTCCGACATGCGTCCCGGTGAGGTGGTCGACGACCTGTGCCGGATGCTGGCATCAGGTCACAACGTCGTGAACACCTCGTTCGTGCCGTTGCTGCACCCGAAGACCTCCGGCTTTCACGACCAGCTCGAGGAGGCCTGCCGCGTCGGCGGCACCACCATCTACACGTCGGGGATCGATCCGGGTTACGGCAACGCCACCCTCGCCATCGGTGCCCTGGCCCTCTGCAAGGAGGTCCGATCGGTACGGATGATGGAGATCATCAACTACGCCACGTGGGACAACGCGCCGACCATGTTCGACATCATGGGATTCGGCAAGCCGGACCCGTCCCACTCGATCCTGCTGGCCCAAGGTTCCACCACCATGGCCTGGGGTCCGGTGCTGGGGCTGGTGGCCGAAGCACTCGACGTCGAGCTGGATCGCATCGAGGAGCGGCACGAGGTGATCCACGCCGACGCGGGGTTCGAGATCGCCTCGGGCAAGATCGATGCGGGGACCATCTCCGGTATGCGGTTCGAGGTAGTGGGCATCGTCGGCGGGCAGGAGCGGATCGTGGTGGAACACGTCACCCGCCTGCGCGACGGCGATGCGCCGGAGTGGCCGCAGGGGGAGGGCTACCGGATCCTGATCGAAGGCGAACCGTCGGTGAAGCTCGAGCTCGAGCTCTCGTCGGATCTCGGCGACCACAACCACGCCGGCTGCCTGGCCACGGCCATGCACGTGATCAACGCCATCCCCCACGTCGTGGCCGCCGACCCCGGTGTGGTCACCACCCTCGACCTGCCCAACTACAGCGCCCGCCATCTCGTCGTGAGCGCGTAGCGTCGCCGGTCAGCTCATCGACTCAGCGAGTGGTCAGCTCCGTCGCGGCTCTTCCCGTCACCAGGGGCAGATCGAGGTAGGTGCAGATGCCGGGTGGCGCGGCGACCACGGCGGGTATCGAGCTCACGCAATGGGTCGCAGTGGCGACGATCCCGGGGTTGCGCCTCAACCCTTCGGCGATCGAGGCCGGGTGCCAGCCACCGATTGTGAGCCGGGTCGACGGGTCGCCGGTCACCTCGACCTCGAACCGCTCACCCTCGGGACCGAAGGTCCAGGACGGGTCGAGGTGCTCCTGTCCCATGAACCAGTTGGTGCGGACCTCGATGACTGGTGTGCCGGTGACGGTTGCTTGCCAGCAGAACTTCTGGGCGGCCACGTGGCCCGGCGGGATCGGTCCGATCGGCGAGTCGATGGGTTGGGTGGCGACGGCGACCTCGTGGGTGACCGTCGGCTCGGCGTCGATGGCGAACCCGATGGCGTCGGCGATCATCCGGATGGACTGGCGGAACCCGTCGCCGAGGATGGTCGGCATGACGCTCGCCGCCGCCTCCTCGGGCGTCGTGCCGAACAGCATGATGTCGCCGACGACACCGGGCGCGTCGTAGCTTCGAATGTCGGAGAACTCCTCCGCTCGCACGTGGGTGATCTGCTGGGAGAGCGCGCTGACCACCAGCGGCAGCTTCTCGGTGACACCACCGGGGTGGATGCCGGTGCCGTGGATGCTGACCTGGCCCGCCTCGCAGGCCGACTCGATCTCCGACTCGTCGCGGCCGCCGGGATGAAACCAACCGAGCGGGGTGACCACGTTCTTCCCCGATTCGAGGATCTTCACCACCACGGCCGGGTCGGCCATGATCGGCGCGTAGAGAACGCAGTGCGCGTCGAGGGCCACCAGCGCGTCCACGTCGGCGGTGGCGATCACCCCGATGTTGCCGACGCCGGCGATCTCTCCGGCGTCGCGGCCGGACTTGGACTCGCTCGAGACCCAGCAGCCAACGAGCTCGAGGTCGGGATGGGCCACGATCCCCGCGATCGCCGCCCGACCCACACCGCCGGTGGCCCACTGGATCACCCTGATCGTCATGGGACAGTGCTAGCAGCCGGGACCAGACCACCCGTGCGCTTCACGGAGTGCTCAACGACACGAAACCCTGCGGCAACACGACGTCCGTACCTTGCCGGGGGTGGAGACGCTGATCCTGAGAATCTGGTTCCCTGATCGTCCCGGCGCCCTGGGCCACATCGCCAGCCGCATCGGGGCGGCTGGCGGAGACCTGATCGGCATCGACATCCTCGAACGGGAGAACGGCCAGGTGATCGACGAGCTCACGGTGAGCCTGCCGGACCGTGACGGACTCGACCTGTTGCTGAACGAGGTCGGTCAGGTTGACGGAGCACGGGTCGAGGAAGCGCGTTGGGTGACCACCACGCTGCATGATCCTCGCCTGGACGCGCTCGACGCGGCAGCGGTGCTGGTAGCGGAGCAGACCCGCCACGGACTGGTCGATCGGTACTGCGAGCGCATCGGCACCGACTTCGACGCCGATTGGGCGGCGGTGCTCGAGGCTCCCCAGCTGAGGGTGCTGGCCTCGTCGGGCGCCGTCCCCAACCCTCGTTGGCTCGTTGCCTTCGTCAACGGAGCGGGATCGGTGTCGACGTTCCCACCCCAGGGACTCACCGAGTGCGACGTGGCCCTGGTCCCCGTTCGCGGTACGCGCCTGCTGGTGCTCGCCAGCCGGCCCGCCCGCCCGCTGCGTGAGCGCGAGCGCCGACAGATCGAGTCGTTGGGTCGCATCGTCCAGCTGCGGTGGCAGCAGCTGGACCCGTCACTGGTGGCCGGCCAGCTCGATGACCCATCGCCGGTGGTCTCCCACTAGGCGATGTGGCCGATGAACTGGGCCGCTCCGGTGTTGAGCACCCAGTCGTGACCTCGGCGCGCCAGCGGGCCGGCCGCTGTTGCCAGCAGGCGGAACCATTGGCGCCCCGGCGCAAGAGAGGACGCCAGCTCAACGTCGCACCCATCGGCCGTGTCGATGATCTCGAGATCGGCGGAGCCGACGATGTCGCCGGCGACGGTCGCGGTGATCCGCCGTCGGGGCACGACCGTGCCCAGCGTCAGCGTGAACCGGACGACATAGGGGAGCGGGGGCCGCACCTTGCAGTGCCAGACCTCGCCTGGCGACAGGCTTCGGGCGTCGAAGCTCTGCAGCCACGGCCACCACCCCTGATACCGATCGAGGTCGTTGAGGGTGTCCCACAGTGCGTCGGAACCGAGGGGCAGCTGGTAGCGGTGGCGCGACGTGAGCCTGGCCAGGGTCGTTCGCCGCGTCATGTCCGGAGATTAGGGGCCGATGCGCCAACCCAGCCTGAATGAATCAGATGGCCCATTTCAGCCGTGCGCAAAGATGCCGATGATGAGTATGAACATGTCACGCCGCTCACCTCGTGAAGGAACGTGTGCTGTGACCGTCGAAGTATCGCGAGTGAACATCGTGGTGGGACCTGTGTCCCATGAGAGCGCCGTCGCCTGGCTCGACTACGCCGCCGAGGTCCTCGAGCATTTTCGCGGGCTGGATGAGCCTCCCCTGCCCGAGTCCGTGCTCGACGAGTTCGAGGAGCTCGTCGGCGAATGGCGGGACATCGCCCGCAAGCCGGGCCCGTTCCACTGGGAGATCGAGGAGTCTGCCGAGCGCGCCGAATTCCTCATCAATGCCCTCTTCCAGGCGGGCGAGGCGGTGGAGAAGGAGGAGGCGAACGGGGAGATGCGTCTCCGTCCGGCCGAGGCCGACGAGTTCCACATCCGCACCATCGACGGCGTGCTCGCCGCGCTGGTATCGGAAGGTCCGCCCTACTCGCAGTTCGCCGAGGAGATGCGCGACATGTGGGGCCTCGCCCAGCTCCACTGAGTGCGCCACGCCCTGGCTCGTCGTGGACTGGATGAGCCCGCCATCACCGCCATCGTCGTCACGCTGGAGGCCCTGGCCCGAAGCTAGGTCCTGGCTTCGCGCGAGCATGTCACGATGGCAATCGGCAAGGTCTCGAGCGGCGAAGCAGCTGGGCTCTCCGTGGTTCTGGGAGTAGACCTCGCGGCGCAACCCGAAAACACCGGACTGGCGATCCTCTCGCGCGTCGATGGCGTCTGGAGGGCATCGGTCCCTGACGCCGAACCGACCGACCAGCGGATCGTCGAGTTGGCCATCGGTGCCGACGTCGTCGGAATCGATGCGCCTCTCGGCTGGCCTCAGCCGTTCGTTGACGCGCTCGTAGGCCATAGCGAGCGGCTGCGTTGGCCGCTGGACGTCGATCGGCACAACTTGCTCTATCGAGACACGGATCGGCACGTGAGGGAGGTGACCGACCGGCGCCCGCTCTCCGTCGTCGGCGACTTGCTCGCGTACGTCGGCATCCGCGCGGCGCGCTTGCAGACTCTTCTTGCTGACGCGTGGGGTGGACCGCCTGAACCCCGTGACGGATTCGGTCGAATCGTTGAGACGTATCCGGCCGGCGCGCTCAAGGTCTGGGGACTACCGAGCCGAGGGTACGCCGGTGGAGGGGTGGCGGCCAGGGAGGTTCGTACGTCGATCCTCGCGGGGCTAGTCGAACGGTTCTCAGGAGTGGTCGACCTCGATGGGGTGGCGAGCTACGTGGCCGCCTCCGATCACATACTCGACGGCGTTGTCTCGGCGATCGTGGCCCTCCTGGCCAAGCACGGCGCAACGATCCCCCCGATCGATGCCGATTCCGCACTGGTGGAGGGCTGGATCCATCTGCCCGCTGCTCGCTGAGCGGAGTTGTAAGCAACACGCGATGGCCCGGCGCCTCGGACGCTATCTCGCTGACAGGGGCCGGCTCGACCGCGTACGACGCGGCCGAGCTTGAGGTGGCCGGCACACTCGTGCTGGCTTGTCATTTCCCGTACCGGGGCGACAGCCACGACCACGATCGGTATGTCGCTCATCGGCCCGCGGACAAGGGTGCGTGGCTTCTCCACGGCCACGTGCACGAGCGCTGGCAGGTTCGCGATCGGATGATCAACGTCGGCGTGGACGTCTGGGCAGACGTACACGCTTCCGTGGTGAGCACCATCGGACAGGAGACGACTCGACGGACGCAGCGTCCGACTGCCGGTGGGGAGCGGTCGAGTTCAACAGGGGTCAGAAACGAAGAACCGTGCCGGACGTTCCGTCGGGACGGTTCGATTAGCGAGGCTTTGGTGCCCCCGGCAAGCGCCCCCGGCAGGATTCGAACCTGCGACGCACGGTTTAGGAAACCGATGCTCTATCCCCTGAGCTACGAGGGCTGGGCCGGGTGAAACCGCAGGTCAGCTGCGGTGTTCGTACCTTCGCCTGCGCCTTCGTCGGGAGGCCATCGGGGCCAGATCCCGCGAAAATCCCGCGGACGTCGGCGCCGCCAGCACGAGGCGGCACTCGGCAGGACGACGGGGCACGGTCACGGCATCGAGCGTACGGTGAAGCACGCGGTCATGCCCACACGCGGCCTCGTAGCATGACCAGGTCGAAAGGAGAACCGCGTGTCCGGGCAGCTGAGCCAGACCGAGCGCAAGTCGATCGCGTACGCACTTCGGCACCCCCGCGGGCGCTACGCCGCGGAACGGGCTTCGCAGTTGTCCGGCGTGCCGAAGAGCACGGTCTACGACTGGCGTCGGGCCAAGGTCTACGAACCTGACTTCACGGCCGCATCGCCAGTCATGTGGTCCTACCGGGACCTGGTCCTGCTTCGTCTGCTGGCTTGGCTCCGGCAGGGAGGCATGGAACGACCGGTCGCGGCGGACAAGGTCCAGTTGGTCAAGGCGCAGCTATCCGCAGGCGTGGAGGTCCAGTACATCCACGCCACCGCAACCGACGTCGTTCTCAACGGTGAGCACGCCGAGGATGTCGTCGACGATCGTCACAACCTTCTGCCCTTCTCCGACTTCTTCCGGCTGCTCAACACGTTCGACCTGCTCGAGCCGATCGAGGAGCTCCGGAGCGCGCGCCGGGGGCCCGTCTGGGCGCCTGACCTCGTCACGCCGTCGGAGCACTCCTTCATCTCTCCGTGGGTGCTCGCCGGGGACCCGTGCGTCGAGCGAACACGCATCCCGACTTCCGCGATCCACGCCCTCAGTGTCGAGCGAGCGCTCCCTGCGGAAGCCATCGCCGAGCTGTACCCCGGGCTGACTGTCGAGGCGGCCAACGACGCCATCGAGCTCGAGAGGCGCCTACGTGGTCTCGACATCTCAGCCGCAGCCTGACGAGTTCGCACTCCTCCTCGACCAGGGTTTCCCGAAGCCGACCGCGTTCGCGATCTCGGCGCTCGACCAGTCCGTCCGGGTCGACCATCTCTCGGACTTCGCTCCTGAGCTGGCTGAGAACAGCACACCGGACTGGTACGTGTACTGCGCCGCTGCCGAGGCTGGCTACAACGCGCTCGTCGTCCGAGATCGCTCCCAACTCGACCAGCTCGCGGAGATGTACGCCCTCTCGAGGCTGTCGACCCTGACCGTCGTGACCTGGCGCAAGGGCATCGAGGATCCGGTACGCGAGTGGGGTCAGCTGCTCGCCTATCTGCCGCAGGTCAAGCAGCGGTGCCTCGAAGCCGGCGGCCGAGCGATCCTGCTGCCCGCCCCGTCACTCGGAAACGACCCATTCCACGACCCCAAGCAGACCCTGGCGGGCGAAGCCCAGAAGCTCGGCATGTCGGTGGCGCAGGTCCGCGCGGAAGCCAAACGTGAGATCACCGACTGGCTGGAGATCACCGGCGAACCCTCCGACCGCTTCGACGATCTGCTCGACGCCTGACCGCAGGGTGCTACTCGTTGTCGTTGTCGTTGTCGTTGTCGTTTTCATTGTCGCCGCCGTCCCCGTCCTCGCCACCGTCGTCGCCGGGACTCTGGTCAGCGACCTGTTCCTCGACGTCCGCTGCCTCCCGGAACATGGCATCCAGCTCGTCGGTGAGATGCGCCTCGACGCTCGGGAGAAGGTGGCCGTAACGGTCGAGCGTGACCTGGACCGAGGAATGGCCGAGGCGCTCCATGATCGCCCTCGGGTGCGCGCCGCGGGCGATGAGCATCGAGGCGTAGGTGTGCCTCAAGTCGTGGAAGCGGACCTTCGGGTTGAGCCCGGCCGCTAGGACCGCCGGCTTGAAGTGGCGGCCGTAGAAGTTGTTGTGACGCAGCGGCCCGCCCCGCGGGCCGGGGAACAGGTACTCGTCGGGACCTCGCCCGTCGACCACCGGGTCGAGGCGCTCGCAGAGGAACGCCGGTAGCGGTACCGCTCGCCGGGCGTAGGTCTTGGTGGCCTGGATGTAGAGCTTGCCGCCAACGTCGCTGAGGTTGTCCTCGACGTCGACCATCGCCCTCGCCAGGTTCACCCGCTTGACCGTGAGCGCGTGGACCTCGCCAGCCCGCAGCCCGGTGTAGGCGGTGAACAGCACGAGCAGCCGGTACTCCTCGGTCGTCGCCGCGACGAGGGCGTTCACCTCGGTGGGGTCGAGGAAGTGCATCTCCTTCGACCGGCCCCTTGGCAGCTTCACGTTGTTGGTCGGGCTGGCCTTGATGGCGCCGGAGCCGAGGGCGGTCTCGAACGTCCGTCGCAGCGGCGTCATGATCGCCGCCACCCGGCCGGGGCTCACGCCTGCTGCGACGAGCTCGGACACGAACCGGCGCACGTCGACCTGCTCGATGGCGGCGATGCGCATGCCGCCGAACGCCGGGAGCAGGTACTGGTTCATGACCGACTCGTAGCCCTGGCGGGTCTTGGGCTTGAGGTGGACCGTCGTCGCCAGCCACTCCTCGGCCCAGTCGTCGAACCGGCTCCGGCCGAGGCGTGGGTCCATCCAGTCGCCGCGCTGCACGTCGGACTCGACACGGGCGAGGAACTGCTGGGCGTCTCGCTTGGTCCGGAAGATCCGAGCCCGCTCTCGCCCGTGCGGGTCGCGGTAGCGAGCCTCCCAGCCCTTCCCCGACCTCGCCGCTCGGACGTGTCCCATGCGCTTCCTCCTTCCCTTGTCGGGAACAGTAATCGAACGTAAGCTACCGTAGAAACAGAAATCAAGAGTGAGAAGGTGACCATGAGCGACGAGGCCCCGGAGTTCCTCACGATCGAAGAGGCGATGCGCGTCGTCCGCCTCGGCCGCAGTCGGGCCTACGAGGAAGCTCGGCTCTACGAGCGCACCGGCGGCGCCGAGGGCCTGATCCCGGTTAAGCGAGCAGGCCGCCTCTTCCGAGTGCCGCGGGCGTTGCTCGAGCAGGTCGCCGGCGGACCGATCCAGGTCCGACCCGCCGACGCAGCTCCCGAGCCGCCCGTCGACGAGGCCACCACAGCCCCTGAACCGACGCCGAGTGAAGCTCCACCGGCCGAACCGACCCCGGTCCGCCGTCGCCCTTCTCGGCCGTCGACTAGCGACGCGCCGCAGCTCTTCGCGATCGACTGACCGTGCTCATCCGCGAGCCCGACACCCGTCCGCCGACCCGCGTCCTCTGCACGATCTTGCCGTCGATCGACGCCAACTCCGAGTCGCCGTTGCTGCCCACAGACTATGCCGCTTCGTTTCGCTCCGACCCGGCCGCTGAACGTCGCCCTGCGTGCGACTCGGTTGGCGGGTGCCGGTGGAGCGCCAGAGACCCGAGGGCCGCAGGCCCGTTCAGCGGCGGCTTCCGGAGAGCGTTTGACGGAAGCGGCATAGTCTGTGGATGGCAACGGTGCGTCGCGACGAGGGCGAGCGCCCGGTGCATGCAGAGGGCGAGACAGGGCGCTCGGGCCGGGCTCGAGGCCGTTGGTGGCGGTAGGTCGACGGCGGACGGGTGCATGCGTCGTGAGGGCGTGAGCATGATCGGGCTCATGACCGTCGTCATGGCGTGCCCGGTCCTTCGACCGCATGACCGACGCGGCCGGTGTAGGTCCAGCGACGCATGGCGGCTTGGCGCGTGACGCCGAACGCTCGCCCGACATCGGCCCACGTGGTCCGGTCGGCGGCCCTGCTCGCCTCGACGAGCATCCGGGCGAGCTCGTCGAGCTGGCGTCGCAGCCCGTCGGCGATGACGGCCATCTCCAGGTAGCTCGGCGCCGGCCGGCCGGTCCGGCGGTCGTCGAGGGCGTCGGCCAGGCGCACGAGCGCGTCGGCGAGGTCGGGATGGGTGATCTGATCGGACATGGTGTCCTCCGCTGTTGTGCAGTTCGGAGGGGGCGGGCCAGTGCCCCGATCAGGCGGTGAGGCCCTCAGGCCTCGGATTCGGCGTCGACGTCATCGACCGCATCGGTTGCCGGGTGGGCCCGAAGCGTGGCGATCACGTCGTCGAGGAAGAACAGGAACTTGCGGGTGCCGGGGAGCCGGCTCGCCGGGAGCCGACCGTCGTTGGCCATGTTCATGACCGTGCGGACGTTGAAGTGGAGCAGCTCGGCGGTCTGCGCCGTGTCGAGAATCGGTGGGTAGTGCTGGCGGATCCGCTCGATGATCGGATCGTCCTCGTCAGCCACGAAGCCACCCTACCTTGTCGTAGATCGTGTTAGATCGCTCTTGTTGGTGATTGATAGCCATCAGGATCCAGGCCGGTACTGGATTTGGTCACCAGTGCGAGCGGCGAGGACCGGTCGCCATCTGGCGCAACGCCTCGACGGCCGTGAGCCGGCCGATCTCAGTCAGCCCGTAGGAGCGGTGTGCGAAGTCGTGACCTGTGGCGAGCATCCCGAGCGCGCGGAACAGGTTGGTCGTCTGGTGCCGGGAGTGGGAGATGTCGCGCTCCGAGGGCAGCGCCCCGGTGTTCGATTCCCGCCACCCGGTCTCGCCGACGACCTGGATCACCTCGGCGTCGAGGTCGTCACCCTCGACGGTCTCGGTGGTGGCGAGCACGGCGAGGACGACCTCGCCGGCCGCCCCGTCGAAGGGATGGTCGTGAACGAGTCCCCGCGCCGCGGCCCGCCACAGCGCGTCGGGGTCGTCGAGGAGCGACCGCCCCAGTGGCGTGAGCGTCAGCTGGCCCTTGGCCTTCCGGACCAGCTTCAGCCGCTGGGCGAGCTCCCGGAGCTGGTGCAGGTCGTACAGCTCGGGTTCGGTGCACGGTGGGTTGTCGAACGGCCAGTCGAATCGCTCGGCTGCCCGCTGGACGAAGGCCCGGATGAGGTTGCCCGTCTGCGTCAACCGCTGGCCGTCCACCAGCTCGCCGAGAAGCCACCGGAGCCGAGGCACCGGGTCGTCGACGGCCGCGGGCAGCATGCCCGGTTCGACCAGCTGGGCTCGGAGACGCTCCAGGAGGTCCCGACGGGTATCGCTACGCCGCAACGTGAACCAGGTCTCCAGCCGCTCGGTCCGGATCGCCTCGAGCAGGCTCCGGCCGGAGAGCCGGAGCTGCGGTGCGGTCAGGTGGGCCCGGACCAGTTCGGCCTGACGCTGCTTCCATCCGCGTGACCCCGGCACGAGGTCACCGGCGGCGATCACCAGCTCGAGCATCTCGGCCACCGACGACAGCGCCTCGCTCTCCTCCCAGCCCATGACCGAGCCCCACGCCAGGTCGGGTACATCCGGTGGCTCGATGCCCGACGCCGCGTGCGCCGTCCGGAACGCCTTCTTGCCGGCGGCGTCGCTTCGCTCGTAGGCGGCGAGGATCTCGGCCGTGGTGTCGGACCGGGCGATCGCTGCGTAGCGAGGGAGCGCCAGCAGGTCGAGTGCCTCGGCCAGCGCGGCGGCGATGCGTCGATGATGGTCGGCGTCGGTGAGGAACTTCATCGGCAGCGTGTACCAGCAGAACTGCTGCACCCGTTCCTGCGTCAGCGCCTCGGGGCCCTGGCCTCCGGTCAACCAGTTCAGTGCCGACTCGGCATCGTTCCCGAGGCCCTTGTCGCGGGCCGACAACTCGGCCACCACGGCATCGACGGCATCGGCTCCCTTGTCCACCGGACGAGTCTGGCCCAGGCGCGGCCACTCGCCCCAGGGCACTCGACGAATCATCTCGGTCATCGCCGATTCGCTGTCACACCCTGCGACGAGAATGGGCCGATGGCCGCCCCGTCTTCGATCCCGCCAGTGCGCGTGGGAGGTCACTGACGATGGCGTCGGTCCTCGCCGCGCTGCCTGCGCACGAACGCCCCCGTGAGCGGCTCCTCGCCCACGGCGTCGAGGCGCTGACCGAGCGCGAGTTGCTCGCCTTGGTGCTGCGCAACGGGGCGCCCGGGAAGAGCGCCGTCGACCTCGCCGCCGAGCTGCTCTCGGGCTACGGCAGCCTCGACGTACTCGGCGCCGTTCGACCCGAGGAGCTGGCGTCGTATCGCGGGATCGGCGTGGCGAAGGCCGCCGCAGTGGTCGCTGCATTGCAGCTCGGGCGTCGAGCGGAGGCGTCCCCGGCACCCGTGACGTTGCGTTGCCCTCAGGATGTTGCCGAGGCCGTCCGCCTCGAACTGCGCGACCTCCGACGAGAGCGGGTCGTGGTGCTCGTGTGTGACGGATCGAATCGACTTCGTCGGTCGGTCGTGGTCAGCGAGGGCTCGATCGATCGTTCGCTGGTGCCGGTGCGCGAGATCCTCAACGCCGTGTTGCGCCACGACGGCCGAGCGTTCGCGCTGGCGCACAACCACCCCAGCGGCGACCCGAGTCCGAGCGACGCCGACCAACGGGCGACGGAGGAGGCAAGGAACGGAGCGAAGGCTGCCGGCCTCCGCTTCCTTGGGCACGTCGTCGTCGCAGGCGACGCATGGTGCGAGGTCAGCTGAGCCCGGCGAACGCTTCGTTGAGCGCCGAGGGCAGCATGGCGGCCGCCAGCTCGTTCCGTCTGCGCAGCGCCTCCCTTGTCATGTCGAGCTGTTGCAGAGCGTCTTCGACTCGGGTCGCGAAACGATCTTGGGCATTCTGCGGCGGCACGGGCAGTGGTACGGACCTCAGCAGCGATTGGCTGATGTTCTGTTGCGCCCCGCCTTGTCCAAGATCGATCAGGTCAACCCGGATGCACCGTAGGTACGCCATCAGGAATTTTGCACTCAGGATCTCGGCGTTCGGGATGCAACACGCGATGGCCTGATTCGTCGCCATCTCGATGCCGGTTAGTCCGAGCTTTCCGATCGATCCGTACATCGCGACGAGAACGGTCCCTGGCGGAACAAGCTTCGCCGCCGAACCCGACAGGCCGTCTTCTGTCAGCGTTCTGGCCGTGTCGGTGACGACGCTGTCATTGAGGTCACCGATTACAGCCCATGGAATTCCACCGTCGTAGTAGGCCGGGTTCTTGGCGCTAGGCGTGCCACCGCTCGACCAATGGCCTACTTCCCCGAGCCTTGCCACCTCGGGGGACTTGTCCCGTAATTTCATGGCGATCTCCCGCAACCCGGACACACCGAGCGCGTCAAGCCGGCCGATGCTCCCGCTCAAGGTTGGGCCGATGTTGACGGCGACACCGCTGTGTAGCCGGTCGAGGCGGGCGGCGACTTCGCGCTGCTCGCCGATGGGTGGCAGCGGGATCTCCAGGGCCTCGAAGCGGTCGATGGCGAGGGTGCGGTTGCGATCCGCTGAACCGGGCGACCCCCGTTGGACCAGCTCGATCCCTGGCTCGCTCAGCAGGTACCAGCGGAGCCACCGCACGTCGACCCGGTCGTCTCGCGGGACGTACTGGAGGAAACGGTTTGACGCGAGACAGCCATCGTCAGCCGTGCTCGAGACGGCGATCGCACCCTCCCAACCCTTGATGTTGCTCACCACGAGTCGGTCGGCCCGGACCTCGTAGAAGCGAAGGCTGCCGAGGTCATGACCCATCTTCGGCTCGTAGTGGAAGATCCCCTTTCCGAAGGAGCGGACGCCGATCGTGACGTACTCCTTCAGCGGGTCTGGGGAGACCAGCTCCCGCGCTGGCTCAACCACGTCGCCGACTCGCGCGCGCTCGACGGTCACGAGTCGCGCTCGATCTCGCGCTCGAGGTCCTCGAGTAGGAGGAGGATCTCCTTCTCGGTCGCAATCAGCTCGGCGAGCAGCTCGGTCGGTGGACGGTGGGCCAGGTCGTCGGGGCGATTGGGGTTGCGGAGGTCGAGGTTGTAGCCGTTGTCCTCGAGGTCAGCGATGGGCACGCGCCATGCCCGTTCGTTCTCAGTTCGGTCAACCCACCAGGCCTGGCAGTCGGCGAACTCCTCGAAGCGCATCGGCTTGGTCTTCGTGTACTTCTTCCGTCCCTCGGGCGGCGGGATCTCGTAGAACCACGTCTCCTTGGTCCGGCCGGTCTTGTCGAAGAAGAGCAGGTTCGACGGGATCGCCGTGTACGGCTCGAACACGCCGTCAGGCAGCCGGGCCACGGTGTGCAGGTTGCACTCGTCGAGGAGCTGCTTCTTGGTCTTGGCGCCGACACCGTCACCGAACAGCACTCCGTTGGGGACGACGATGCCGCATCGGCCTCCGTCCTTGAGGCTTCGGATGACGAGCTGGACGAAGAGCCACGCCGTCTCGGCGGTCTGCTTGTCGGCCGGGAAGTTGGCCTGGATGCCCTTCTCCTCCTCTCCGCCGAAGGGCGGATTCGTGAGCACGACATCCACTCGATCGGACTTGCTGATCTGGGTGATCGGGGTCGATAGGGCGTTTCCGCGGGTGATGTTGGGTTGGCCGACCTCATGGAGGACGAGGTTCATCATCCCGAGCAGGTAGGGCAGCGGTTTCTTCTCGACGCCGCGCAGGTTCTCGTGGAGTTGGCGACGTTGCGCCGCCGTCTTCACCGCCGGCGCCAGGTGTTCGAGGGCTTCGACGAGGAAGCCTCCGGTCCCGCACGCTGGGTCGAGGACGACCTCGCCGAGCTTGGGGTCGACCTGCTGGGTGATGAACCGGATCACGGGGCGGGGTGTGTAGAACTCGCCCGAGTCGCCGGCCGCGTCACGCATCTCCCGCAGCATGGACTCGTAGAGGTGGGCCATCGTGTGGATGTCGTCTGACGAGGCGAAGTTGATCTCGTTGACCTTGTTGAGGACGTCGCGCAGCAGGTAGCCCGACAGCATCCGATTGTTGGTCTCCTTGAACACGGCGGCCAGCACGTCCCTGGGGTCGTGGGCGCCGGTGCCGGTCAACTCGCGGAGGTAGGGCAGCAGCTCGCCGTTGACGAAGTCGAGCAGTGCCTCACCGGTGCGCCCGTTCGGGTCGGCGGCCCAGTCCCGCCAGCGGTAGGGCTCCTCGATGGCCGGCCCGAAGTCGCGCTCGGTCACCTCGCGGTTCTGCTCGAGACCGTCGAAGGCCTTGAGGAACAGCATCCAGGCGAGCTGGGGGATACGGTCGAGGTCGCCGTTGAGGCCGGCGTCCTTGCGCATGGCATCGCGGGCCGACTTGATTACCGCGGCGAGCTTGGCCTTTGGTGAGGTCGAGACAGTGGCCTTCTTGGGTCGCGCCATCGTTCAGGACTCCTGGGTTGGGAACAGTCGGGTCCACAGCCGTTCGACGGCGGTGACGGCGTCGGCGAACGTGGTGGTGGTGAGATCGTGATCGTCGGCCAGGCGTTCGTAGCGGGCTGGCCATGTGGCGGGAAGTGGTGGCAGCACGGCGGGAGGATCGGCGCCGTCCCGCTCGGCCCAGACCTGCACGACCTCGGTGGCCACACGTTCGTCGTCGAGCTGGTCGTGCTCGATCAGCAGCACGAGGTCGACGAGGTCGCGGACACGGGAGTTCTCTCGGTCGCCGAAGTCACGGAGCATGGCGTGGAACTTCTCGGCCGCGTGGCGGTGGACGTCGACTACCTCCACCACCGGCGCGGGCACGCCGGCGAAGTCGAGCAGGTTCGGGAGGGCCATACGGTCCGTGCGGGCCAGTTCATGAGCACGCGGGGACACGTCGATCTGGATGCCGCCGAAGGGCTTACCTGCCAGCGATGCCGTGACCTTGACCCGCCACGTGAGATGACCACCTCCGTCGGCGGCGAGTTCTTGCGGGCGGGCGGCCACCAGCACGAAACCGTCGCCATCGAGGTCAACGCCGAGCGCACTGACCATCCGGTCGTGCAACGCTCGGTCATCGTCGACTTCGCCCCGGAGCCCGAGGTCGATGTCCTTGGTGAGCCGGGCCGCGTCATGCAGCCGAACCTCCAGCGCCATCCCGCCCTTGAGGACCCACCGTCCGGATTCGGCGGCTTCGAGCCGGGCGACGATGCGCTCGAACAGGACGCGTCGGCGGAGGCGGTCGAGGGCGACGCCCGTCTCGTTCGATCGGGAGCGAAGACGTTGCTCGAGCGCCATGCGCAGTGCCTGCGGCGTCTCGTAGGTCAAGACGGCTCCACCTTGCCGATGGCTCGCTCGATGTAGAGCGCCGCCCGCGCGTCCAGCACCTCTGCCCGCGACCGCAGCCCTCGCGGTGTCACCAGACCGGCGCTGTCTGCCTCGGCGATGGCGCGGGCGAGCTGATCCTCGTCGGGGGCTTGGCCGGCAATGTCGATGATCGTCCTCGTCGGGCTCGTCACGCGGAAGCCGGTGCGCTGCTGCACGTCGTCGTCATCGAGGTCGGCAACGTGCAGCGCGAGCGCGTCGTCGCGCATGGTGAAACCCGTCGGGACCGTGAGGTGGACCTTCGACGACTCGAACTCGCCGATCTCGTGGACGGCAAGCGCGGACTCGTGTGACACCACGGCGCGGCCCTTCGACCAGAGCGTCCAGCGGGCGAGGTCGTCGTGGACGTCGGGCACCCATTCGGTGAGGCGGAACAGCCCGCGATCGACCCGGACCCAGTTGCCGGCGGTGACGTGATACGCCTGGGCTTGGTAGGAGTAGCCGAGCTGTATGGCCTGGGCCGCGGTGAAGTAGCCGCCTTGGCCGGATGCGAGGTTGAACAGGCGCCGGCGTAGATCGCGGCGGTCGAGGGCCATCGGGCGATCCTATATCGGATCTGGATCTCTAGAGGCGGATAGAGTCTGAAACTCAAGTTTCGGTTGAGTATCAGGCGGCGTAGAGCAGCTCGCCGAGTTCCGAGACCGCGTGTCGGAGGTCGTCGACTGAACCGAACCGGCTGGCGATCTCGGCTGGCGATCCCAGCGCCGAGATCGGTGGCACCTGGAGCACGCCGAGGTCATCGAGCTGGCCGATGCCGTGCTCGGCGTACTTGTCGAGCAGGTGGGTGAGCACCTCGCGTGCCGCCGGCTGGTACCGGTCGAAGAAGTCGGTGTGCTCCTTGCGGACACGCCGGACCCGGTCGACGCGGGTGGCCAAGGGCTGGTTCCACGCCAAGTGCACCAACACGTCGAGAGGGTCGGCCTCGACCAGCCCCGTGCGATCGAGCAACTCGTCGGCGTCGATGCCCCGGTCGGCAAGCGCGTCGAGGATGTCCTGGCGCCCCACCCGGTTGGCCCACTCGGCGCGCAGGTCGGCCGCGTCCGGGAACAGCGACCGGATGGTCTCGCTCACGACGTCGCGGTACTCGACCAGTCGCAGGCGTTGCGTCTCGGGATCGAGGTGATAGGTCGCCTCTGCGGTGACCCATACCTCGACGTCGTCGACGTAGTACTTCGCTCGAGGCTCCCCATCGAGGTCGTCGGGGTCGAGGTCACCGGTGCCCTCGTCGTCCTCGCCGAATGCGGGCTCAGGCTCCTCGACCACGACGTCGTCGACCACGTTGCCCTCGTCGTCAATCGCTTCCTCGTCGACGCGCTCGGGCGGCCCGTCGAACTCCGGGTCACTGAACAGGGCGGTGGCACCCGAGTAGTCGATGATGTCGAACGAGAGCTTGTCCTCATCGGGAAAGAGGCGCGTCCCCCGCCCGATGATCTGTTTGAACATCGCCATCGACCCCACCGTGCGGAACAACACGATGTTGCGCACGGTCGGCAGGTCGACGCCGGTCGAAAGCATCTCCGACGTCGTGGCGATGACCGGCAGGTCCTTCTCGGTGTCGGCGAAGTTGCTGAGGTGGCCTCGCCCGATGTCGCCCTCCTCGCTGACGATGCGCACCACGTAGTCGGGGTGCTGGGTCGTGAGGTCGGCGTTGGCGCTGTGCAGGGCCCGGCGCATCTCATCCGCGTGCTCCTGGTTGACGCAGAACACGATGGTCTTGGCGAACCGGTCGGTTCGCTTCAGGTGCTCGGTGAGGTGCTTGGCCGCGGCCTCAGTGCGGGTGAGCAGCGACACGACCCGCTCGAAATCCTTGGTCGTGTAGAGGTCGTCGGGAATCTCCTTGCCGAACAAGTCGAGCTGGCCCTGGTCGGGCGACCATCCGTGTGCGTCGGGGCTGAGCACCACACGGCGGACGCGGTACGGGGCGAGAAAGCCGTCGTCGATGCCCTGGGCCAACGAGTACTCGAAGAGCGGGTCGCCGAAGTAGTCGTAGGTGTCGACGTTCTCGTCACGCTTCGGTGTGGCCGTCATCCCGAGCTGAGCGGCCGGCGAGAAGTGGTCGAGTATTGCCCGCCACGACGACTCGGCTCGGGCGCTGCCCCGGTGGCACTCGTCGACGATGATCAGGTCGAAGAAGTCGGAGGCGAACTCGCGGAACATCCCGTTGGGGTCGTCGCCGCTGTCTGAGAGCTGTTGGTAGAGCGCGAAGTAGATCTCCCGTCCGGCTTTGGCTTCGCCGCCGGTGAGCTTCCAGATGGGTGAGCCGGCGTCGTCGCCGAACGCCGGCTTGTACTCGCGCTCGATCGGCTGATTGACGAGGATGTTGCGGTCAGCCAGGTAGAGGATCCGCGGATTGCGGCCCGGCCGCCATCCGCTCTTCCAGAGCTTCCACACGATCTGCATCGACACGAACGTCTTGCCCGTGCCAGTGGCCAGCGTGAGGAGGAGGCGATCGTCGCCTCGAAGGATGGCCTCGACCGCCCGGTTGATCGCGGTGCGTTGGTAGTAGCGGGGTTCCTTGATCGAGCCGTCGGGGTTGTGCAGCGCCCGGTTGAACGGCAGCAGCAGCCCGTCGGCGACGTGATCGTCGACGATTCCCTTCCACGCTCGATAGCGCCCCCACAGCTCTACCGGGGTCGGGAACTCGACAAGGTGGGCCGTCTCCATGCCCGTATCGCGGTCGTCCTCGACGATCCCCGAGCCGTTGGTCGAGTAGGCGAACGGCAGGTCGAGGAGCTGGGCATAGTTCTTGGCCTGCTGCATCCCCTTGCCGGCCGTGGCGTACTCCCGCTTGGCCTCGACGACGGCGATCGGGACGCCGGGCTCGAACTCGAGCACGTAGTCTGCCCGGAGCGGTTTGGCCCGCCGGTGCTTCTTCCCGGCGGTGATGATCCGCCCCGCGGTGATGGGGTACTGCTCGACGATCTGATCGTCGCTCCAGCCGGCTGCCTTCAGCCGCGGCAGGACGAAGTCACGACACGTGTCCTTCTCCAACGGCCCAAGCCCCGCTGCCATCGTGTCAACGTACCTGCACCATCGAGACGGAGTCCGGCCGAGTCACGCGCAGCGTGTACAACCAAGGCATGAGCTGGGCGGACTTCGACACTGATAGCGCGCTGGAGCGGGACCTCATCGAGCGTGCGCTCTCACTGGTCCCAGTCGTGAGCGACGGGTCGAGCAGCGTCACCATCGACATGACGGCGAACACGGCCCAGGTCGCCGTGACCTTCGGTGAGACACTCGGACCGAGTCCTTCCGGCTGTGTGCGCCTGCTCGGCATCCGCCCTCTACTGGTCGGCGCAGCCTGGAAGGTCATCGACCTCTTGCTCGAAGAGGCGCTCCGGCTCGACGGCGAGATGCCGGACACCAGGCGAGGGTGGAGCATCACGCGAAAGGTTTCGCCCGCGCGAGCTGCGGATGCCCGTCCGGCGGCGCTGGCGCCGCTGTCGTGGCAGGCGCTGATGACCACGTATGCCGGTACGAGCGAGGTGCGCCACAGCCTCGTCCACCGTCGGGCACACACCGACGCGAGCGACGCGCTCGTCGGCGTCGATGACTCGGGCGTCGCACTCCGCCCGCTCGCGCCGGACGAGCAGGACGCACTTGCTCGAGCAGCACTTCGCGCGTCCCAGCTCGTCATCTCGGCCACGACAGACGATCGGGTGGCCGCCGACCTCGACCGCCAGCTCGGCGCGCTCAGCGCAGTTCATGGCGTCGCGCTTCCCGTCGTTGCGTTGACGGACTCGCTTCCCGAGATCGCGGCGCTGCTCGATCTAGCGGACGATGGTTCGTATCCGTTCGACGTGCCTGGGCTCCGCGGTCGCCAGCCGTTCAAGGGAGCCACGTTCGCCGATCTCGTTGTCCGCTTCCGCGATCGGCCCGGTCAAGAGCTACGTGGCCGGCTCGAGAACGCTCCCGATCAAGTGGTCCATCTCGATCCGGACCACCCGCCGGCGTGGCTCACGTAACCCGCAGGTGCGAAGGCGACGCTCCGACGATCAGTCGTCGAGCTCGAATCGTCGCACGAGCTCCTCGAGCGTGAAGCGGTTGCGCAGCTTGCACGCTGAGTTCTGGTTGGCGAAAAAGCCTTTCTCCCAGATGGCCTCCGTGCGGGCCACCGTCGCCGTCCACTCGACAGGAACGACGTACTCCTCGTTGCCTTCGGCGTCGTCGTCGTGCCGGTAGGCGGCCTGGAGATCCAGGTCGCTCATCTTTCGGTCAAAGCCGTCCACGGTGAGTACCGCATCGTCGAAGGACGCTGCGTCTCCGATGACCGTTCCGACCCCGACGTACCCCGTACCGGGGATGCAGACGAAGATGCGAGCGCCGACTGGCAGCGATCGGATCGTGCGGGAGTACCAGCGGCCTCCACCAGCAGACACGAAACCGTAGCGGCGAGCATCGTCCCAGCTCCGTGTCGACGACTCCTCTCCGAACGACACGTACCAGTCCTGACCGTTCCATGGTTCCTTGGTCGAACCCCCACCCGACCTGCGACCAGACCCCCGGCTTGCTGTGCGCGTATCGTCCACGAGCCAGGTTCGAGCGAGGTACTCGACGATCCGCGCCGATGCGGGATCGACCTCCGACGCGACGACAGTGAGGTGGTGCCCGTTGTTCAGTTCCTCGGGCGGGGAGGCACCGAATCGCTCGGAGAAGGCCTGCTCGAACGCGACGCCGGGCCGGTAGGTCTCGAAGATCGCGACCACATCTTCATGCCCCAGCGTCTCGATCCACGAGCCGTAGTCCAAAGCCTGGGCGACGACGTCTCGTGGTGTGCGGTCACGCTTGAGCTCGAGCACGTGGAGGTTGCCGTCGCCGTCGACACCGAGCAGGTCGATGAGCTTGCCGTGGGCCGTCGGAACCTGGCGCCCGATGAAGAGAAGTGGCTCACCGAGGATCGCCGGGTCGGCTTCGATGAGTTCCTCAAGGCGGGACTCGAGTGGCATTGATGCCGCACTGATCCGGACAGGTTCTTCGTCGACGCGCCAGAGTCCGATCTCTACGGGCATGGTCGACGAGGTTAGAGCCGGCTCTGCACAAGCGCCCCTGCCAGGGCCAATCCGGTCCGTCGAGGACTCCGCGGAGTTCCCGCGTTGCGGCATCACGAGCAACACGAGGCGACACGGTGTTGAAGTCAGAGAAGCAGGTCGAAGCGATCGCGCAACAACTTGAACGCAAGGGAATCCAGGACTCCTGACATGGGGCGATAGTTGTTGCACGGTTCAGGGGTGGTTCTTGGTGGTGTAGACGAGGGTGAGGTGGGTGCCGGGGTAGGTGGTGCGGGTGTTGGTGAGGTCCTCGCAGAGGGCG
>Ga0214471_10000072_pt1 | contig 100357 bp, 106 predicted proteins | sample RVTome_5_FD_207665 | JGI IMG/M metagenome (GOLD analysis project Ga0214471, IMG submission 207665) | Soil microbial communities from uranium-contaminated site in the Upper Colorado River Basin, Wyoming, United States - RVT142D155 | ecosystem: Environmental > Terrestrial > Soil > Contaminated... | reverse complement strand
CCCTGGCAACACCCGGCACGATGAGGCTCAGCGGCTAGACGTCGGGTAGAAGGTCCAAACACTGGCGAGAGCCAGCCCGGCGAGCACGCCGAGCCGAACCAGATCGGGACCGGACCCGTGCCAAACGGCAATCCCCACCAGCCACGGGAGCCCCACGACCCAGACCACCATCTTCGCCAGCAGAGGTAACCCATCGACGAATGCCCATACCTGGGTCAGTGCACTCGGCGCGGCTGCCGCCGCCACCGCAAATGCCACCCAGATCATCACCACGACACCCACCGATATCCAACTGAACATCGAGAACCCGTCGGCTTTGGTCCCGGGACGGGTTGCATATGCCATACCCAGCCCACCCGTGTTCATACGATCCGCATAACCCACGTCCGCCTCCCAGCAGTCTCTGTCATTAGACGACCAGGGTCGAAGGACCGCTAGAGGAAGAAGTCAGATACTACCCGGCCTCGCACGGCGACTATCGAGACATACCGGTCAGTTTTCACCCCCACGGGGCATGATCGCGTGAGGAAACCCCAGGCGTTGGCGCAGCTGTCGCAGGCAAGTACCGTGCCGCGCGTGGCGCTGAACCTGGAGGTTGGCGGGGAGAACCAGCCCCGCTCGGGGACGGGTCACGACCCGCGCGACCAGCGACTCCGGGTCTTCGTCTCTTCCACTCTCGGTGAGCTCGCCCCGGAGCGTGACGCCGCCAAGTCGGCGATCAGGACACTGCGTCTCGAGCCGGCAGGAGTCGACCTGGGCGCCCAACCGGGTGAGCGCGCCGCGCCCCTCGAGGCGTCCGACATCTTTGTCGGCATCTACTGGCAGTCCTATGGATTCGCGTCTGAGGGGTCCACGGTCTCCCCGCTGGAGGAAGAGTACGACCGAGGTCGTGGCTTGCCCCGGCTGGTGTATGTCAAGGACCCGGCCTCCGCCCGCGACCCGAGACTTGCCGGGTTCTTGGACCGGTTGATCGAAGAGGGGGTGACGACTCGCAGTTTCGAGTCACCGGGCGATCTGGCCGAGATGCTGGTCGACGACCTGGCGTCCCTGATGTCAGATCGATTCGTAACTGGCGAGGCAGATCCCACCTCGCTCCCGACGGGCACCCTCACCTTCATGTTCGGAGACATCGCAGGGTCGACCCGGCTTGTGGAGCAACTCGGGGGCGGCTACGCCGAGGTGTTGTCCGGATATCACGAGATCATCGACCACGCCACCGCGGCACACGGCGGGACCGTGGTCGACATCGAGGGCGAGCGAATCATGACGGTATTCAGTGATGCCTTCGAGGGTGTTAGGGCTGCGGTCAAGATCCAGACCGACATCGCCGCCTGGTCCTGGCCACAGTCGGTGCCGGTACGCGCCAGGATCGGTCTGCACACCGGCACCGCACGCATCGGGTCGGGAGGGTACGTCGGGCTCGACGTCCATCGTGCCTCGCGTGTTGCCTCGTCCGCTCATGGTGGGCAGATCGTGGTCTCCTCGACCGTCCGGGAGTTGGCGGACGAGTCGATCGTCGACGCCGGCTGGCAGGTGAAGGAGCTCGGTTCCTTCGCCCTAAAGGGCCTGTCGCGAGCCGAGCGGCTGTACCAGATCGAAGCACCCGGTCTCAGGAAGGACTTTCCCTCGCCGCGTGCCCGATCCACCGTCCAGATCCGTCTCCCCTCGCCGACGAGCGGTCTTGTAGGGCGTGACCGTGAGCTGAAAGAGGTGGTCGACATGTTGAGTCGACCCCAGGTGCGGCTCGTCACCCTCACCGGGCCTGGTGGCATCGGCAAGACCCGTCTCGCTGTCGCGGTGGCCGAAGAGCAGTCTCCGGCGTTCCCCGACGGGGTCTATTTCGTGAACCTGGCGCCCCTCACCGACGCTTCCCAGGTGATGCTTGCCGTCGGTGAAGCAGCAGGCATCCCGATCGAAGGAGAGGCAATCGATGCCTTGAGCAGCGAATTCCGCGATCAGCAGGTGCTCCTGGTCCTGGACAACTTCGAGCACGTCGTGGACGGCGGTACCAGCGTAGGCGCCCTTCTCGGAAGGTGCCCCGGGCTCAAGATCCTCGTCACCAGTCGTGTCCCCGTCCGTATCTCGAGTGAATACGAGTACACCCTCGACCCGCTCGGTCTGCCGGCGACCGGCTCGAACCGGCCCGAAGCGGTCTCGGCTTCGGATGCGGTCCGTCTCTTTGTCGACCGGGCACTCACCGTGATCCCTGGCTTTTCCTTGGACGAAGCCAACGCTTCACCCGTGGCCTCCATCGTTCGTATGGTCGACGGTCTCCCTCTCGCCATCGAGCTGGCTGCCGCCCGGCTTCGCATGCTCAGCCCGAGAGCACTCTGTGATCGTCTCACCAGCTCGCTCGATGCGCTCGGGGCAGGCGCCGCCGACGTGCCTCGTCGTCAGCGGACACTGGATGCCGCCATCGACTGGAGCTATCAGTTGCTGACCCGTGAAGAACGGACTCTCTTCGCCCGGCTTTGTGTCTTCAGCGGCGGGTTCACTGTGGAGTCAGCCCAAGAGGTGGCGGTGGAGAGCGGCGATGCCGTTGACCAACTGATGGCCCTGGTGGAGAACAGCCTGGTCCTCCCTGCCCACGGAGGAGAGGGGCGTCTCCGCATGTTGGCCCCGATCCGTGAGTTCGGGCTTCGCAGACTCCACGAATCGGGCGAATACGAGATGGTGAAGGACCGTCACGCCAACTACTTCTTGCAGACCGCGGAGGCATCGGTCCACGACCTGCGCGGCGTGAAGCAGTCAGAGGTGGCGGCTCGATTGGCCGCTGATTGGAACAACATCGACGTTGCCGCCGACTGGCTCGTCTCACGGGGTGATGAAGCCGGAATCGTCCGGTTGACCTACGGGATGTGGGTCTTCCTTTGGATTGGCAACCACTTGGCGGACGGATGGCGGTGGTTGGATGCGATTGCGACGCCGGAGAACCTCGACCCTGCACTCAGCGGCAGATATTGGTGGCTGCGTGGCGGCATCGCTTATGAGACCGGCAGCTACGAGCAAGCCGAGGAGGCGATCGACCGGGCATTGACCAGGCTCGAGGAAAACGGTGACATCGACTGTCACAATTGGGCCGACTTTCTCTCCACCCTTCTCATCCCCGCCTTTGGTGGCGACCCAGAGCTGACCAGGGACCGACTCGAGGTCTCCTTGTCCCGATTCCGTGGCTTCGGTGATCGCTGGGGTGAGGGCTATGCCCTGGTCGCTCTGGGGATCCTCGCCGGCTCGACGGGCGACATAGCGGCCGCGGAGGCATATCAGCTGGAGACGCGAGCCCTTGGATTCGCCCTGGGCAACGGTGCGCTGATCGGGCTCGCCGAGGCGCAGCTGGGATTCACCTATGTCTCCGCCGGGCGGTTGCCCGAGGCGCGGGAAGCCCTGCGCCGGGGATTCGACGTGTTCCGGAGCATGAACTATCGAGAAGGGCTCTGTTACGCGCTGGAAGCAGCTGCATCGCTGTCCTTCGCTGAAAGTCGGGCCGACCTGGGGATGATCGCCCTTGGCGCGGCCGAGGAGGTACGGGCACGGATCGGCCTGCATCCCTGGCCTTTGGTCATGTGGCTGTTCGACAGCCTGTCGGCCATGGCCGATTCCATCGACGATCACACGTTGCAGGGAGCCCGTGACGACGCGCGTCAGATGAATCCGTTCGACGCCGCCGCCCTGGTGCTCGACGCGGCGCCCGTCCCCGCCTGATCCGACCGAATCCTGGCCAACGATGACTTTCGCCTCTGGTCGCCCAGTGGTGCCGAAGGCATGGTCGGCCTTAGAAGGAGGTTGCGTATGACGCAGCTAGAAACGGGCCTACCTGCCGTCGAAGACCGTGCCCACCAGGCACGGTTGCGCCGGAGCACCGAAGATCGCATGATCGCCGGTGTCTGTGGCGGGTTGGGCCGCTATTTCAACACGGATCCTGTGTGGTTCAGGTTGGGTTTTGTGGTCGTCACCGTGGCGGGTGGCGCCGGCATCCTGATCTACCTGATCTCGTGGCTCATCATCCCGGCAGCCGGCCCGGGAGAGAGCCTGGAAGGGCCTGCAACGGACATTGGGGCCCAAGGCCCCCTGGTGGCCGGAGTCGCCCTCGTCGGCATCGGGTTGATCCTCTTGGTCAACACGATCGTGCCGTGGTTCGACCGGGTGATGTGGCCCATGGCTGTCATCGCCGGCGGTGTCGGACTGCTCTACTTGGGGAGTCGCCGTGAGCACAACTGACACACTCGAGAGACCAGCGGCCGAAACGGTCCCAGCGCCGAGGCGCCGGCCTTACGGGGCCGTCGTGACCGGGGCCATCCTGGTGGTCCTCGGCGGACTCTGGCTGTTCGATGCCATCGACGTGATCGACGTGCGGGCCGCGCTCATTCTGCCCGCTGTGCTTGCGGTGATCGGCCTCGCGTTGATCATCGGCGCGTTTGACGGGCCCCACGGGGGTCTTGTGGTGGCGGGGGTCTTCGTGACCATTGCTGCCCTTGCGCTCGCGGCGGCACCGCCCGACGCGTTCCATGGAGGGATCGGAGAGCGGAACATCCTGGTCACCGACCAAGACGACCTCGCTTCGCGTTACGACGTCGGTGTCGGGGAGCTCAGCCTCGATCTGAGGGACCTGGCGATGACGGAGTCGGCGGAGATAGACGCCACGGTCGGAGCCGGGGAGTTGAGGATCCTCCTGCCGCCGGATGTGCCGGTGGACATCGATGCCTCGGCCGGCGCCGGCCAGGTCGACCTGTTTGGCGAAACGGCGGACGGCCTCTCGGTCAACCGCACCTACACCAGTGACGGATTCGAATCCGCCACGGTGAGGCTGACACTCGACCTCGATGTGGCAGCCGGAAACATCACGGTGGAAAGATGAGACTTCACAAAGGCACCCTGCTCGCAGGAATCATCTACCTCGGCATAGGAATCGCCTTCATGCTGGAGGCGATGGAAGTGTGGACGCTTCGAATCGGGGATCTTCGGTTCGTGGCACCGCTGGCGCTGGTGGTAGTCGGATTCGCAGTCGTGATCGGCTCGCTGGGACGGGCGGATCGCCAGACCTGAGCGGATAGTCAGAAGACCTCATCCTGCGGGGCGGGGTCTTCTGCCGCTCGTCTTTATTGGAGGCCTGCGGCTTTATTGGAGCCCTACGGCGGCACTACCGTTGTCACTCGTGGAAAGACCCGACTGGTTCCTCGCCGACCAATACCCCTTTGAGAGCCATTGGCAGGAGATCGACTCCACCGTGGTCCACTACCTCGACGAGGGCGAGGGACCGACGCTTCTGATGCTTCACGGCAATCCGACCTGGTCCTTCCTCTATCGAAGGATGGTCCCTTATCTCTCCGACCGGTTTCGCTGCATCGCAATCGACTACCCGGGCTTCGGGTTGTCCCGGGCAGCCGAAGGCTACGGGTACACCCCCGCCGAGCACGCCACCATCCTCGGCGGGTTCATCGACGCCTTGGACCTGAGAGACTTCACTCCGGTGATGCAGGATTGGGGAGGTCCAATCGGTCTCGCTGCCGCCCTGGAGCGTCAGGATCGGGTCAAGGCGATGATCATCGGCAACACCTGGGCCTGGCCCCGCACCGACAACGCCACCCAGCGCTTCTCGGCAGCCCTCGGCGAGGGAAGGACCGGTGAGTTCCTGGTCGACCGGGCCAACGTCTTCGTGAATGTGTTCGTGCGTCGCGCCATGCGTAGGCGGAGCCCCACAGGGCGAGAGATGGCCATGTGGCGGGGTCCCTTCCCCGATCAGGAGTCGCGTCTCCCGGTCCGGGTGTTCCCCCGTGAACTGACCGGTTCGGCCGAGTTCCTAAAATCGATCGAAGAGCGGCTTGGGCAGATCGCGGACAAGCCAACGCTCTTGTTCTGGGCCGACCAGGACCCGGCGTTCCGAGGCACGGAGAAGAGGCGGTGGGAGTCGATCCTCTCCAACCGCACCACCTACGAGCTTCGTCATGCCGGTCACTACTGGCAGGACGACGCAGGGCCCGAGGCCGCGCTCATGATCCGCTACTGGTGGGACCAGACGGGGCTGTAGAGAGGCGTGAGCCTGGGCGCCGTCGAGATCGTGATCATCGTCGTCGCTGTCCTGCTCGGCTTCTTCGCCAAGGGCGTCACCGGGATCGGCGCCCCGTTGCTCATCGTCCCAGTGATGGCCGGCTTCACCGGGCTCGAGTTCGCAGTGACCGTGGTCGCAATCCCGACCCTGGTGGCCAACACCTGGCTTCTGTGGCAGACCCGTGGTTCGGTTCGAGAGGTTGCCTGGTTCCTCTGGCCCTTGCTGGTGGCGGGAGCGGTGGGGACAGTGATCGGTGCCTGGATCCTGATCAATCTCGACGAGCGGGTGATGTCCATCGTGCTCGCGTTCATCGTGATCAGCTACATCGTCTGGTCGCTGACCAAGGAGGATTTCCAACTAAGCGACAGATGGGCGCGCCGACTCTCGGCCCCGGTCGGGTTGCTAGGCGGGATTCTCCAAGGAGGCACCGGCGCCTCGGGACCGGTCATCGCCACCTACGTCCATTCGCTCAACGTGCAACGGACGGCGTTCGTCCTCGCGGTGACAGTGCCGTTCCAGGTGTTGGGCCTGGTGCAATTCGCATCTCTCGCCGCCTTCGGGGGGTACAACCGGGAGCGGTTGATCGCGGGAGCGATCGCCACCATCCCGGCTCTGGTCGCCTTAGGACCGGCGATGCGGGTTGGGGACAGCCTGTCGCATGGCACGTTTCGCAAGGTGGTGCTCGTCATCCTCGCCCTGGCCTCGATCCGGCTGATCTGGTCGGCATTGTGAGCCAATCACGGGACCCCGCCCCGGAAACACTTCCTGGTTTGCCCCACAGCATGACGGGTAAGAGACCTGCAATTCAAGAAAGGAGGCAAGCGTGAACGCCGCTCTGTTGATTCTGATACTGGCCCTGCTACTGGGTGGAGTCGGACTGTTCGTCGAGGCGCTCCGATGGGTTCTCATCATCGCCGTAGTGCTTCTGCTCATCAGTGCCTTCACCGGGTACCGCGGTCGAAGAGTCGTCTAGTACCCCGTCATCCGGGCCGGTTCATCGCAACCGGCCCGGGTGATCGCGAAATCTCTTCTGCCTTCCCTGCACCTCTGCCGAGGTCCCCGACCTAGGGTGCTCCTCACTTCCCCGAGCGCTGATCGAGGCGTTCACTTCTCCGGCCGACAGTGGTGTTTTTCGCGCTCTCGGCAGGTCTTCGGCCGTCGAATACCATAATGCTTGACCAATGACACGTATGTAATTACAGTGCTGATGTCTCTACAAGATGTCGTGGCTGCTGTCGCCGCAACCACCATATCTAGTGGTAGGGCTTGGTAATACGGACATCGCTCCCCTGGTGGCCAACCGGAGCGAGCCCAGTGCGAGGAGGCACATTTCATGAGCAAAGGCCTGCGGATCACCCGTCGCTTCACCGAGGCCGGCACGGACGCCTACAACAAGATCGAGTGGTCTCGTCGCGATTCTCGGATCACCAACCCGGACGGCTCGACCGTCTTCGAGATGACCGACGCCGAGATCCCGGCGGGGTGGAGCCAGGTCGCCGCAGACATCATGGTGTCCAAGTATTTCCGCAAGGCAGGTGTCCCCGAGTTCGACGACGAGGGGAACCAAATTCTCGACGAGTCGGGCCAGCCGGTTCTCGGCCCGGAGCGCTCGGCCAAGCAGGTGTTCAACCGTCTCGCCGGCACCTGGCGTCACTGGGGTGAGAAGGAGGGCTACTTCGCCACGACCGACGACGCTGACGCTTTCGAAGACGAGCTCAAGTACATGCTGGCTAACCAGATGGCTGCTCCCAACTCCCCGCAATGGTTCAACACCGGTCTCAACTGGGCCTACGGGCTGACCGGCCCCGCCCAGGGCTTCTGGTACGTCGACGGCGAGGACGAAGAGCTCAAGGCCTCACCCGACTCCTACAGCCGTCCCGCACCCCACGCGTGTTTCATACTCGGGGTGAGGGACGACCTGGTGAACCCTGGCGGGATCATGGACCTCTGGGTTCGGGAGGCTCGCATCTTCAAGTTCGGCTCCGGCGCCGGGTCCAACTTCAGCCAAATCCGGGGCGAGAATGAGCGTCTCTCCGGTGGAGGCAAGTCCTCGGGCGTGATGTCGTTCCTCAAGATCGGCGACCGGGCCGCCGGCGCCATCAAGTCCGGAGGCACCACGCGACGAGCCGCCAAGATGGTCATCCTCGACGTCGACCATCCCGACATCGAGAGGTTCATCGACTGGAAGAAGGTCGAGGAGGACAAGGCGCGGGTCCTGATCAACCACGGTGGCCTCCCCGCCGACTTCAACGGTGACGCCTACGCAACAGTCTCAGGGCAGAACTCGAACAACTCGGTCCGGATTACCAACGACTTCGTCCAGAGCGTGCTTGAAGACGTCGACTGGGACTTGATCAACCGCACCGACGGCTCCGTGCGCAAGACGGTCAAGGCCCGTGACCTGTGGAACCAGATCGCCGAGGCAGCCTGGGCTTGCGCCGATCCCGGTCTCCAGTTCGACACCACCGTCAACGAATGGCACACCAGCCCGGCCGGGGGACGGATCCGGGCATCTAACCCGTGCAGCGAATACATGTTCCTCGACGACACCGCCTGCAACCTCGCATCGATCAACCTGGTCAAGTTCCACGACGACGAAGCCGGGGTCTTCGACGTCGAGGCCTACCAGCATGCGATCCGGCTCTGGACCATCGTCCTCGAGATCTCGGTGGCGATGGCTCACTTCCCCTCACCGGAGATCGCACAGGGGTCGTACGACTACCGCACCCTGGGCTTGGGGTACGCCAACCTCGGATCGTTGCTGATGCGACAGGGAATCGCCTACGACTCCGACCAGGGTCGGGCCATAAGCGGGGCGCTCACCGCGATCCTCACCGGGTACTCCTACGCAACCTCGGCGGAGATGGCCGGGGTGGTGGGACCATTCCCGAGGTTCGCCGAGAACCGGGAGTCGATGCTGCGGGTGATCCGTAACCATCGTCGTGCCGCCTACGGCGAGACCGACTACGAAGGCGTCAGCCACAAGGTGATGGTGATCGATCCAGACGTCTGCCCGCTGAACATGCTCGCCGCGGCGAGAAACTCGTGGGACCTGGCGTTGGAGCAGGGAGAGAAGCACGGTTACCGCAACGGCCAGGCGAGCGTCATCGCCCCGACAGGCTGCCTCGTTGGAGGCTCGCTGATCCCGACCGAGCGTGGCCTGGTCCGGCTCCGCTCCCTCGGTGACCCGAACGGGCGCGAATGGCAGGACCTCGGGATCGACGTCGCCACCGACGAAGGCACCCGGAAAGCGACCAAGTTCTACATCAACGGAGTGGAGCCGGTGGTGACGGTTGAGACGGCCCGTGGCTACCGCATCCAGGGAACCCCGACCCACCGTGTGAAGGTCGTCGCGTCCGACGGCAACTGGGCCTGGAAGCGGTTTGGCGAGATCGCCGCTGACGACCTGGTGCCGCTCCAGCTCGGGCAACTGATCGGCGAGCCGCAGGTCGTGCAGCTCCCGCCGCTCGGCGAGATGCACTGGAACGGCGACTTCTCGACGCGTGTCCCGCGCACTCTCACACCCCAGCTGGCCGAGTTTGTCGGCTACTTCATGGGTGACGGATCGCTCCACGCCAAAGGAATCCGCCTCGCCGTGGCTGCGGAAGATTTCGACGTGGTCGAGCGTCTCTCCCATCTCGGCAAGGAGCTATTCGGGTTAGAGGCTCATCTCTCCGAGCAGACTGGGCACACCGAGGTCGCGTTCCACTCGGTCCCGCTGACGCTGTGGTGGGAGGCGTCTGGGTTCGCCAAGCACTCGCCGAACGAAGGGCACTCCGGGAAAGGGTGGCATCCGCACATTCCAGATGCCGTGCTCCACAGCAACGATCCCGAGGTTTACTCGGCGTTCCTCAGGGGCCTCTTCGAGGCCGACGGGACCGTGATGCGTGGATACCCGAGCTGGTCGACGACCTCTGTCGAGTTCTCCCACGAGGTGCAGACGCTTCTGCTCGCCCTCGGCATCCCCGCCACCCGCAAATTCGACACGACCGGGTGGGGCAACTCACCGCTGGCAGTGCTTCGGGTGCTCAACCTGTCCTACGGCCGCTTGTGGAACGAGCGAGTCGGATTCATGAGCGGTCGCAAACAGAGCGCGATGAGGACGTCCGAGGTCCGTCAGGCGGCCCGCATGGATTACGTGCCGGTGACACGACAGATGATCGATCGGCTGGCCCCGGGGAACGACCATCTCCGCAAGACGATGCTGCTCTCGATGAGCCGGCTCGGTCTGGTGTCGCGTCGTTCGGCGAGGGAGCTGTTTGACCGCACCGGTGACGTCGAACTCGGTCGTCTCCTCGGCTACTTCTACGACCGAGTCGCCTCGGCCGAACTTGGGGACGAGGAGATGACCTACGACCTTTCGGTTCCGGACAACGTCACCTACGTGGCCAATGGTTTCGTGTCGCACAACACCATCGGCCTCTTGATGGATTGTGATACCACCGGGGTCGAGCCCGACTTCGCCCTGGTCAAGTTCAAGAAGCTGGCCGGAGGCGGGTACTTCAAGATCGCCAACCAGTCGGTGACGCCCGCCCTGAAGCACCTGCGCTACTACCCGGACCAGATCAAGGACATCATCGAGTACATCGTGGGCACCAGCTCACTCGATGGTGCGCCTCACATCAACCGGGAGACCCTGGCCGCCAAGGGGTTCACCGACGACGACCTGGACAAAGTGGAGAAGGCGCTGCCCTCGATCTTCGAGCTACGGCACGCATTCAACGTGTTCACCTTCGGTGAGGAGACTCTGCAGCGGCTCGGGTATGGCGTGGACGAGTACACCGGGTGGGAGTTCAACCTGCTCAAGGCGCTCGGGTTCAGCGCGAAGGAGATCAACGAGGCCAACGATCACATATGTGGCCGCCAGACCATTGAGGGTGCGCCCCATATCAAGGACGAGCATCTCTCCGTCTTCGACACCGCCAACAAGAACGGCAAGTACGGGAAGCGGTTCATCCATCACTACGGGCACATCAAGATGATGGCCGCGGCCCAACCGTTCATCTCCGGGGCGATCAGTAAGACGATCAACATGCCCCACGAGATCACCGTCGAGGACATCGAAGAGTCCTACCGGATGTCGTGGGAGTGGGGTCTCAAGGCAATGGCCCTCTACCGGGACGGCTCCAAGGCCGCCCAGCCGCTCAACTCGACCTCGGACGAGGGTGAGGAGAGCGAAGACGAGGCGCCTGCGATCACCGCCGCTGTCGAAGCGGAGAAGGCGATCCACTGGGGCAACCTGCCGGCGGGGATCTCCCCGACCCAGGCCTACCGCCAGGGCATGAAGCCGCCCCGCTTCCTGTTGCCGGCTCGTCGGGCCGGGTACAACCAGGAGGCGCGGATCGGTGGCCACAAGGTGTTCCTGCGCACCGGCGAGTACGAGGACGGCACCCTGGGCGAGATCTTCATCGACCTGGCCAAGGAAGGGGCGACCCTCAAGGGCATTCTCTCCTGTTTCGCCATCGCTGTGTCCAAGGGGCTCCAGTATGGGGTGCCGTTGGAGGAGTACGTCGACACCTTCACCTTCCAGACCTTCGAGCCGAGAGGCATGGTCGAAGGCCATCAAAACATCAAGATGGCCAACTCGATTGTCGACTACGTGTTCCGGGCCCTGGGCGTGGAGTATCTCGAACGCGACGAGCTGGCCCAGGTGCCACCCAACCGTGACATGGAGCTGCCTGAGCCGCCCAACGGTCTCGCCATCGAGGCCGGAGTCCAGCTCGACCTCACCGACGCAGTCGCCGAGACCGACGTGGACGCGCTCAAGGCGGCCGCCGCCTTCGTCGACGCCCCGAATGGGCGCAGCGATGTCCCACTGCGCAGCGGGGGGACCGACGCCAGCGAGCGGAGCGAGCGCGTCGAGGGGGGTGTCGCCATCGAGGAGAAGGCGACCGTGGTCGCCGGCAGCGCCGCTCTAGTCGACTCGGCCCTGAAGGAGAACATGGGCGACGCCCCGGTGTGCTCCAACTGCGGCCACATGACGATCAGGAACGGGTCGTGCTACGTCTGCCTCACCTGCGGGGACACCACCGGTTGTAGCTGAGGAGAACTACCACAACTCGGAACTGACAACGTCGCATTCTGGGTCCCTACCATCGCAGCCTGAAGGCGGAGACTTTCAGATGAACTCGACGCTCGGCCGAACCATGAGGGGCGCTGTGGTAGGGGTAGCCGGGGGCCTGGTCGCCGGGTTGCCGGGTGAGTTCCTGGTCCAGATCGTAAGGTGGCTGTTCCCCACCGATGTGTGGATCGTAGGTTTCGCACTGATCTGGGCCGTTCCACTCGGAATAGCGACCGGAGCTATCTGCGGCTGGCGACAGTGGCTCATGAATTCGTACCGTAGAGCCGCTGTCGCTGGCATTCCCGGACTGGTCGTCGGCATCCTTGTGGCGTTGCTGCAGTTCGATGCCGCTTAGCTCCCTGGAACACGTTGGGAAGAATGCGACAGCGGCACTGTCCCCGAAAAACCTTCACCTACATGCGATCTGGGCGCTTTCGTCGCATACGCCTGTCAGTCACAGTTCTCGAGACGGCTCGGATTTCGATTCATATGATGCCGGCTCGATTCGAGAGGAGCACCAATGGACATCGTCGATCAGCATTTCGCCGCCGAGAACGCCCATGACGTTCCTGGCACGCTGGCCACCTACACCGACGACATCGTGTGGGACGACGTCACCCACCCCCTCAGCCCGGTGCGCGGCAAGGAGGCGGTGGGAGCGGTCTACACAGACATCATCGCCGCCATCCCCGACGTCAACTTCGTGTCTACCCGTCGCTTCACCTCCGAGGATGGCCAGTGGGTGGTCGACGAGTCCGATGTCACCGGCCATGTGGAGGGCGAGTGGGCCGGGATCGCCGGGGAGGGCGCGCCGGTCGAGATCAGGATCCTTCACCTGTTCCAAATCCGCGACGGTCTGATCGCCTACGAGAACACCTGGTTCGACTCGGCGGCAGTCGCACGCCAGGTCGAGGCGTGGAAGGCATCGAGGGGCTGACCCCGGAACTTCTCGCCTACCGTGGGATTTCATCAGTCAGGGAGCATCAGCATGAACTCACGACCCCTCGGGACCAGAAGCGGGATCGAAGTGTCCGAGGTCGGCCTCGGTCTGTGGGCGGTGCCAGGCAGCGAATGGGGGCCGGGCGAGGATCGCGCCAGCCTCGACGCTATCGAAGCTGCTCTCGACGCAGGTGTGACGTTCTTCGACACCGCCGATATCTATGGGGGAGGGCACTCAGAAGAGCTCCTGGGACAGGCGATGGGCGGTCGGCGAGACCGGTTTGTGGTGGCGACCAAGATCGGCTGGGTCAATTTCGACCACGAGGCGCGCCGCAGCCAATACGACACGGTCGACAAGCTGATCGCCGGTGTGGAGGAGTCGCTACGCCGGCTCGGGACCGACCGGGTCGAGGCGATCCAATGCCACATCGGCTACCTCGAGCCCAACACCGCGGTCTTCATCGAAGGATTTCGCAAGCTGAAAGAGCAAGGCAAGGTTGGGGCTTGGGGGGTGAGCACCAGCGACTACTCGCTCCTGGAGCGATTCAACGTCGACGGTGACTGCGACCTGCTCCAGATCGACTACAGCATCCTCAACCGGACCGCGGAGGCCGACATCCTCCCCTACTGCCCGGCCAACGGGATCGGGGTCATCGTCCGCGGCCCGCTGGCCATGGGTTTGCTCGCTGACAAATACAGCGCCTCCGACACTTTCCCCGAAGGCGACTTCAGAAGGGCGTGGATCGAAGACCCGGCGCAGAACGAGCAGTTCCTCGAGGACCTCGGCGTGGTGGAACGGCTGCGCGCGGTGGTGCCCGCGGGTCAGAGCATGTCACAGTTCGCTCTTCGCTTCGTGCGAAGCCACCCCGCATTGAGCACAGTCATCCCTGGAGCCCGCGATCGGGCTCAGTCGGAGGCGAACTCCTCGGCTGCCGTCCTGCCCCTGCTCACCAGCGAGGAGCGAGAGGCAGTCGACCGGCTGGTGCCCCCCGGTGGCGGCCGCAAGATCTGGCCGGCATGAGCAACCCACGCTCGGCTTAGACTCGGAGCCAATGCCCCGTCTCGACGCCATCGGTGTGATCGTCTCGGACATGAACCGGGCGATCGACTTCTACCGCCGCGTAGGACTGGTGTTCCCGGCCGACGCCGTCGATGAAGTTCATGCCGAAGCGGTCGGCCCCGGTGGGCTCCGGGTGATGCTCGACACCGAGGCCAGCGTCATGTCCTTCTCGGATTGGCAACCGCCGACGGGAGGAAGCCCTCGCACTGCTCTCGCCTTCCTTTGCGACAATGCGGCCGAGGTGGATCGGCTCTTTCAGGAGCTGGTGACGGCAGGAGGCTACGGCCACCTGCCACCTTTCGACGCGCCTTGGGGTCAGCGCTACGCCACGATCCACGACCCCGACGGTAACGCGGTAGACCTGTTCGCTCCGCTCTGACAGCCAAACGGCGTCGCTCAGGTCTTGCGACGGTTCGCCTCCACCACGTAGCCCATATCCTCAGATCCAAAGCCCTGTGCGATCAGATCTTCCATCAACTCCAGCGTCCGCTCCAGCTGACCCGACGAAGCACCGGCTCTTCGTGCTTGCTCCAGGGCCAGGACCAGGTCTTTGCGGGCAAGATCGACGGTGAAGGTGACCGGGGCCTGTTCAGGATGGAGATACTGCTCCCGGCGATAGGTGAGCATCGGCGCGCCGGCCGCTCCCGCCGCCAGAACATCGAGAGTTGTCTCGGGCGACACTCCCGAGCCCTCGGCCAGGGCCACCGCTTCGGCCACCGCCTGGTTGAGACCGTAGAGCACAGAGTTGACCGCGAGCTTGAGGACCGCGGCCGAGCCCGTGGGCCCGACGTGAACCGGGTTACCCACCGACTGGAGGATGGGCTCTACCCGTTCGTAGACCTCAGGCGATGCGCCGACCATCACCAGGAGCGATGCGGCTTCAGCCGCCGCCGTCGCCCCCGAAACCGGAGCATCCACCATGGTTCCCCCGGTCGCCTCGACCATCGCCCTGACCTTTTCGAAGCTCGCCGGGCCGGAGGTGCCCATGTCGACGGCCATGGTTCCCGCGCTCACTCCCTCGGCCAGACCACCCGCCATCTCGTAGACCCTTTCCAAGGCATCGCCGTCGGCCAGCATCGTGATGACGAAGTCACTCGTGGCCGCCAGTGCGGACAGGCTGTCGGCGACCGATCCTCCATTCTCGCCAACCCACTCCTCGGCGACCGAGATAGTTCGATTCCACACCTGAACCTGGTGCTCGGCGGCGAGGTTGCGTGCGATTCGCGAGCCCATTCGACCGAGGCCCACGAACCCGATCCGGGCCGGCGAGGCGTTCACGAGCAACGCGTCTCGACGATGTCCGGGGAGGGGCCTACTAGATCCGCTCGGTCTCGGTGTTGTTGCTGCAGTGGTGTCATTGGTTTCCCGCATAGTGTGTACCACACCTCCGGCGGCGAGGGGACCTTTTGGGGTTGGCTCCGTCGTACTGGTGAGGGGAGGCGATCCTGAGAGCTGTCATGTATCACGGGCCGGGCGACGTCCGGTTGGAGAACGCCGTCGAGCCGAAGCCAGGCTCGGGTGAGCTGCTGGTGCAGGTGGCCACCGTCGGGATCTGTGGTTCCGATCTCGGCGAGTACGTACATCAACCCCTCTTCTTCCCGATCGAAGCCAGACACCCCCACAGTGGTCACCTCGGCCCGACCATCCCCGGCCACGAGTTCTCGGGCTGGGTGATTGGCGTGGGTTCGGGAGTTGACGGCTTCGTCGAGGGCGACCTGGTGGCGGTCGGGGCAGGCGTCGCCTGCGGCGCCTGCCCCCCGTGTCGTCTGGGCAGGACGAACATGTGTCAGTCGTACTGGACAGTTGGCCTTCACTCCCATGGTGGGCTTGCCGAGTTGGTGACCGTGCCTGCCTCTTGCACCCTCAACGTCACCAACTCGTCGCTGACACCCGACCTGGCGGCTCTCACCCAGCCGATGTCGATCGCAGTTCACGCCGCCAGCCGGGGTCGGGTAGCAGAGGGGGATGTCGTCACTGTGCTTGGCACCGGCGGCATCGGCACATTCATCACCTACGCCTCCGTCCGCTCAGGTGCCACAGTTACCGCAGTCGATCTGGATCCGGAACGGCTCGCCGTCGCTGCGCGGCTCGGAGCCGCGCAGACCCTGAACGCCTCTGACCCCGGATTCGAGGAGGCGCTCGCCGATCTCGAGAGACCAAATGTGGTCTTCGAGTGCACCGCCCGACCCGAGTCTCTGGTTCGAGGCCTGGGCCTCACGGCCGACAATGGCCGGCTGGTGGTGGTCGGGCATCAACCCGAGCCATTGTCTGTCGACTTCAAGCTGGTCTCGATGGGTGAGCTCGAAGTCATCGGGACCATGGCCCACGCATTCGGCTCGGACTTTCCCCGCGCCGTGGAGATGATCGCCGCCGCTCCCGAAGCCTGGACGGAGGTGGCCCCAACGGTGTACCCGCTGGACGAGATCGTGGTGACCGCACTCGAGCCGATGTCTCGCGGGCTGTCGCCCCAGATCAAGGTTCTGTTCGACCCGTCCCTGGAGGCCCGGCGTCCACTGCAGGTCGGCCGCGCTGATCGGGGGTCGGCTCAGCCGTTCCCGTCATAGGCGTGGGTGGTGTGGATGTTGCCGCTGGAGTCGAGCAGGAACACGGTGTCCCCGTCGTTGTTCCAGATGGCGGCGCCGACGCTGCACCAATGAAGGAAGGTTCCGAAGTCCTGGCCACAACCCGAGTGAATGGTCACCGACTCGCCGGGAGCCAGGGCAAACCCGGAGGGGAAAGCGAATCGATTCGAGGCAGACTCGTCCCTGATCGTCCAACCGGTCAGGTCGACCAGGGTGTCTCCGTCGTTGCGGATCATGACCCATTCGTCGTTCAGGCTGTCGTTCTCGTTGCCTGGAGGGTCATACTCGATGCCGACGACATCGAGACTCGCTTCGGCCCGCGGACCGCAGGCGTCCGGCGCCCACAAGCCAAGCTGGGACTCCTGGGCCTCCAGCTGTGCCGCCTCGAGACGATCCGCCATGGCAGTGTCCGGTTGGTAACGACGGGAGATTCCCGCTCCCCGACGCACCATCTCCTCGTTGACCGACATCGCTCCTAGCCACAAGTAGCGCAGCAACCGCCCGTACTGATCCACGTCCGAGACGTCCACCGTCATCCCCACCGTGGCCCCAACGGGGGTCAGCGCCGCGAGCGCGGCCGCCGCTTCGCTCGCGAAGCACTCGTTCGACTCGGGAGTGTTGATCCCGATCAGCCGCACAGTGCCGATGGTCCCCTCCCGATGGATCACATCGATGGTGTCGCCGTCGGTGATGGAGGCCACCGCGACCGTTTCCGCCCCATCCGGGAACGGGCCTTCGGGATCGCCGGAGGCATTGGAAACCGGTAGCGCCAGCAGCGGGTCTGACACTTCTGTCGCGACCGTGGTGACGACCACATTGGTCGTGGTGGTGCTTGGGAAGGAGGTTGTCGTTGAAGTCGCGGCCACGGTCGTCCGGGTCAAAGTGGTTTCAGACGCCGTCCCCAGGAGATCCTGCTCCGACGGCGCTCCACCGGGAGCGATGGCAACGAGTCCCACCAAGAGCGCCCCCGAGATCCAACCCGGCGAAACCGGACGCGGCGGCCGGGCCGACTCGGGTTGAGAGCCTTCGACCTTCACCGCGGATCTGTAGTCCCGCCATGCGGCCCTGCGGCCCTTCCACGCCCGCCATGCCTCGGGTGACCAAAATCTCACCCAATCCGGAGCTTTCATGACAGACAGCTCACCACCCGTTTTGGTGCGGAGAGCTTGACCTGGGGGTTCACGTTTCCGCGCCAGAAGTGGATATCGGTTGGACTGCCGTACGCTTTTCTGCCAATGCCCGCGTTGAAGCGAGACATGGCAGGGGGGCATCGATGTCAGGAGTGAGAGTCATGGAGCGAATACGCCCGGCCATAGTTGTCATGCTGTTGCTCGCGGTGGCGGCGTGCAACGACGGTACGGCCAACGAGGGGGAAGCAACAACCGTGGCCACCGTCCCGACCACGACCACCACCGAATCCGAGGCTGCCACGTCGACCTCCACTTCGACCACCGTCCCTTCGACCACTACTTCCACCGAGCCCACAACGACCACGACGGTAGAGCCGCTCCCATTCCCACCTGCGCGTCAGAACCTGACCCACGGCGGTGACACGTGGGTGGTCATCCTGGCTGCGTCAGAAGTGTTCGACGACCCGGTGTTCGACACCGCAGTTGGCAACGCCGACGCGGCGGGATATCAGACAGGGCCTACCGACTGTGATTTCGGGGCAGCCGAGGTCCTGGGGCTGCCCGACGACCGGCAGTACTACACGGTCAGTGTCTATCTCTCCAACCAGGCCGACGCCGAGGCGGCGCTCGACGCATTCGAAGCCCAAGGGGTGGGCGGGACGGTTGGCGTGGTCCAGACCTTCTGCCTCGACTGACTTCGGCCCGGCTTCGCGGGTCGGGCACTCACGGGCGTGAGCCAGGTTCGTGCAGCCGGTGGACCGCCGTCACCAGCCCCTGCTCCACCCGCTCATCCACCTTGGGGCCTACCGAGTCGAGCACACTGGCCATGGCACCGTTCTCAACGAGCATGGTCGCCTCCCAGAGCCTCACCCCGGTGTCAAATGCCCGAGCGGCCAGATGACGCGCCAAAAGCGTCCCCACCCCCATGTTCTGCCAGGGATCGGCGGCAACCAGGGCGACCTCGGCCGTATCGGGACGATCCGGGTAACGAATCGACTCGGCCACCGCCTCCAGGCTGGAGCCGAATCGGTTGGTGGCCACCGCGCCTTCCACCAGGGCATCCACCTGGTCGGCTGCGATCAAACGAGCCACCCATTGGCCATGGAGGCTCCTACCCGGGAGGAGGAAACGCCTGAAAGCGGATTCCGTCGAGAGCTGGTGCGCCAGGGAAGCAAGGAGCCTGCCGTCCCTGACCCCAACCGGGCGCAGCTCGAGCGAGGAGCCGTCCGGGAACCGGAGAATGCGGACCTGGCCGGCCTCGGTCGCGGCAGCATCAATCATGCGATCGCCTCCCACCGGGTGGACACGATGTGTGGGGCGGCCACCCGGGCAAAGAGCTCGAGACGGCTCACTTCGGTCGGCAGGAAACGAGGTCGTTGACCGACAACGGCGAGCGTGGCCGGCCGGCCGCCGGGAGCGGGGATCCTGACCACGGCGCCTCCAACGCCGCTCTGTTCTGGTCCGGTGGCGTGGCCCCGGGCGGCGCGCATCGCCGCGGTGATCGTCTTGATCGCACCGGGATCACCAGACCACGAGATCGTCTCCGGGTCGAACTGCAGAGCTGCTGTGCGAAGAAGTTCCCATCTCATGGCTGCCAACTCGGGATTGGGCGGCTGGGGTTCCATCAAGACGAATGCCGAGTTGGTTTGGGTGAGGGCTTCGGTCGCCTGCGCGAATCGCTCGAGGGCGCTGTACACGTCCGGGCACTCGGCCATCGCTTCCAGAGTCCGCAGCACTTCAACCGCCCAGTCCCTGATCACCCACGAGGTCGGCAGCCCGAGGACGGTCAGACCGACTTTCCCGAGGTCTCTGACCACAGCGTCGAGCTGCTCGGGGCGGGACGCGGTCATCTCGATGTCGTCCCACACATCGGCCCGATCCCATGACACGATCTCGAGCCGAACGATGTTGACACCTGCCTCCGCGACGATGCCCGAAAGCCGGTGGAGGCTCCCGGGCCTGTCGGCAAGTCTCACCCGGATCGATCGGCGATGTGCTCCCGAAGCGAGATCCATGCCGACAACGTATGACGCCCGTGTTTCAGATCGGTTTCGTCACGGTCAACACTTGAGTCGCGCTCAACCTCGGAGCCGAGCCGACTCCAGCTCATTCCAACGAGGAAGCAGCGAACGGCACCGCAAAACGCAGGCACCAGACGAGGACCGTGCGGTGCACCTCGGGATCGAAGTCAACCGGGAGCTCGTAGTTCTGTCCACCGACTGTGCCCTTGAGCAACCCGAGGTCGATGTACTCCGACGGTGAGCCTCCCTCGTACGAGGTCGAGGGGAGCAGCCAAACGTAGAGATCGGGACCGTTCTGGATGTTGGTGTCCTCCTCGAACCGGAGCACGTACCGGCCGTCCTGTTCGTAAACGGTGGCCGTGCCCTCGGCCGAATGATCGATTCCGACGAACTGGCCGGTCGATGTTGCCACCGGCTCTTCATCCGCAGACGGCTCGACGTCCGACGTAGTCGGGTCGGCAACTGTGGTGGACGTGGGGTCGACGAGACTCGTCGTCGACCCCCCGCCGGACGCGTCGCCCGCCGTCGTCACCGGGAATGCTTCAGCCAGCGACTCGTCGGATCGCACCTCCGTGAACAGGGTGTCCGGTCGGAACAGCAGGAAGCCGACGACCGCCACCACCACCGCGCCACCGACAATGACCCAGCGTCGAGTGCTCATCATCCCTCGGGCGGGGTGAGCACGGCATCGATCACGTGGATGACCCCATTGGAAGCGGCAATGTCATAGCGAATGATATTGGCATCTCCAACCATCACATTGTCGCCGTCAACGGTCACCTCCAGGGGCCCGCCGCTCAAAGTGGTGAACGTTTGGCCGTCCATCCCCATCACCATCTCCGAGTCCTCCATCATCGTCACCACGTGCTGGCCGAGAATCGATTGGAGCATCTCCGCGCCGGCGAATGCCTCCTCCTGGCTCATCCCTGCCCCATCGAGATAGGCAGCGAAGGCTTCGTCGGTGGGTATGAACAAGGTGAACGGCCCTTCACCGTGAAAGTCCTCCATGATCCCGGCGGCCTCGGTGGCGGCGAGGAATGTGTCCAGGTCGCCCTCGCCTTCGGCTACGGCGAGAACATCCTCGTCCACCATCTCCTCCTCGTCCATCATCTCCTCGGTGGTCGAGGTCTCGGCTGCTGGAGGTGCAGTGGTGGTAGTGGCCGCTTCCCCGCCACAGGCGGCGAGGATCAAACCGAACACCATCAGCAGGGTGGCGAATCGCGGGGTCGACTTGTACATGGCTTCTCCTTGTGGGCGAACCAGGCCAACGTACGAGTGCCGATCGTGAAAGAGGCCGTTGTTCACCACCTCTTAAGAGTTTGTTCCGGGTTCGGTAACAGACATTCCGAAACATGAAACTTCGCTAAACCCCCAGGGTGGCCCCTGTCGCAGCAATCGAGGCCGGCATAGCATCACGGACGTGGAAACTCCCCTCCCTGACCGTGGGCAGCGCATCCTCCTCGTCGACGACGAGCCGAGGATTCGTGAGGTGGTGGCCAACTACCTGCGGCGGGATGGGTATCTGGTGCAAACCGCGGTCGACGGCGCCAGCGCCCGACGTGAGCTCGCCGAGTTCGCCCCGGATCTGGTGGTACTCGACCTGATGCTCCCCTCGGTATCGGGTTTCGAGGTCCTGGCCGAGATCCGCCGCAATGGCGACCTCCCGGTGATCGTGCTCACCGCTCGGTCCGAGGAGACCGATCGTGTTGCCGGGCTGGAGCTGGGCGCCGACGACTACGTGGTCAAGCCTTTCTCCCCTCGGGAGCTGGTAGCCCGGGTTCGCACGGTGTTGCGTCGTTCCACACCAAAGCCGGCATCGGGGCCGATCGAGTTCGACGGGGTCGAAGTGGATGCAAGTCGCAGGGTGGCGTCGGTCGACGGGGATCCAGTTGAGCTGACCGCCAAGGAGTTCGACTTGCTCGCCTTTCTCGTCGGACATGCACGACAAGTGTTCAGCCGCAACGAGCTCCTGGAACGAGTGTGGGGTTCGTCCGCCGAATGGCAGGACCCGGCCACGGTCACGGTGCACATTCGTCGAATTCGCCAGAAGATCGAACCCGATCCTCAAAACCCGACCCGGGTGCAGACGGTCTGGGGAGTCGGGTACAGGTTCGGCTCATGAAAGCCACCGTCTGGGCTCTGGTCCTGGTGCTGGCCGCAGGCCTGCTCGTCGCCGAGCTGGCGATGGAAGTCACCGCCCCCGATCGACGTCGTCTTTACCTGGTGTTCGGGGCGATGTCGGTCGCCACCTTCCTCGCTGCCATCGTCTCCCTCCGGGTCGCAGGGCGTCTCAGCTCGCTGAGAACGAGTCTGATCGTCGTCGCCTTTGCCGCCGTCGCCGTTACCGGGACCGCGGTCGCGGTGGCCGCGCTGACCATGTTCATCGAGCCTCACGACCTGACCCTGGTCCTGGTGACGATCGTGCTCGGGGTCGGTCTGGGCGGAGTGGTGGCAGGGGCGGTGGCACGACCGCTCACCGACGATCTGGACGCCATTTCCCGGACCGCCGAAAAGGTCGGCGGGGGCGATCTCACGGTTCGCACCGGGGTGGTGCGCACCGACGAACTGGGACAGGCAGCGGCCGCGCTCGATCACATGATCGACAGGCTCGAGACCTCGGAGGACGAGCGCCGCATCATCCTCTCCGCAATCGGTCACGACCTGCGCACACCCCTCGGCTCGATGCAGGCCGCGGTCGAGGCTCTGCAGGACGGGGTGGCACCTGACCCTCCCGCCTATCTGCGGGGCCTCTCCCACGACCTGGAGTACATGCGTCATCTCGTCGACGACCTGTTCCTCATCGCCCGTATCGACACCGGGAGACTGGAGCTTCTCTACACAGGGGTCGATCTGGCCGAACTGGCCGACGAGGCAGTCGAGGCGGTGACTCCGGCGGCGGCGAGAAGGGCTGTTCGGCTCAAGGTGGACTCACCCGGCCATGTCGGTGTCATCGGTGATCCTTCCGCCTTGGGCCGGGTCTTCCGCAACCTGCTCGCTAATGCGGTACGGCACAGCCCCGAGATGGGAGAGGTGACGGTCACCCTGATCAAGAACGAGTCGTACGCCGAAACCACCGTGGTCGACCAGGGATCTGGATTCCCCGACGACGTCCGGCAGCGAGCCTTCGATCGATTTGTCAGGGCAGACGACTCGCGCAATCGGCAGTCGGGAGGCACCGGGCTCGGTCTGGCCATCGCAAAAGGCATCGTCGAGGCTCACGGTGGCACCATTGCCATCGAAGACGGCGACGGAGGACGGGTCCGCTTCTCGATTCCGCTGACGCGAGCCTGACAACCGACGGACCACTGGCTCAGCCGCCCCAAAACACCGACGGGTTGAGGATCCCACCAGGGTCGAAGGTGTGCTTGATCCGCCGATTGATCGCCAGTACCGCGGGGTCGGTGGAACGTCTCCACCAGACGGCTTTGGCCACCCCGATCCCGTGCTCGCTGGCGATGGCGCCCCCCAATTCGATCACGACTCCAAGCACTCGGTCCTCCACCTCGACCGCGTCCGATCCTCCGACGACATTGACGTGGAAGTTGCCTTCCGCCAGATGCCCATAGAGATAGACATCGTCTTCCAGCCCGAGCCGCTCGACCCTGGTCACGAACTCGTCGAGCCGACCGAGCGGAATGGCCACGTCGATCTTGGTAGGAACCCCCTGCTGGTTGATTGTCTCGGTGATCGTCTCCCGGTACGACCACAGCTTGCGATCAACCACTGCCATCGCGGTGTCAGGGACCGCCGGAAGTGCCGCTGACTCGATCAGCACATAGAACGGTGCGGCTGTTGGGAAGGGGCTGGAAAGGGCGCGATGTTCGATCACCAGATCGAGACAGGCTTGCGAGAAGAACTCGACCGCAGAGACACCGGGAGTCAGGTACTGCAGTCCGTCAGCCAGTTGCTCGACGGCGATCAAAGTGACCTTCTGCTCTCCGCTCTGAGCCGACAGGAGACGTAGCCGGGCCGCGGTTATCACACCCAGGGATCCCTCGCTGCCCACCATCAGCCGGAGCGAGTCCGGCCCCATGCTCTCCTTCACCACGTTGCCAAGATGGTTGGCAAGCGACCCGTCGGCCATCACCACCTCCAGGCCGAGCACCTGTCGCCGGGTGTCCCCGTTGACGACCACATTCATGCCACCGGCATTGGTGGCGATGGTGCCTCCGACGGTTGCCGAGTCGCGGGAGGCGAGGTCGACTCCGTAGGTCAATCCCGCCTGGCGAGCGTGTTCCCGGAGGGCGGCAAGAGTCACACCGGCGCCGACGGTGACCTCCCTACCCCGCTGGTCGACTGCCCCGAGCCGGTCGAGACGTCGCAGCGAGAGGACGACCTCACCATGGTGGGGAATCGAACCTCCGACCAAACCCGTGTTGCCTCCCTGGGGGACCACGGGCACGCCGCGCTGGTGGCAGATGGAAACCACACGCTGTACCTCTTCAACCGACCCCGGTCGTACTACGGCCGCAGTGTGACCGGTCCAGCGTCCGGTCCAATCTCGAACATATCCGGCGACGAGATCTGGGTCGACGAGCAAGTGGTTCGGCCCCACGACGTCAGCGAGAGCCTGATGGAGGTCATCGGGAGCGGTCATCAGTCGTCACATAGTCTGGCCCGAGAGCGTCGACCGAGTTGCAGCCGATGAGTGCCATGGTCCGTCTCATATCGGACGCCAGGAGATCGAGGACATGGTCGACGCCTGCTTCCCCGGCAGCGCCGAGCCCATAGAGATACGCCCGACCTGCCATGCAAGCCTTGGCCCCCAAAGCGAGAGCCTTGACGATGTCGCTGCCGCGTCGGACCCCACCGTCGCAGATGATCTCGATCCGCTCACCGACCGCATGGGCGACACCGGGCAGGAGTTCGAGAGGGGTGGGAGCGGAGTCGAGCTGTCGGCCGCCGTGGTTGGAGAGTGCGATGGCGTCGACTCCCTGGTCGGCAGCCAACACCGCGTCCTCTGTGGTTTGGATCCCCTTGAGCACGATTGGCCCCGTCCAGATGCTGCGAAGCCACTCGACGTCGCTCCAGGAAAGACCTGGGTCGAACTGGCGACTCACATACTCGGCAAGGGAGATTGCATCTTTTCCATCGCCCACCTCCTGGCCGGCCACGTTGGCGAACACGATCGGCTCGGACTTGAGGAACTGCCAGGTCCAACCTGGGTGAGCCAACCCGTCGAAGACCGTGGACAGTCCCAGCTTGGGAGGCAGGGTGAAACCACGCCGCACGTCTCTCTCCCGTTTCCCGAGGACCGCGGTGTCAACGGTGAGACAGAGCGCTTCGTATTCGGCTTCGGCTGCTCTCGCCACCAGCTCGGCGACCAGCCCGCGGTCCCGCCAGACATAGACCTGGAACCACAACCTCGGAGACCCGGTGGCGGCCACCTCCTCGATCGACCGGGTGCCCAGGGTCGATAGGGCATAGGGAAGCCCGGCACGACCCGCGGCCCGGGCCACGGCGAGCTCGCCCGCCGGGTCGGCGATCCGGGTGAAACCGGTAGGGGCGAGGACCAGCGGCATCGATAGCGGTTTGCCGAGAAGGCTCGAAGTGATATCGACGTCACTCATCTCACGCAGGACCCGGGGCCGGAATCGGACCCGCCGAAAGGCTTCGACGTTCGACGACAAGGTGAGCTCGTCTTCGGCACCGCCGTCGATGTAGTCGAACACGCCAGCGGGCAGACGGCGTTTGGCCACGGCGCGAAGATCAGCGACCGAAACCCCCTTGCGAAGGCGGCGTCGCACCGGTCGGAGCTCGAGTCGGCGAAAGCGGAGCACGCCGAGCGAGCCAAACCAACTTCTGCTGCCTGTTCGCTTCGTCATGTCCTCACCTTCCGGGGGTCGGGGTCGGCTACTGGCCGTCTCGAAACCAACTACCTTCGAGCCCCAACCCGGCGCCCTCCCAATCGGCCAAACCCCCGGCGTAGCGTCGCACGTTCCGGTAGCCACGGTCGACGAGCTCGTGATAGAGGGTGATGCTGGCGTGACAGTCGACGTTGGTGCAATAGACCACGATCTCCTCGGAAGGTTCCAGAGACGAGAACACCTCCTCCCGCGTGTTGAAATGCTCTGACCCCGGTATGTGTTTGGCATCGAAAGCCCACTCATTGAGGGCCATCACCAACCTGAAGGCGTCACCGCGCTCCAGCTTGGAGACCAGCTCCTCCCGGTCGATGGTGGCCACCTCCGAGCTCATCGTCCGTCGTCCACGTCGGCTGGTCTGGCGATTCTCATTCCGAAACGAAGAGTCTTTCCGCGGCGAGAGTGCCTGCCTCGGCGTACTCGCGACAACGATTGGGGTAGGTCGACGTCATTCCGGCATCGTAACCGCCGTGCCCCGGGCGGCTCCGGGCGACGCCGGCATCGGATGCCGACAGCGACCAAGCGATGACCACTCCGGAATGACACCCTCCTCTCTCTCCAGACCGAGCGGCTCTCTAACGTGGCTTCGCTCATGGGCTGGAAACCAGGTCGGTCATGACCTTTCTCGCATCGATCCCGTCGCCGCCGGTGAACGGCTTCGACATCGGCCCGCTCCGGGTGACGTTCTACGGGATCGTGATCGCGATCGGTGTCTTTCTCGGCTGGCAGCTGACAGTTCGGCGCATCCAAGCCAAGGGGGAGGACCCCGCGGTCGCCGAGCGGGTCCTGATCTGGATGGTGGTGATCGGCTTCCTCGGAGCCCGGCTTGCCTACGTCTCCACCCATCTCTCCAACTTTGAAGGAGAGTGGTGGAAAGTCATCGCGATTTGGGAGGGCGGGCTCGCCCTATTCGGCGGGCTGACCGCCGGTGCGCTGACCGTGATCATTCTCAGCCGGCGCTGGGGAATGAGCTTGCCGACCCTCCTCGACTCTCTGGCACCGTCGGTCCCGCTCGCCCAAGCATTCGGACGATGGGGCAACTACTTCAACCAAGAGCTGTTCGGAACCCCGACCGACCTGCCTTGGGGTTTGGAGATCGCTCCCGAGCACCGGCCCGAGACCTATGCCGATGCCGCCACCTTCCATCCGACCTTCCTCTATGAGTCGCTGTGGAACTTCGCACTCGCCGCGGTGATCATCTTCCTAGACCACCGTCTTCCCTCCCTCCGGGGGAAGCTCATCGGGTTATATCTGGTCGGCTACGCGACGATGCGCTTTGGCCTCGAGTTGATCCGGACCGACACCACCTACCGCTTTTGGGGGTTGAGCCGCAACGCCTGGGTAGCCCTGGCGGTTATAGCGATCGGAGCAGGATTGCTCACCCGGACCGGTCACCGATCGCCCGCGATCGACCCACCGCCCCCGGCGGGGGCAGACTGAGAACACAGTAATTTCTCAAGAAACTGTTTGACAGACCCGATGAAGGGGAAGGAGAGTCTTTCCTTCGTCAGGACCTATGGTCGAGTCAATTCCAGTCCGCAAGCGCTTGGGGCGGCTGGCGCTGGTCGTCAGCATGGCCGCGTCTGCCCTGATCCTCCCGGCGGCGCCGGTTGAAGCCGCTGAGATCGGGGCCTATGAGGTCTGCCTTCTCGACGCCGTCAACGCTTCCCGTAGATCGGCCGGAGCCGCCCCGTTGACGATGGCTTCCGACCTGGTTCGGCCGGTTCGGGCCCACTCCGAGTGGATGAGATACAACGGGTTCGAGCACATGAGCAGTTCGGCGAGGAATCAGATCCTGCCGCAGGGTTGGTCCACCTGGGGCGAGAACATCGCCATGAGGGGCAACGAGAATGATCCCTGTTCCCTGGTTCACGACATGTTCATGAACTCCCCGGGTCACCGAGCCAACATCCTCAACCCCGCCTTCAAGTTTGTCGCACTCGGTGCTTACAGCGACAACTCGGGTACCTGGGTGACACAGTTGTTCTTCACCGCCAGCGGATACACCCCCGGTTTGAACGGACGATTCTGGGATGACGACAGCTCCGTCTTCGAAGGAGCGATCGAAAGCCTCGCCGCCAGGGGTATCACCGGTGGGTGTAACCCACCGACCAATGACAGGTTCTGTCCGGATGACCGTGTCACGCGGGGGATGATGGCCGCCTTCCTCGTCCGGGCCCTCAACATCAACAACAACGGCGGAGGAATCGATTTCGCCGACGACAATGGCTCCATCTTCGAGGGAGCGATCGAGAAACTGGCGGCCGCCGGTATCACCCAAGGGTGCAACCCCCCGGCCAACACCAAGTTCTGCCCCGATCAATTCGTGACCAGGGGGATGATGGCCGCCTTCCTGGTCCGGGGCCTCAACCTCACCAATAGCGGCGGCGGAATCGACTTCGCCGACGACAACGGCTCTATCTTCGAGGACTCCATCGAGAAGCTGGCGGCCGCCGGTATCACCCAAGGGTGCAACCCTCCGGCCAACACCAGGTTCTGCCCTGACGACCATGTGACCAGGGGGATGATGGCCGCCTTCCTGATCCGGGGTCTCGACCGTTAGCAAACGGGGCCTCCGCCCACCCGCAGAATGCAACGCAACAGCCGGGCCTGATCTGCCGGATCCCCCCGAACTGCTCAACCCGGTGGGATCAAGACCGGGCCGCGCCGGTTAGCCCACCAGCGAAGGAACACCGCCACCCCCAAGAAGACCAGCACGATCGCCACCGAGTAGAGAATGATTCCCCTGTAGCCGGCGTCGCCACGAGGATCGAGAAACGGATACGGATACCAGTCCACGATCGGCCCCCGGATCAAGGTCACGGTGAGGTAGACCGCCGGGAAAGCCAACCAGGTCGGTAACGAACTGGCCCTCAATGCCCGCTCCGGAGGAAACAGCAGCCAGTCGTTCAGCAAGGCCACCGGGCCCAGGGAGTGGAGGACGAAGTTGACCCAGGGATCGATCAGCCCCACATCAGCCTCGATCGGGGCCAGCAGGACCGCATAGATCATCCCGGTGATGGTCATGTAGAGGGTCACCGCTCCCCGGAGCATTCCGTTGGACCTCATCCACCCGGGCCAGAGAGCTTGCCCTGCCATCAACGCCACGGCCATGATGTTGGACAGGATGGTGAAGAAGAAGAGGAAGTTGCCGGGGGCGTAGGCAACCAGCAGGGCACCCAGGATCGACAACGCCACCACGCCTCTCACCACCCTGGCGACGGCACCCCGGCCAAGGATCGGCGCGTTGTTGTCACGAGCTTCCACCACCATTACCTCCGTCCGAATGCGTCGCTGCATTCTGGCAAAGACACCGACCGCTCAGTCGGCTCCTCGAGCCCAGCCCACCAATACGGCGAGGGCCGAGCCCCAGAACAGGATGATCCCGCTCGCCAAACCCGACACACCGGTGACAACTCCAACGACTACGGCGATGAACGTGGTGGCCACCACCACTGCCATCACCGGGCCAAGCGGGTCTCGAGAATTGACCTCCTCGCCCTGCTCATCAACGGGTGCTCGCAGACGCTCAGGCTGGGAACTCGCCGATCCGGAGGCCAGCGCCGACACCGGCACTTTGACCTCCGGTCGATCTCGTCTGCCCAGTATCCCGAGTAGTCGCCGTTCCACCGTCTCGCGATAACGAAACCCCGCCCAAAGGGCGAGTGCGCCAACCGTGGTGGCCAGGACCCAAATCCAAGCCGGCGACCCCTCGAGACCGGCCATGGCGAACACTCCCATGGCGACGGCCGGGACCCGTCCCACCGTCGCAATCAACATGAAACGGCGAAACTTGATGCCCGATAGCCCGGCCAGGGCGCACAGGGCATCGTCGGGGAGCAGCGGGAGCAGGAACACCACCCAAATCAGTAGGCCGCCTCGTGCCGTCATCACGTTCTGATAGCGATGGATCAGGTCCTCGCCGACCAGTCGGACCGCCAGCGGCCGACCCCATCGTCGGGCAACCAGAAACACGACAGCTGACCCAAGCGCCATCCCGGCGAGGCTCAGCCCGAGTGCCGGCCAGGGACCAAAGGCCAAGGAGCCGACAGGAGGAAAGAGCGCCCCAGGGATAGGGGCAAGGATCACCTGCAATGTCTGGGCAAGGAAGAAGGCGACGGGACCCCATGCTCCGAGGCTCTCCACCCACTCTCGAAAGGCCTCGGGGGTGGTCATAGTCGACGAGACGCCCTGCCACCAACCCCCGATCTCGGGCCCGAAAGTGACGGTCACCCAGACGCCGGTCAGGGCCAGGACGAAAGCGACGATCCAACGCACAGGCCAACGGACAGCACGGCTCTCCGATTGGCGCAAGTCGACCTGATCCACCAGTCAATCCTCACCAGTCGGGACCGGACAGACAATCAGGGAGCACCCCCAATTTCCCCCGAGGCAGATCAGGGGTCTCGCGCGAAACAGGCCGTCCACTGGCATCGGGCGGCAACCCCCTGAGGCCGGACCTCAAACAGCGAGTGCGGCGTCTAGTGGGTGGGGGATCCGGTCGAGATCGACTGATCCGGTGAGCAGGCGTGCGTAGCGAAGCTTGCGTCGGGCGCCACTTCCCAGGAACCGCCGCATCTGTGCTTCGACCTTCTGGCCCCGCCAGGCGGGCTGGTTCTGCAACGAGCGGAACGAACCCAGGTCTCCTTGAGAGTCGAATATCACCTCGACTCTGGCAGCGCCCACAGCTCGGATCAGCTCGTCCTCCAGATCCTCGACGCAAACATGAAATCCCAGGCGCTCCATGTCGGCGCGCGTCTGGGGAAAGCCGACGCGGGCATCGGCGAGGCCACGCCGGAGGATGCCCTCCTCGCGGGCGTCGCATAGACCGGCGAGCCTCACGTCGGCTCCTTGGGGACCAAAACGAGTCAAGTAGCGCGCTAGCGCCTGGGCGCCACCGGTCGGCAAGATCACGGCACCTTCGGCGTCGAGGTCCCGACTGCGGCGTAGCGCGAGCGTCTCTAGCGCTATCTGGTCGCTGATCCCCTCGACGAGAATGATCGTCCGGGCATCTCCGGCCCTGGCCAGCGCCCGAGCCGTCGCTTGAGTCGCCGCATCTGGGCCATTCACATAGCCATCGAGCGCCTTTTCGGCGAGATTGCGGCGTCTCTCAATGTCCATCACACGTGATAACTAGCAGTCGCACGCCGTGTCTTGACGAAACCTTCGATGGCGCTCCAGCCGTATACGGCCACAACCCCGATCGAGATGCCTCTCGCCGCCTGATCCGCCACACCCGGAAAGCCAATGGCATCGAAAAAGGCCTGGTTGAGCAGGCTGCCGTCGAGAAGGAACCACAACCACCACCCGGCGAACGCGACGTCGAGAAGGGCGTTGATGGATGCCAAACCCACGGACCACCGGCCCACCCGGAACTTGACCAATTCGAAGCAGGCCGAGACGACCAGCAGGCCGAGGATCACCGGGATCGCCAGACCCCAGGCGTCGGGATCGAAGAAGGGAGCTGGCGTCACGCTCCGCTGGGCAAAGATGACCAGGACGACAAAGATCACAACGACCAGGGATCCGATGGTCTCGGCGTAGCCGATCTGTCGATCAGGAACGGCGGGCAGCCTGTCGGGTGTCCAAACCCTGTTGAATGGCTCGATGTCGGCCTTCGTCACCTCGTTTGATCTCTCAGCGACTGTGAAGCCGAGAGTCACCCAGAACATGACGTTCAACGCAGCCACGATCGCCGCCCCCAAACCGTCGAAGAAGGCCCCCAAAAGGGTGTCCCCGACCACGTAGCCGACGACCGCAACAGCAACCCCGGCAATCGGGGGGATGATCTTCAGCAATGTCTTCATCACCCGCAGCCACGGGAGATAGAACGTGGGGCCGATGAGCCACAGGGGACGATCGGCGTAGTCGGCCGCAAGACGATCGGGGTCACCAAGCTCAGTGAGCACCGTCACCTCGACGGCGTCAGGATCCTCGCCCTGCCCCACCCTGGCCTCCACCGCGTCTTCGATCGCTCCGCGAAGTTCGGTGTCCACATCGGCTCGCTTGTCGTCTGGGATCGACCGCAGCACCGCAGCCACGTAGCGCTCCTTCAGCCGGCTCATGTTGTCTCTCCTTTTTGAAAATGGTCGAGGGACCGGGTCATCGCCGCCCAATCGTCCAGGAGTAGGGCGGCAACCTCGCTTCCCATCTCGCTTGTGCGGTAGTACTTGCGTGGTCTGGGATCGTCTGTGACCCACTCGCTGGTGAGCAGGCCCTGACGCTCCAATCGTCGCAACAACGGGTAGAGGGTGTTGGCGTCGGTGGTCAGGCCAGCCGACTCCAGAGACTTGAGCAAGGCATACCCGTAGTCCGGCTGACGCAAGGCCAAGAGGCACAACAACACCACCGATCCACGTCGCAGCTCCTGGCGCATCGAGGACAAAAGGTCAGGGTCGATCATGTGCAACACACTTATACTGTGTATTACACACTATTGTCAATCGGACCCACCCGAAGACGCGACCGAACTACTCGAAGACGATGATTCGCCTGCCGGCCACGATGACTCGATGCTCGAGATGGGCCCTGACCGCCGATGCCAGCACACTCGGCAATGTGGGTGGACACCTGGCCACGATGCCCGGCCTGTCAGGGCAGGCGAGCAACAGGACGGCTGAATAGGTCATGGTTTCCTCGTGACATGCGGGCGGCCAGGTACACCGATGGCTACGGCCCGAGATCCGCCACCCAATCGACAACGAGGTCGCCGGAGACTCCCGCCGAGTAGATGTCGTCGTGGTTCGCCCCGGGGAGGACGATGACAGTCGTCCGGTGCCCGGCCTCTTCCAAAGCCGCGCCGAACTCGGTCGTGAAACTGGTGGGAACGATGGTGTCGTCCTCACCATGGACCAGAAGCACCGGCAGATCAGGGCGCAGGCCGGCCTTCAACAAGGCGTTTCCCGAGTCCCACAGGTCCGGGTCGGCGCTGTACGCCACCCCAAACAGCGACTCGGCGATTGCATCCCGGGCCACGTCATATGGCCCGGCAATCGCGACGAGGGCATCGGCCCTGGTGGTGGCTCCGGCGCAGTCGGGGGTGAAGTCCTCGGGAGCAAGAGCCGCCAATGCGGCCAGATGGGCACCGGAGGAGTGGCCAAGTAGGACAATCGATCCGAGCTCGATCCGGTTGGCCTCGGCGATGTCGGCGGCGAACCCGACCGCACATAGAACATCCTCAACAGGTGTCGGGTAGACCACTCCGTCCACGGCGGCTCTCACCGACACCGTCACGGCCATGATTCCGGCGTCGGCCAGGTGTCGGGCGAGACCGGCGAAACCGGAAGGATCAGCGGTGCGCCACGCTCCCCCCGGGATCATCACCACCAGCGGAATCGGAGCGGTTCCGTCAACCGGTATGAAAACGTTGCCCTCGAGCCCGGGAAGGTACCCCTCGGCGACCGACACGGTGGTTGATGTTCCGGCCGTGGCCGGGAGCGACGCCGGCGAAGGGGTGGGCGGCAACGACGTCGACGGTGGTTGGGGCGACGAACAGCCAGCGAGCAACGAGGCCAGGATCAGAGCGGCGAGGCGGATCGACCCACGCGCCGTCATCGCATCGGGCGCCGAACCGATTCGACCGGCTCGGTCGCCACGGTGAACAGGGGCCGGTAGAGGACGAAGGCGAGAGCCAACCCCAACAGGGCGAAGGTCCCGAATCCGATGGTGTTGGCCAACGAAGCCGAAGCGTCCTGGTTGATCTGCATCACGATTGCCATCCCCGCCACCGACGAGCCGAGCAGGGCGAACCAACCCACTACCCCATACTTGGCCCTCTGCGCCCATACCCGATGTCGCGGTAGACCGATACCCACACCGATCATCGCCGGGACCATGATCCCCAAGTCCATCAGCTTGACCAGCCAGTAGACCCCGGGATCGGCCAGGTAGGCGTCGGAGAGCTCTCCACCCCACAGCTCGATGAGATGAGGAACATGCAGCCCGAAGAGAAGGAAGACGGCTGCAGCGAGCAGAATCGACCCCAGTGTCCGGTCGAACCGGGACGAGGTGCGGGGTAGGCGATTGGTATCGATCGAGGTCCAGGCCGTGATTGCCATCAGACCCCCGGTCAGGAACAGCCCGAGATTCAGCAGGAAGAAATCCTCACTGTTGCCTGGGTAACGCACGAAATCCCCTCCCAGGGTGAGCTGGGTGTAGGTGTAGACGGCGTAGACGGCAGGGCCCATGGCGATCACCGGGGCAGCCCGATGACCGCGCAGAGCGAGGATCCCGGCGATGATGCTCAACGGAGCCACCAGGAACAGGGCGGCTGCATCACCACCGGTCAGCTGGTCTATCGCCCCTTGGGACGCGTGGTATTCGATCACCCCGAGCATCAAAGGCCCGAGCAAGGCGCTGGTGGCGACGCTCAGCCCGAGGATGATCATCCCCAAGCCGAACCAGCGTCGCTGATTTGATGAGGGCCTGCCAATGAGGTCGGGCTCCACCGCGCGGGTTTTGAGATATGTCATGAGACGAGTGTCGCCGAGAATCTGCAACCTGGATAGGGCAGATGGTCCTCTGGCGGTGGGTCAAACCGCCACATGGAAGCCACGGTGACCGGCGGTGATCAGATGGCTTCCCGATAGTGGCCGGTCACCCCGGCCCAGGCATTGCTGGTGCGGCTCCGTCTTTGGCTTCCGATCTCGTCGCCGAGCTTTTCAAAGCCGGTCTGGACGAGACGGACCCTGGAGCCGGTCTCGATCTCGGTGAAGGTCACGGTGATCTCGGTGGCTTCGCTCCGGTCGAAGAACAGATGCCATAGATAATCGACCCGAAACGGCGGCTCCCACACCACCACCTCCCCCCAGTCGTGCTCGGAGCCGTCAGAACCGCGCTCGTTAATCCGACCGCCGGGAAAGGGCTCGAATACGACTGTCAGATCAGGGTCCTGGGTCACCGTATGCGATCGCGGCCACCACATCGACGGCTTCGAGGTCCAGACATCGAAGGCGTGGCTCGGCGCAGCCTTAACGTCGAACTCGACGACGATCGGTTCCATTATCAGGAGTTTGGCGTGTTCTCGGCTGTGAGGCGGAAGCGGACGGCGACTTCACCCCAAACTTCCTCCATGTACCGCGCCAGGACGGCGACGCCCTGATCGTCGAGCCGATACAGCCGTCTGGTGCCTTCGGGCCGGTCGACCACGAGACCGGCCTCCTTCAGCAGACGGAGGTGACGGGAGACCGCAGGACGGCTGATCGGCAGGGCATCGGCGATCTCCTGCACGGACCGGTCTCCGCCTGCCAAACTTTCGACGATCGCTCGCCGATATGGGTCGCCCAAGGCGGCGAATGGGTCGATCTCGAGCGGTTGTGCCGACATGTATATCAGGTGCTCTCGGCCGCCCGCTTCAGACCGTCGGCGAACAACTCGAACGACCGGGCCATGCGGCCGGGTTCCAGCCCGGATAGGCCGGGGCATCGGTGAACAACTTCCATACCACCTCAGGTTTGGCATGTATCTCGCGGGTAACGGCATATCCGGTCATCGAATGACACCTTGGTTTCGGTGGTCGGCTTTGGCTCGTCGCACTAATGTAACAAAAAAGTTACCGACTGACTCTGGAGGGAGCCAACAAATGTCACCAGCGCCATTCCGTGGCACCGGCACGGAAAGTGACCCCTGGGTCTTGAACACACCGAGCCTCGGGTCCGAGATCTCGATGCACACCGACGAAGCCCACGACCCACCGATCCTGGTCTGCACGGTCGGCACGACTGTTCTCCATTACGACCTTCGGATCATCGAGGATCTGCACCAGATGCTCAAAGACCGCGGAGATTGGGTGCCGCTGGGTAATGCCGACGAGCAGAAGGTTGCAGCCGAGGGCACCGTCGAGGCATGGGCACGCTCGGACGACAACCCGGTTGGTGGCTGGTACGGATTGAAGAAGGGGCTACGGGGTCGAGTGGGCAACTACATCCCGCCGGTACTCGAAGCCCTCGGATTGGCCGAAGTCGAGCACAACGCCCGCAACAATCGGATGCGGGCCATCTGAGACCGGCTTCGACTACAGACGAGCCTCAGGGGTGCGGCCGCACTGTGACCTCCCCGGTCAGGTCGACAGCCGCGGCGAGAGTGTTGGTGATGGTCCCGAACTTGCGCACGTTGCGATGGAGCAGCTCGATGCGACGGGTCGGCTCGTTGCTGACGATCTCCAGGCGATAGTGCATCCGGGTCATCGCCGGCGGCACATCGCTCCGTTCCGCCTCCACCTCGACCCGGGCAAGCTCGTACTCGACGGTCAGCAACTCCGAGAAACGCTCGACGTTCTTGAGCAGGCAGACTGCGAGAGACGCGCAGAGAAGCTCGGCGGGCCCGGGCCTGGTCCGATCGGCGTAGCTTCCGGTGTCAGCCTTCACATAGGTCTCGTTGCAGCGAACCCTCGACTGACCACCGGGACGGCTGATGGCTTGAACGCGGTAGATGCTCGGGCCCGGCCCGGCTTCAACTGTCTCGGTCGCCACCTCCGACATGACTGGTGTCATGACATGAGCTTGGTCGACGACGGCGAGGCCCAACCAGGGCAATTGGTCACCTTCCCATGGGAAAATCACCGCGCTGGCGGGCTTCTCCTGCCTCTTCAGACCCGAGGCGCCGGGAACGACGAAATCAGGCCACGACCGGTGACCTGGAACAACTCCTCGGCCTCGGGTAGCTCATGCAGGTGGTATACGCCCAGACTCTCCAAATCGACCTCTGGAAGTAGCGACCCCGCCATCTCGTCACGGGTGGCCACTGTGATCAGGATCTGGCCACCGTGCCCGGCGTTGCAGACCCGGGCCGTCACGTGGACAGGCAACCCGACATAGCCAGTGTCGGTGAGGGCCGGGCTCCCGCTGTGCAGCCCGATCCTCACCTTCGCCGGAGACGAAGCGAGGCTCCGTTGGATCTCAACCGCAGCCTGGACCGCGTCGGCGGCGTCTGCGAATGCGGCGAAGAACTCGTCGGCCCGGCAGTCGACCTCATATCCGCCACCACGGCCAACTTCCCGGCGTATGGCGGATCGAACCTCCTCGAGAAGCGCGGGATATTGATCGCCGAGTGAATGCACCAGACGGGTGGAGCCTTCGATGTCGGTGAGCAGCAAAGTGACCGGTCCCGAGGGCATGTCCGGTTTGACCCCCGATCGGGCCTGGCGCAACTGCCTCGTGACGAAGCCAACCGGTGCGATCCCGTAGCTCGAGGCCGCCGTCAGCAGCTTGCGAAACGCCTTCTCCCGAGCCTCTTCGCTCTCGAACCTGACCTGGTTGAACCGGGACAAGGCGTTGCGGACATGAGCCTCGTCATTGATCGGCAACCGCCGATTGCCCTTCGAGTCGACATAGGCGAAATCGCGATCGGGCAGACTGGCCCGCTTCTTGGCGTCGAGCGTTGCCATCAGGACCCAGACGGTAGGCGGGTTGTGAGCTTTCGCGACCGGATCAGGTCGGTGAGGCTGCGGTCGGGATCGCAGCCGAGAGGAGAATCCGGGCCGAGTCGTCGACGATGTGGGGACGGGTGCCTTGGTTCTCACACAACGCCACATAGCGCGCCGAAAAGGCCGGTGGATCCTCGATTGAGATGAACCTCCCCTTGCTCAGAGCGACAATGGCGTGACATCCGACCAGCGCGAAGTCAAGTAGCTGGTTGGGGTAGGTGAGGTGTTGCAGTGGCTCGGTGGTGTTGCGCACCCGTATCAGGAACCTGATGACACCATGGGGCCCCGGCTGAGGGTCGGCTCTGAGCTCGACGACTCCGGTGACCGACTGCGAGATCAACTCGATGACCCGGGAGCCGCCATCGACGTCAGTGACCTCGCGGGTCACCGTCGTGCCGGGAAACCCGAAGTGATGGGTGTAAAGACCCTCGACCAACTCGGCGACCGGAGCCTCCACGTCGACCCTAATCGTCTCGGAGCTCTCGATCTCTCCCTGACCGGAGTCCGTCCCGGCCACCTCTACCCAGACCCCGTCATCGCGACGCTTCCTCGATATCACCCGTGTCATGTGCCTGAACCGCACCCGGGCACTCAGCGAAGCGAGCTCCGCCCGCTCGGCAAGCCATTCGGTTTGGGCGTAGTCCTGGCGGAACGGGTCGGTCGTGGCCGGCTCATAGGGAACGAGAGCTCCCCGCCAGATGTCGCCGGTCTTCATGCCTCGATCGACGATCGATTCCGCCTCGTCCAGGATCATCATCGGCCCCCGTGATCGGTCCGCTCACAAATGCCGCTTCGTCGGGTAGACCATATCCGACCACGAAGAGATCTTGACAGAATAATTCAACAGTTGTAGAAATCAACGCGCGTTGAAGAAGGGAGTCTCATGCTGGCGATGGTGATCAAGGAGGTTCGCCAGGTGCGTAGGGACCGACGCACGCTGGCCATGATGATCGTCATGCCGATCATGCTCCTGGTGGTCTTCGGCTACGCGGCCAGTTTCGATGTCACCACCATCAGGGCGGCCTTCCCCGACGGTGTCCCGGACGGGGCAAGTCTTCCCGAGGTGTTGAAGCCGGTGGACAGCACACGAACCGATCCGACCGAGATCCTCCGTCACGGCGACGCCGACGTGGTGGTGACCTCCGACGGTCGCGGGCTCGTCGCCACCATCGACGGCGCCCAGCTGTTCACCGCCAGGGCCGCGGTTCAGATCTTCACCTCTGCCGCGGCTCAAGGAGTGCCGGTCAGCACCAATGTCGTATTCAACCCCGAGCTCGACACCTCTGCCGTGCTGGTGCCGGGTCTAGCCGGTCTGGTTCTGCTCTTCGTCGGCTCCCTGGTCACCAGTCTCGGCGTGGTCCGGGAACGCCAGGCGGGAACCCTGGAACAACTGGCCGTGATGCCGCTGCAACCGCGCGACGTCTTCGTGGGCAAGATCGCCCCGTACTTCGTGGTGGCCGCAGTCGACATGGTGATCGTCCTCACCGTCGGCTGGTTTCTCTTCGACGTGCCGTTCGCTGGTTCGATCTGGCTGCTCGCCCTCGGAGCAGTGCTGTTCCTCTTCGTGACTCTGGGCGCCGGGGTCCTCATCTCCACTGTCTCCGAGAACCAGGGTCAGGCGATCCAGTTGGCCATCATGACGCTGCTCCCCCAAGTCCTCCTCTCCGGTCTCATCTTCCCCTTGGAGTCGATGGCCGCCGGTGTCCGCTGGATCGGTTATCTGCTCCCACTGACCTACTTCAACCAAATCGCCCGAGGGGTGATGCTCAGAGATGCGCCATTCGAGGCGATTGCGCTTCCCTTGGGCCTCATGACCGTGCTGGGTCTGGTGGTGTTCGGTCTGGCCGTGCTCAGGTTCCGGGCCGATCTAGTGCCGGCCCGGGTCGACGAGTCGCATCCGGCAACATGAGCTTCGGTCTTTCGGGAGTGACGGTCGAGCTCGGTGGAAGACCGGCAATCGAGCAAGTGGACCTCGAGGTTGAGCCGGGAGCGATCACGGCTGTCATCGGGGCTGACGGTGCTGGGAAGACCACCACCGCCCGCACCCTCGTCGGTCTGCTCTCCCCATCGGTGGGGACAGTGCGGCGGCCGGGAGCAGCTGACATCGGCTACCAGCCCGAAGCTGGCGGCACCTGGCGCGATCTCACCGTCTCGGAGAACCTGGCGTTCGTCGCTCGGGCCTACGGGATCACCCCAGGCTCGAACCGTTACCTCGAACTGCTGGAGATGACGGGGCTCGGCCCCGCCTCCGACCGGCTGTCCGGCAATCTGTCGGGAGGGATGCGTCAGAAGCTGGCGGTGGCCATGGCGATGCTCCCCCACCCTGAGCTCACCGTCCTCGACGAGCCGACAACCGGGCTCGACCCGATGAGCCGGGCGGAGGTGTGGCGTCTGCTGGCCCGAGCCGCAGGTGAGGGGACTGCGGTCATCGCCACCACCACCTATCTCAACGAAGCAGAAAGGGCATCTCATGTCGTGGTCCTGGACAACGGGAGAGTCCTGGCCTCGGGCACCGCGGCGTCGATACGCGCCTCGTTTCACGGTCTCCTCGGGGTCAGCAGGACCAGGCCCCCCGATGCTCCGGCCTGGCGGCGAGGGCGGCTGTGGCGGGTGTGGTCGCCGAACGGGTCTCTCCCCCCCGACACCCGTGAGATCGACCCCGATCTCGAAGACGTGGTCACCGCAGCAGCCCTGGCCCGACGGGCCGCATCATGAACGAGCGCTTCGCCGAAACGCAGGCGGTGAGCAAGCAATTCGTCGACAATCTCGCCGTCGACGGAGTGAGTGTCTCGATCTCGGCCGGTGAGATCGTGGGCATGGTCGGAGCCAACGGCGCCGGAAAGACCACCCTCATCAGGATGATGCTCGGGCTGATCCACCCTGATAAGGGGAGGGTGATGCTGTTCGGCGAGGCCCCGACCCAGGTCACCCGCCGCCGCATCGGCTACATGCCACAAAGCCTCGGTCTCTACGAGGACCTGACCGTCGCCCAGAACCTCGATTTCACCGCTCGAGTCTTCGGAGTCGACCCACCCCGCCTCGAAGGCGACCTCACTCTGATCGGCGCGCGGCTCGTCTCGGATCTCCCCCTCGGTCTGCGTCGTCGGGTGGGGTTCATCGCCGCCCTCTCCCACCAGCCCGATCTGCTCGTGCTCGACGAGCCCACATCGGGGGTCGGCCCCCTGGGAAGAGCCGACCTCTGGGAGACGATCCATGATGCGGCCGACTCCGGCGCCGGGATCCTGGTGACCACGCATCACATGGATGAGGCGGAGCAATGCGATCGTCTGGTCCTGCTCTCGGCAGGGAAGGCGGTGGCGGCGGGAACGGTCGATGAGATACTCGCTGGGCAGGTCACGGTCGAAGCGTCGCCGCCCGACCGGGCCACGGCTTTGGGTTTGCTCGAGACGGCAGGGTGGCCCGTCCTTCCCACCGGGGCTCATCTCCGGGTTCCCGGGATCCCCCTGGCCTCGGTGCGGTCGGTCCTCGGTGACAGCGTGAGCCTGGTCGAGAGCCGGTCGTCCCTGGAAGAGGCCTTCATGACCCTGGCCGGGAGCACCTGATGGCGCGTACCGGCCGCCGACCCGGTTCGGGGGACACCAGGGCCGACATTCTGGCCGCGGCCCGAGCCCAGTTCGGGGCCAAGGGCTATCACCAGGCAACGATTCGCGGGATCGCCGCCGCAGCCCGAGTCGACCCGGCGCTGGTGCACCACTACTTCGGGACCAAGGAAGACCTCTTTGCCGCCTCGATCGATCTTCCCCTTCGTCCCGCCGAGGTCGCTGAGGCACTGCTCGGCGAGGGTATGGAGTCGGCAGGGCAGAACATCACCCAGCTCTTCTTCACGGTTTGGGAGAACCCGGTCACCCGGGACCCGCTCATGGCGGTGTTGCGCGGAGCCCTTGGCACCGAACGAGGTGCGGCCGTGCTTCGTGAGTTCTTCGGCACTGCCCTATTGGGCCGGGTCGCCCATCAGATGAGGGGACCCGATGCCGAGCTGCGGGCCTCCCTCGCCGTGTCACAGTTGATCGGTGTCGCGGTGCTCAGATACGTGGTGCGGTTTCCCTCGCTTGCCTCGGTCCCGGCGGAGCGGCTTGTCGACACTCTCGCCCCCCGCATCCAGGCCTATTTCACCGACTGACGACGATGATGAAGGGCTCGGTCGGAGACCGAGCCCTTCTCCCGTCCTGAAAACGATCAAGCAGAGATCGCCTGACCCAGCACCGCCTGACCGAAGTAGACCAGGAAGGCGATGGCCACCACCCACATCAGAGGATGGACGTCGGCCATCTTGCCCTTGATCACTTTGATCAGGACATACATCACGAACCCGGCGCCGATTCCGACCGTGATGCTGAAGGTGAGGGGCATGAGGACGATGGTGAGCAGCGCTGGGAAGCCCTCCTCGATGTCATCGAAGTCGATCCCCTTGATCAACGAGCTCATCAGGAACCCGACCAGTATCAACACCGGTGCCGTCGCCTCGGCGGGGATCAACCCGGCGAGCGGGGAGAGGAAGATGGCCACCAGGAACAGCACCCCGACCACCACCGAAGTGAGCCCGGTCTTGCCCCCTTCGGCCACACCTGCCGCACTCTCGATGTAGCTGGTGTTGGAGCTGACACCGGCGGCTCCACCGACGGCGGCCCCGAGCGAGTCGACGAACAGGAGCCTGCCGACATCGGGGATCGAGCCATCCTCTTCGGCCAGATCCGCTTGTTCGACGATGGCTGTCGCAGTTCCCATGGTGTCGAAGAAGTCGGTCAGCATGAAGCTGAATATGGTCAGCGCTGCAGCGACGAACCCGAGTTGGGTGAACACGTTGCCCAGGTCGAAGTCACCCAGCGTGTCGAAGCTCGGAGTGGCGGTGAAGGTGTCCGGGAACTCGGTGAACCCGATGATCAGCCCAACGGCCGCGGTCGCCAGGATGCTGATCACCAGGGCACCAGGCACCTTGCGCACGTAGAGCACGACGGTGATCAGAAGCCCGACCAGAGTCAGCCAAGCCCCCATGGTGTTGGGGAAGATGAACTCGACGACCGGGGTCCCGGGGCCGACGAGCCCTCCACTCTCGAACCCGATGAACAGGATGAACAGCCCGATTCCGACCCCGATCGCCCGTTTCAGGCTCAGCGGGACGGCACTCATGATCGCCTCTCTCAGCCCGACCAGCACCAGTGCGGCCACGATTATGCCCTCGAGGACGATGACCCCCATCGCCCCGGCCGGGGTCAGCCCCTGGCCCAGGACGAGGCCGAACGCAACGGCCGCATTGATCCCGAGGCCCGCTGCCATCGCAATGGGGTAATTGGCCACCACCCCCATCAAGATGCTGAGCAGGCCCGCCACCAGTGCGGTGCCGGCGCCGACCGCGACCGGATCGAGGCCGGCCTCGCCGAGGATCAGAGGGTTGACGAAGATGATGTACGCCATCACCAGAAACGTGGTCACCCCAGCCCGTATCTCGGTGCCGACCGAAGTGCCACGTTCGGTCAGCTTGAAGAACGAATCGAGCCCGGACCCCTCAGGTCCGCTCGAAGTGGTCCGATCCACCGTGTCGGTCATGATCTCCTCCCAATTATTGGATACCGCCCGTCGGCATCAATCGGTCAGACCAAAAGTAGTGACATCGGGTTACACCGTGCCGGGCGAAGTGGGGACTTCCTCGATGTCTGCGACAGTTAGTGGCCCGCATGGCGTCAAACCAGGGCGCGCACCAACCAGTAGACGCCCATGCCCACCACGAGGGTCAGGATGTGGTTCTTGGTCTTGACAGCCACTGCGCCCCCGAGCACGAACGCCGAGACCTCTGGAACCCCAATCGCGACATTCCCTTGACCATCGGTGAGAAGGGAGACGATCAGAGCCGCCAACACCGACGGGGCCACGAACTGGAGCGCTATCAGCAATGGCTCAGGGATCCTCCGCCTGGCGAGCGCAACGATGAAGAGAGCGCGGGAGGAGTAGGTACCCATTCCGACCACCACGATGGCGAGGAACTCACCCATCCCGGACCCGTTCCGCCACCGTGCCGGCCACGATCCCGACCAAGGCCCCAACCAGCAGACCGGCCTTGTTGGGCAGGTCGGCAGCCAGATAGGCCGTTCCCGCCCCCACCAGGGCAGCTACCACCTTCGGCCAGCGATCGATCCCGAGAACGAGAAGACCGATGAACAGGATCGGCACCGCGAAACCGAGATTCCATTCCTCCGGGACGACCGGCCCGATCAGCAGCCCGAGGGCGGTGGTCATCTGCCACAGCGTCCAGAAGGTGAAGCCTGCGGCGAGGTAGTAAGTCCGAAACTCCTCGGGCTCGTCGCCCAGTCGAACCGTGGTCAGGGCGAACAGCTGGTCGATCAAGAAGTAAGGACCGATCCAACGAAACCAGGTTGGCTGTCTTTGAAAGGTGGGAGCGAGGGCGGCCGAGTACATGAGGTGACGGCTGTTCACCACCAGAGCCGCGCTCACGGCAGCCGCCACCGCGGCACCACCGCCGAGCAGTGAGACCACGGTGAGCTGTGCCGCCCCACCGAAGATCAAGGACGAGCCCGACCATCCGATCAGGTTTCCAATCCCCGATTCGGTGATGGCAAGACCCAGTACCAACCCAAAAGGGATGGCTGGGACGAACAGCGGCAGTGCGTCGATGACCCCCTGGCGGGCGACCGACCGGTCCACAGACATGCGGTCTCAGATTATTCGCTACGAACCGACGTCGATCTTGACCGCCTCCAGGGCGATCATCACCATCTCGTCGAAAGTCTGCTGACGCTCCTCGGCGGAAGTCGCCTCCCCGGTCCGAACGTGGTCGGACACGGTGGCGATGGTGAGGGCCCGGCCGCCCTTCTCCGCCGCCACGCCGTAGAGACCGGCGGCCTCCATCTCCACCGCGAGCACACCCATGGCCTCCATGCGATCGAACGCCTCCGAGTCGGGGTTGTAGAAGAGGTCCGCCGAGTGAACGTTGCCCACCTTGACCTCGATGCCCCTGGCCGCAGCCGAGTCCGCCGCCGCCCTGAGTAGCCGATAGTCAGCCGTCGCCGAGAAGTCATACCCGCCATAGCGCACGCGGTTGACCCCGGAATCGGTGCAGGCGCCGATCGCCAGGATCACATCCCGGATCTTCACCGAGGCGAGGATGCCGCCACAGGATCCGACCCGAATCAGGCGCTCCACCCCGTACTCGGTGATCAACTCGGTCACGTAGATCGACGCCGACGGGATGCCCATCCCGGTTCCCATCACCGAGATCGGAATCCCCTCATAGACCCCGGTGAACCCAAGCATATTGCGCACCTCGTTGACCTGCTTCACCTCGTCGAGGAAGTTGTCGGCGATGTGTTTGGCCCGCAGCGGGTCGCCTGGAAGCAGGATCGACGGGGCGAAGTCGCCCTTCTCGGCGGAGATGTGTGGCGTTGGCATCGACTGATGTGCTCCTGTGGTGTGGTGAACGACACCAACCTATTCGATGAGGGTTGCCTTTCTCCAACCGCGGACCGCATTGGTGACGGCAAGCTCGTCGGACCGGCGTAGGTCGTCGATGGTCAGGACCCGTTCGACCACCCCCCGCTGGGAGAGGGCGAGGTCCCTTGCGATCCCGGGCAAGAGCCCTGAGGACAGCGGCGGCGTGACCCACATTCCGTCGAGATGAGCCATCACGTTGGAACGATTGGTCTCCGTCACCTCGCCGTCGAGGTTGACCATGAGCGCCTCGGAGTCGTCCCCACTGTCCGGATAGCGGGAACGATCGGCGGTCTTGTGGAACCACAGGGGATTGGTGTGATCGACCCGGACATTCGAGATCGTCAGGGCCACCGGCTCGTCCCATACCGGCATCGGCTCCGAGTTGAGCTCAATGCCTCCGTCCCCCGACAGCACCAGACGTACCCTCATCTCTCCGGCCCCTTCCACGGCCGACAGCGCCTCGCCGACCAGTCCCAGGTCGAATTCGATCCCCCAATAGGCGGCCGAGCCGGCGAGACGCTCGATGTGGCGAGGGAGCAGGTCAATACCTTCGCCGGGCGCATATCTCATCGTCTCCACCAGATCCGGCCTCTCCTGGTGAGAGGTGACCACCAGGGCCTTCCACAGACATTCCTCGTACTCGGAGCCCGCCAACGAGTCGTAGGTGATCCCCCCTCCGACGTGATAGGTGAAACGACCGTCTTCGATCACCCCGGTTCGGATCGACACGGCGAACTCCGCCGATGTGCCGCCGGGCGCCACGTATCCGATGGCGCCGCAGTAGACGCCTCGCGCCGAGACTTCCAACTTCGAGATGATCCCCATCGTCGAGACCTTGGGGGCGCCGGTCACCGATCCGCAGGGAAAGACGGCGGAGAACAGATCGACCAGAGAGGTGCCGGGCTCGAGCTCGGCCTCGATCGTCGACGTGAGTTGCCAGATGGTGGGATGGCGCTCAGGTTGCAGCAGCTCCGGCACCTTCACAGTCCCGGTGCGGGCGACCCGGCCCAGGTCGTTTCGCACCATGTCGACGATCATCAGGTTGCCGGCCCTCTCCTTCTCCGAGAGGACCAGATGGTCCCTCAGTTGGAGATCCTCGACCGTGGACCGGCCCCGGGGGGCGGTTCCCTTCATCGGCATCGTCGTCACATCTTGATGGTCCCGGCGCAGGAACAGCTCAGGCGAGACCGAGATGATCTGTCTCGGCCCGAGATCGATCAAGGCGCCAAAGCTATGCGGCTGCGCTCGAAGCATGGTTGCGAACAAGGAGTCGGAATCCCCGGAGAGGATCGCCTCCATGGGGAATGTCAGGTTCACCTGGTAGGTGTCGCCGGCGATGATCGACCCACGGATCGACTCGACACATCTGGCGTGCTCGGCCTCGGTCATCCCCGCGTTCCAATCACCAAGCCGAGCTGCTGCCGGAGCCAAATCGACGCTGTCCGCCTGGTCGTACACACCGAACCTGACCAGGGGCATCCCACCCGAACGATCGCCAGCCGGGACCCTGAGCCGGGGGTCGAAGCCGGGGGCGGCGTCGTAGGACACAAAGCCGACGACCCATTTGCCTTGCCGTGAAGCCGCTTCGACCGCCTCGATCGCCGGTCGAACCTCGGCCGGTGTCATGGCGGTGATGATCCGCGCCGGATGGTCGAACCGTCGGGGACCAATCAGCCAGCGATCGCCGGCCAGAGTCACCGTATCGCTCACCAGGCGACGTTACCGGTAGCCGAGGGAGCCTTGGCCCACGACGGGAGAAGCACCCGACAGACCCCTAATCTCGGCGTCATGAGCGACACCTACGACTCGATAGTGAAACTTCGCGCCATCAGGGACTTCAAACCAGACCCGATCTCAGAAGACGACCTCGCTGCCATCCTCGAGGCGGCCCGGTGGACGGGGAGCTCGAAGAATCGTCAGGATTGGTCGTTCATCGTCATCACCGGGGAACGGCTCCAGGGTTTGGCCGAGCACGGTGACTTCACCGATCCGGTTCGATCATCGGCAGCGACGATCGTCCTGGTCCAGGAGAAGGGCGGGAACATGTTCGACATCGGGAGGGCGGCGCAGAACATCATGCTGGCGGCCCAGGCGATTGGCGTCGCTTCCTGCCCGATAACGCTGCATAGGTCGGCTGACGCCAGGGAGTTCCTCGGTGCCGCCGACGACACTGTCACCCGTTACGCTGTCGCCCTTGGCTATCCCGACGAAAACGCCGCGCCCCGTCGCTTTGGTGGTCGCAAACCGGTCGACGCAGTGGTGCGTTTCGACCGATACTGAATGAAAACCGGCGCAGCCGGGTAACTCGACCGAACCTGTCCCAAAGACCTATTAGCGTCGACCCCCTATGAGTGAACCCCTCGTCCAGGCACGGGGCCTGACCAAGAAGTTTGGCGATTTCGTTGCCGTCGACGCCGTCGACTTCGACATCGCCAAAGGTGAGGCCTTCGGCTTCCTTGGGCCCAACGGGGCGGGCAAGACCTCGACTATGAAGATGATCACCACGGTCAGCCCGATCACCGAGGGCAAGCTCACTGTGTTCGGGCTCGACCCCGCAGCTGATGGGCGGGCGATCAGACAACGATTGGGGGTGGTCCCCCAGGAGGACAACCTCGACCTCGAGCTCACCGTCGCCGAAAACCTCTACATCTACGGGCGATACCACGACATGAACCGGTCCGCGATCCGGGCCCGGACCGAGGAGCTGCTCGCCTTCGCCGAGCTTTCCGACCGGGCCAGGTCCAGGGTGGAACCTCTCTCGGGCGGGATGAAGCGACGGCTTACCATCGCTCGGGCCCTGATCAACGACCCCGATCTCGTCATCCTCGACGAGCCGACGACCGGGCTCGACCCACAGGCGCGTCACGTGCTCTGGGACCGCCTCTACCGACTGAAGCGACAAGGCGCCACACTCATCATCACCACTCACTACATGGACGAGGCGGAACAGCTCTGTGACCGGCTGGTGGTGATGGACGGGGGGAAGATCGTGGCCGAAGGGTCACCACGTCAGCTGATCGCCCAATATGCCCCACGCGAGGTGGTGGAGCTTCGCTTTGGCGAGGGTCAGGTCGACCTGGTGGCGAGCAAGCTGGACGGAGTTGCCAACCGAGCCGAGGTCCTGGCCGATCGGGTCATCCTCTACACCGACGACGCCGACGCCACCCAACACGCCCTCAACGAGCGGGAGATCCATGCCGAACAAGTGCTGGTCCGCCGGTCCACCCTCGAGGATGTGTTCCTCAAGCTGACCGGGCGGCGGTTGATCGACTGATGTCCACCCTGACCCGGCCGTTGCGAGTAGTGGAGAGCGAGCTGATCGCATACCGCCGGACCTGGCGAGGAACCGTCATCTCCAGCTTCGTCAATCCCGTCCTGTTCCTGGCCGCAATGGGGGTCGGGCTGGGGAGCCTGGTCGACGCCACCGACAACGGCTTGGCCATCCCCTACCTCGCCTTCGTCGCCACGGGATTGATGGCGGCGACGGCGATGCAAGCCGGAGCCGGTGACGGCTCCTGGCCGGTGATGGCCGGTGTGAAGTGGCGAAAGGAGTTCCACGGTGCCATCACCACTCCGATCGGCCCGGCCGACATCGTGGTCGGACGGTTCTATTGGGGAGTCATCCGTCTCACCTTCATGCTCGGGGTCTTCGCTGTCATCGCAGTGCTCTTCGGCGCACTCGAGATCGGCCCCGCCCTGCTCGCGGTGCCCCCGGCGGTGGTAACCGGGCTCGCCTTCCAAACCGTGATCACCGCCTTCACCGTCACCCGGGAGGACGAGACCAGCCTCTCGACGCTGTTCCGCTTCGGGATCATCCCCCTGTTCCTGTTCTCAGGGACTTTCTTCCCGATCAGCCAGCTGCCCGACGTGCTGCAGTGGATCGCCTATGCCACTCCCCTGTTCCACGGCGTGGAGCTGGTCCGCAAGATCGCCCTCCCCGAGGTCGACGCTTCGGCGGTGACCGCCCTCTCCATCTGGATCCATGTCGCCTATCTGGTCACGATGACCGGGCTAGGAGTGTTCTTCGCTTCCCGATTCCTGAGCAGGAGACTGAGACCATGAGCGTCTCGGCTCCCACCCGGCTCACACCGACGGGCCGGATGACGCCAATGCGCGCCCAGAGGATCTGGGAACGGAACCTCCTGGTGTACCGACGGCTGTGGAAGATCATCTTCACCGGATTCTTCGAGCCGGTCTTCTACCTGTTCTCGATTGGGATCGGAATCGGTGCACTAGTCCCCGAGGTGACCGGGCCCGGCGGGGTCCTGATCGACTACACCGCGTTCGTGGCACCCGCCCTGATGGCTACGTCAGCCATGAACGGGGCGGTCATGGAGACCACCTTCAACATCTTCTTCAAGCTCAAATTCGGCAATGTCTACGAAGGCATCCTCACCACGCCAATGAACCCGCGCGACATCGCCATCGGCGAGGTCGGCTGGGCCCTGTTCCGAGGTGCCCTGTACTCGATCGTCTTTCTGGTGGTCATGGTGGTCATGGGTTTGACCACCAATTGGTGGGCTCTTCTCACTATCCCCGGGGCGGTGCTGATCGGCTTCGCCTTCGGTTCGGTCGGTCTCGCCGCCTGCACCTACATGAGGTCGTGGCAGGACTTCGATCTGGTCTCGCTGGTCACTATGCCGCTCTTCCTCTTCTCGGCAACTTTCTACCCATTAGACGTCTACCCACCGGCAATCCAGCAGGTCGCCCGGGTATCTCCTCTCTACCACGGCACCGAGATGCTCCGCTCGTTCGCCCTCGGCGTCTTCGACTGGAGTCTTGTCGGTCACATCGCCTTCCTGGTCGTAATGGGCCTTATCGGGCTCAGGATCGCCTCCCGGCGTCTGGACGGCCTGCTGCGGAAGTAGGGGGCCGACCGATCGCGGGGCCGCGTCGACCAACCAGGTTCCATCGGGGAATAGGCTCAACAGCCGATGATCGACCTCGGTTTCCCGCTGCACGCCCCCCACGGGTCGTCCCTGAACACACAGGGTTGGCTTCAGGAGGCCGCCCTGCGCTGTCTCCTCAACAATCTCGATCCCGACGTCGCCGAAGACCCGGAGAACCTGATCGTCTACGGGGGGAGGGGCAAGGCAGCCAGGAACCTGGAAAGCCTCCACGCCATCGTGCGAACCCTGGAACGTCTGAAGGACGACGAGACACTGCTTGTCCAGTCGGGCAAGCCGGTGGGAGTGTTCCGCACCCACGAAATGGCGCCACGGGTGCTCATCGCCAACAGCTTGCTCGTGCCCCGATGGGCCACCCTGGAGCACTTCTGGGAGCTGGAGGCGGCCGGGCTGATGATGTACGGGCAGATGACCGCCGGTTCCTGGATCTACATCGGGACCCAGGGCATCCTCCAGGGCACCTACCAAACGTTCGCCGCCATCGCCGAGCAGAGGTTCAACGGGTCGCTGGCGGGAACCCTCACGCTCACTGCCGGTCTCGGTGGGATGGGTGGCGCCCAGCCGCTGGCCGTCACCATGAACGGCGGGACGGCCCTGTGCGTCGAAGTCGACCCGCACCGAATCGAGCGACGGCTGGAGACCGGCTATCTCGACGAGAGCTACGCGGATCTCGACCAAGCGGTACGCCGGGCTCTCGAGGCGAAATCGAAGCGAGAGCCGGTGTCGATCGGTCTTCTCGGCAATGCCGCAGAGATGTTCCCACGCTTGCTGGAGATGGGTCTCGACGTCGATATCGTCACCGATCAGACGTCGGCCCACGATCCGCTCTACGGCTATGTCCCTGCCGGGTACTCGGTCGAAGAAGCAGAGCGACTCCGGAGCGAAGACCCCGACACCTACGTAAAAGCTGCACGGGAGTCGATCGCCGCCCACTGTGAGGCGATGGTTGGGTTCCAGCGATCAGGGGTGGAGACTTTCGACTACGGCAACAACCTGCGCGGTGAAGCGCTCACCGCCGGGTATCGCGATGCTTTCTCCTACCCGGGCTTTGTCCCCGCATACATCCGGCCTCTGTTCTGCGAGGGCTCGGGACCGTTTCGCTGGGTCGCACTGAGCGGTGATCCAAACGACATCGCCATCACCGATCGCACCCTGGAGAACCTGTTCCCCGAGAACGAGTCCCTTCATCGTTGGCTAGCCATGGCTCGGCAGAAGGTTCAGTTCCAGGGACTCCCTGCCCGGATCTGTTGGCTGTCCTACGGTGAAAGGCACCTCGCCGGGCTCCGTTTCAACGAGCTGGTGGCCTCGGGTGAGGTCTCGGCGCCGATCGTGATCGGCCGGGACCACCTCGACTCGGGCTCGGTGGCGTCCCCGTATCGGGAAACCGAGGCCATGGCCGACGGCTCGGATGCGGTGGCCGACTGGCCCATCCTCAACGCCATGCTCAACGTTTCCTCCGGAGCCGCCTGGGTCGCGGTACACCATGGCGGCGGGGTGGGGATCGGCAATTCGATCCATGCCGGTGCGCAGGTGGTGGCAGACGGGACGACCCAGGGTGCCCTCCGAGTGGAAAGGGTGCTGACCAACGACCCCGGAACCGGTGTGATGCGTCACGCCGACGCCGGCTATGAGATCGCCCAGCGGGTGGCGCGAGAGCGCGGAATCGATCTTCCGATGCTGTGAAGGTCGGCGGACCTTCGACTCACCGACTGTCAATCATCCCTCTGCCCCTGGATCAGGAGAACCCGGGTCCCGACCCTCGGTACCCGGGCTTCCTGAGCATGCTTGTCAGAGGATCCAGATCAGGCCGAACGTAACGGCGCCGGCCAGGGCGAAGACGGCGAGGACCGTCAGAACGGTTACCCGCGTCGTCCAGATCCGGTCTTCTCTAAGCATGCCTCGGGCAAAGAGCCCGAATGCGGTCGCCAACAGCACCCCAGCTCCCACGAACAAGCCGAGATACCAGCCCTCGACGAGTCCGCCCAGGAACCAGTCGGTCGGCACGTAATACATCCACGCGCCGATGCCAGCTGCCAGCACACCAGCGATCCCTACCACCCAATCGATGATGTAGGACCGTCGCGGCATTCGGGTGACCTCCGCCTTGGGTCGCTCGAGAAGCGTTGCCACGAAGATCACCTCCTTTCGGGACGATCCGACGGACCGTCCATCGGCAGTGTCATCCAGAAAGAGGGGTGGGAATAGGGCCATCAGACCCAAAACCTTGGGCCGATCGGGTCGATCGCCGATGAGACCCGGCGCGTCCCGATACCCTTACCGACCGATGCTCAAAGACCCCTATTGGCCGTCCGCCGACATCTGGCTCGCACAGGATGACCCCGAGCCTGAGATTGTGGTGGTGGGGGTTCCTTCATCGAAGGCCTCCCTGACGCCCTCGCGGGCCGACCTGACCCCACTCGCGGTGCGCGACCGACTTGGTCGCTTCTCCACATTCCATGGTGAGTGGGGGGTCGACTTCAGCCAGGTCAGGGTCGCCGACGAGGGAAACTGGCCGGTCTCCGAGCTCGAAATGGAGGAGATGCCGCCGGTCGTGGAGCAGCTCGCCAGTTCGCTACCACCGGTGCCGCTCACCCTCTACCTGGGCGGAGACAACGCAATCACCCGACCGCTGGTCCGTGCACTCATGTCAGATCGAGGTCGAGTCGGTCTGATCACGTTCGACGCCCATCACGACGTGCGCACTCTCGATCTCGGGCCGACCAACGGATCCCCGATTCGCGGCCTCATCGACGAGGACGGTCTCGCCGGAGCCAATGTGGTCCAGATCGGCATCCACTCCTTCGCCAACTCCGCCCAGTACCGGGCCTATTGCGACGAGCACGGAGTGACGGTGATGACCGTCGGAGATGTCGAGCAGCGTGGCATCGGGTCGGTGGTGGAGGATGCGTTGACCGTGCTCACCGCCAAGTGTGACGTGATCTACGTCGACGTGGATGTCGATGTCGTGGACCGGACGCTGGCGCCGGGGTGTCCCGGGGCGAGACCCGGTGGGATGAGCGTCAGAGACCTGGCTGAAGGAGTCCGTCGTTGTGCTCGCCATGACAAGGTGGTGGCTTTGGATTTCGTCGAGGTCGACGCCGAAGCCGACCGTGACGGGCTCACCCTCGACCTCATGGCGCATCTGATGCTCACCGCCGTCGCCGCCTACGCCGAACGCCCACAACCGCTTACTTGAGGTACGTGGCGCCATTTCTCCCCCCAGCGAACGAAGTGAGTGTTGGGGGGAGTCCGGCGGAGCCGGGAGGGGGGTCTTGGGGAGTCCGGCGGAGCCGGGAGGGGGGTCTTGGGGAGTCCGGCGGAGCCGGGAGGGGGGTCTTGGGGAGTCCGGCCTAAACAGAGAAGAGCCGGTCACCCGCCGCTGATCACCTGCTCCGCCTCTCGCCCGAGACGGTCGCCCTCCCGATGTTCCAAGAAGCCGTGGGGAAGCCGCACCGGCCGGGGCCCGTGCGAGTGACCACGCACCATCTGGTTGGCCTCGTCGGGGAAGGGGATGCCCCGCTCCCAGCCGTCCAGGATCTCCCGGAGCTGGCCAACCGACTCCACACGAGCCAGAGCATCGCGCAGCCGAGGTCCGGCGGGAAAGCCCTTCAGATACCACGAAGGGTGCTTGCGAAAGAGACTCATCCCGACCCGCTCGCCGAAGTGGTCGACCAGGAGCCGTGCGTGGCGGATCATGATATCGGCCACCTCTCCCGAGTCGGGTGCTGGCCGGGGAGCCCTCCCCGCGAGGGCATCGGCCAGGTCACGGAACAGCCAAGGACGCCCTAGACACCCCCGGCCGACGACCACCCCGTCGCATCCGGTTCGGGCCATCATCAACTGGGCGTCTCGCGCAGTCCAGATGTCGCCGTTGCCCAGCACCGGGATGGATGTGACCGCCTGTTTGAGTCGGGCGATGGAATCCCAGTCGGCCTCACCCGAGTAGAGCTGCCGAGCAGTGCGGGCGTGGAGGGCGAGCGCAGACGCGCCCTCGTCCTCGGCGATCCGACCCGTATCCAGGTATGTCAGGTGGTCATCGTCGATCCCTTTGCGGAATTTGACGGTCACCGGGACCCATCCGGCGTGATCCACCGCTGTCCTGATGATCGATCGGAAGAGGTCGCGCTTCCAGGGGAGCGCCGCTCCTCCTCCATGTCGGGTCACCTTGCCCATCGGGCAGCCGAAGTTCATGTCGATGTGGTCGACCTGGCCGACATCGACCAAATAGGCAACCGCATCGCCCAGTGAGCCAGGGTCGGTTCCGTAGAGCTGGATCGAGCGGGGCGTCTCGTCGGGAGCGAATTGGGCAAGTTGACGGGTCTTCTCGTCGCCTTCGACCAGCCCGCGCGCCCCGATCATCTCCGCGACGAAGAGGCCGGCGCCGTACTCCCGACAGAGGCGGCGGAAGGGGGCGTTGGTGATCCCGGCCATGGGTGCGAGCACGACCGGTGGGTCGACGGTGAGAGGGCCGATGCGAAGCATTCAGGCAAGGGTAAGAGCCCGCCCGGCCAACGCCATCGCCTAGATGTCGGTGGAGGTGATGTTGTGCAGCCTTACCTGGCCGCGGGCGACGAGTTTGCCGTCTTCCTGCCTGGTCACGGTGACCTGCCACAGCTGCTGAGTCCGGCCGCGGTGGATCGGGGTGGCCGATCCGAGCAGCACACCGTCCCGGGTTGCCCGCAGGAAGTCGGTCTGGTTGGAAACGCCAACGCAGCCGGCCATGCCGTTTTCCATGGCCCAGAGTGCGGCGCCGGTCGAGGCGAGGGTCTCGATCAGTGTGCAATAGACCCCGCCGTGCACCACGCCGTACGGCTGATGGTGGTTCTCGTTGAGCACGATCTCCCCTGTGCAGGAGTCTGCCGAAGCGTCGGTCAGCTCAATACCGGTGAGCCCGACAAACGTAGGGCGGTCGAGAAACGGGTTTTCCATCAGGCGCCGCAGCCCTGTGCGATCCGAGGAGCGGGCCCCTGATCGTCGTCGATCCACTCCCACACCTCGACGCCAAGACCCTCGTAGTAGGCCGATGAGACGACGATCTCCATCCTGCCGTCTCCATTGAGGTCGGCGACCGCGCCGATCGAGAATGCGTAGACCAGAGGCACCTGGTCATCGGACACGATCACGGACTCGCCGAGAATGGCCGTTTGCACGTCTCCACTGACGGTGCTTCGAATGAAGGCGATCGAGTAGTCACCGACCTCGGCAAACAGCCCTTCGGAAACATCCTCGGCCACCACGAGAACATCGTTGACACCGTCGCCGTCCAGATCGACCCGGAGCAGCTGCTTGATGACCGGGTCCGGAACGTTCAGACCTCGCTCCGCGAGCAGCTCACCGGCGAAGGCGGCATAGGTGCCGTCGTCATCCAGGCCCTCGACGAGATGAGGGACCAGCTCCCAGGGAGCCGAGATCGCCACCCCATAAGGGCCAGGAAAGTCACCGAGCAGCTCTTCGTTGTCGAGGACCACGCCCGGGTTGTCCAGCGGCTCACAAAGGGTGACCGGGGAGCTGCCGGTGATGATTGCCTGCCGATCGAGGAAAGCCACCTGGTAGCTCTCGTCGCCGGTGAGGGGAAGATCCGAACCCGGCTCGACCTGTACCCAGTTGTTGCCGTCCCACCACCCCAGTGCCCCGAATCCCGCCATCACGATCGGGTCGTCAGCCCAATTCCCCTCCAACCCCGCGGTGGTTGTCGTTGCTTCGGTGGTCGTGGTCGTTTCGCCGGTTGTCGTGGTGGTGACAGCTTCGGTGGTGCTGGTCCCGCCGACAGTGGTGGAGGTGCCCACAAGAGTGGTAGTCGCACCACCCGTGGTCGTCGTCGCATCGCCGTCGTCATCGTCATCGGCGAACATGAAAATCAGGACGACGACCAGGACGACGAAGAGACCGGCGAGGATCCAGGCGACGCGATTCATGCCTGCAACCTACCCGGAGACACCGGTTCTGAACGCCGTCATATCTGTCCCAGACGCGGCCATCAGCCTGGGGAGAAGGTGGATCGGAAGCCCGATCACCGTGAAAGGGCTGCCGTTGACCTTTCTGACGTAGAGCCCGCCCAGCCCCTGGAGCGCGTAGGAACCGGCTTTGTCCATCGGCTCTCCGGTATCGACATACCGTGCGATCTCCTCTTCGGTCATGGTCAACATCTCGACCTCGGCCACATCGACCAACGACCGCACCTGCGGCCCCCGATCCCAAGAGCAGACAGCGAGACCGGTGAACACCTCGTGGAGATCGCCCTGAAGCCGACGAAGCATTCCCCTTGCCTCCTCGGGGTGGCCTGGCTTGCCCATCACCTTGCCCTCATGGACCACCGCGGTGTCGCCAGCTATGACCAGAAGACCCTCGGCAGCGACCGCGGTTGCTTTGGCGCGGGCGACGCGCTCGACGTAGGAAGCCGGTCCCTCCTCCGGATGCCGGGTTTCGTCGACGTCGGCCGGGCGGACTTCGTATGCGAGTTGCAGCGTCTCGAGCAACTCGATGCGACGGGGCGAATTGGAGGCCAGAACGAGTCTCAGGTGAGGATCCTCCCCAACCGCATCACGAGCTTGGGATGAGATAGGACACGAGGATCGCGGATCGGGTCTTCGGAGAACATGACCACGTTGGCCGACGTTCCCAACTCGAACGCATCGGGGCGTCCCGTAGCCCGCAAACCGGAGGCCCCGATGGCATCGACCACCGCATGCGGCGTCATCCCCATCTCCCAGAGCCTCACACCCTCCAGCGCTACCTGATGGCTTCCGACGGCGAGGTCGGTCCCGGCGAGGACATGGACTCCGGCCTCGACTGCCATGGAGAACATGGATGCCATGTTCTCCAGGCCCTCACGTAGGAGTCGACCGCCCGAGGATTCGGCGCCGAGCATGCCGATCAAAGTCTCGACCTGGACCACCGTCGGCACCCAGATACCGCCCCTGGCGCCAAACGCCTCCAGGTCGTTCGAGTCGAGGAACAAACCGTGTTCGATGGAGTGAACTCCGGCCTCCACTGCCAGGGAAGGCACCTCCCGGGCCATGGTGTGGACGGCCACCCGGGCGCCCAGCCCGGAGGCCACCTCGACGGCGGTCGCCAATTCGTCACCGGAGAAGTTGGGAACCGGCCCGAGGCCTTTGCGCGGCCAGTCTCCGATCAGCTTGACCCACCCCCGACCTTCAATGCTCGCCCGACGAACCGATTCCGCCATTCCCCCTGGGATGACGTTTCGGGTGAATCCCGGCGAATACCCACCGGCAACGGCATACATTCCGCCCGCGGCCTCGATGTCGGGCCGGTCATGAAGAGACATCTCGTCAATCAAGTGTACGACCGTGGAATCACTCCACCCTTTGTCGAGAAGCAGCCCCACGCCTGCCTCCAGAGCCGCCCGCGCCCGCCGCTCCGCCCCTTCGCGGTCTCCGGGAGCGAGATCCATTCGGTCCCCGGCCAGATGGGCGTGGGCGTCGACAAGGCCGGGCAGCGCCCACATGTCCGCCCCCAGCACCTGATCCGGGATCGTTTCCGTGGTGCCGGCCCATAAGCCATCCCTGACTTCACGGGTGACGGTTTCCCCACCCGGGGTGCGCAACACAACTCGCAGCTGCATCAATCGCGACGGTAATGGCGCGACAACACCGATAATGCCGCGATGCGCAACCTCGTAGCGACACTTCTGATGCTGGTCGCTGCCTGTGCCGAGACTGTGGTCGAACCCGGTTCGACCACATCGTCATCGCCGACCACGACCACAACCGTGGCCACCACGCAGACCGGGCCGCCGGTGGAAGTCCCGGTCGAGATCCAAGACTGCGCCACACCTCAAATCGGTTTTGCACCTCTCTGTGAGGCATACGAGTTGGTCCAAGAGTGGCACATGGACCGACCCCTCGACCCCGAAGCCCTGGCCACCGCAGCACTCGACGGGTTGCGGACGTTCACCACCGAGGAAACCGAGGCTCCTCCCAGAACCCTGTTCTGCGCCATCCCCGACTCTGCCTTCGCCGACCTCTGTCACGAGCTGGCTCGTCGCATGGCTGGAGAGGCGATCCCGGTCGCTGAGGCCATCGAGGCTTCGGTCCTCTCGATGGGCGATACCGGCCTCGAGCAATTCTCGTACTACGTGCCACCGGAGCTCGTCGGCAGCTATCGACTCAACGGCGTGGTGGGAGGTCTCGGGATCCTGCTGGATGCGAGGGATGCCGCCGGCTCGAAGTGTGTCCGAATCACCGCGTCCTGCCCCTTGCAGATCGTGTTCGTGCTCGAGGAGAACGCAGGTGCCGAGGCCGGACTGGAAGCCGGCGACCGGATCGTCGAAGTCGACGGTGAGCCGGTCGACGGTCTTGGCTTCGTCGACACCGCCACCCGTCTCGCCGGCGACGAAACCGGGATAGTCGAGATGGAGGTCGAGAGAAACGGGGAAGCGCTCGATCTCGTAATCGAGCGGGCACCATTGGTGGTCCCGACGGTCGAGATCGATGTCCCCCGAAGCGGTGTCGGGTACATCCGGATACCGGACTTCGAGTTCGACGTGCCCGACCTGGTTCACGACGGGCTGATGGAGCTGACCCAGGAACCAATCGATCGCCTGGTAGTCGACCTGAGAGACAACCCTGGTGGTTACCTCGATGCCGCGATCGACATCGCGTCCGAGTTCATCGAGGGTGGAACGGTCGTCGAAACCACCGGGCCTGAGGAGGACTTCGAGTACTCCGCGGGAGAAGGGGGTCTAGCCACTCGTCTTCAGATCGCGGTCATCGTCAACGCCGGCACGGCCTCAGCAGCGGAGATTCTCGCCGCGGCTCTCCGTGACCGAAGAGGAGCCCTGATCATTGGGGAGCCCACGTTTGGTAAGGACGCCGTGCAGATAGCCTTCGAGCTGAACAATGGCGGAGAGTTCAACGTGGCAATCGCACGCTGGTTGAGCCCGAATGGCACCACGGTCGCGGGCACCGGGATCCTCCCCGACCGCACCGTTCAGCTTGCACCGGCCACGCCGCGGGATGAGTTGGTCGACCTGGCGTTTGGCTCATGACGAGAGCCCCATATCGACGCCTCACGTCCGCTCTTCTGCTGGTGTTGGTCGTGTCCGCGTGCACCGTCGAGGACACTCCTGAGCCGACGCCGGGAATATCGCCAACAACCAGCGCGGCAGAGACGTCTTCTACCACGGTCGAGGGAGAATCCCGGGCGGTTCGAATGGTTGGATGTGATCCCGCCGACTCCGAAGTCGAGATCGTCTGCGAGGCCTACGACCTCGTCCGACGCCATTATGTCGACGATGTCTCTGATGAAGACCTGGCCGAAGCGGCTTCACTCGGGTTGCTGGAGCTCGGCGGGACCACGGCGACGTCGGAGCTCGTGTGCGCCGCTCCGGCAGTGGCATTCCAGGAAACGTGCGAGATCGCCGGTGGGGCGGCCGACAGCAGCAGCGAGGCAGCCGAGGCGATGGTCTGGGGCCTCACCGCCTACGGCCTCGACGCCAATTCGGTCTACTTCGACGCCGCGGCTCTGGAATTGGTCGAAGAGGAGCAGGAGGGTGAGATAGAGGGGATCGGGGCATTGGTCAGGGCCGAGGACTCATCGAGTGGCGAAAACGTCTTGTGCTCGGTCATATCGGAGACGTGTCGAATGCTCATCCTCTCCACGATTGCGGGAACACCGGCGGAGAGAGCAGGTCTGCAGCGCGACGACATCATCGTCGAAGTAGATGGCCAAGACATCCGTGGCCAAACCATCGATGAGGTCACCGCCAATGTCCGGGGACCGGCCGGCACCGATGTCACCCTCAAGGTAGACCGGGCAGGGACGGTGTTCGATGTCGCCATCACCCGGGCCGCGGTTGTCGTCCCGGCGGTGATGAGCGAAGTCGTGGGCAACACAGGCTATGTCGCCCTCAACTTGTTCACCGACAATGCCGACGACCAGTTCCAAGCCGCGGTTTCCGGTCTGCTCGACCAGGGGGTCGACAGCCTGGTCGTCGACCTCAGGAACAATCCGGGCGGTCTGCTCGACACATCGATCGAGGTGACCTCCCTGTTTCTGCCAGACGGTGACGTTGTCATCACCGAGAGCCCCGACACCTCGACCTCCTACCCGGTGAGCGGCCACCCCATCGTGCCTGAAGACATCGACGTGATCCTGGTGGTCAACCGGGCCAGCGCCTCGGCGTCCGAGGTAGTCGCGGCCGTGCTCCAAGAGCGGGGCCGAGCCACGGTGGTCGGTGAGAACACCTTCGGCAAGAACACCGTTCAACAGCGATTCGGGCTGTCCAACGGGGGGGCGATCAAGCTGACGATCGCACGGTGGCTGACGCCGGGGGGTGTCGACTTCGGCGAGATTGGCGTCACCCCCGACGTGTTGCACGAGATCGATTTCGAGCTCTCGGTGGAGAGGGTGGTCGAGGAGGCCATGGCGGCGGCGGTCACCGCCGACGGTTGATCAGCCCACCGGATAGGCGATCCCGGTGTTGGCATGACAGTCGTAGCCATGGGGGTTCTTGCCCAGGTACTGCTGGTGGTAGTCCTCCGCGTAGTAGAAGTCGCCCAGCGGCGCGATCTCGGTGGTGATGTCGCCAAATCCCAGTGGCGTCAATTCGGCCTGGTACTTGTCCTGGGAACGCTTGGCGATCTCCAACTGCTCGTCACTGGTGGTATAGATCGCCGACCGGTACTGCGAGCCAATGTCATTGCCCTGCTGCATCCCCTGGGTTGGATCGTGGGTCTCCCAAAAGACTTTCAACAGCTCCTCGTATGAGACCTCCGCAGGGCGATAGACAACGAGGGCCGCCTCGGTGTGCCCGGTCCGCCCGGTGCAAACCTCCTCGTACGTGGGATTGGGGGTGAAGCCACCGGCATAGCCGACCGCAGTGGTGTACACCCCGTCCATCTTCCAGAATCGACGTTCGGCGCCCCAGAAGCAGCCCATACCGAACACAGCAACCTCGGTGTCCTCTGGGAATGGGCCTACCAGCGGATTGCCATTGACGAAATGGGCTGGAGGCACCTCGACTGGCTGCGACCGGCCGGGCAGGGCGCTCTCCGGCTCTGGCATCTCGATCTTCTTCCGTCCGAACATCACATTCCTCCTGATCTGGGTCGCCAAAGCTCAGTCGATTACTACGGCTTCGAGCTCCATCTCGACCTTCCATCGCGGGTCGAGGAGACCACTCACAACAACCATCGTCGACGCCGGTCTGATTCCCGAGAAGATCTCACCGTGCGCCTGACCGATCCGGTCACCGTCGGCGGCATCTGTGATGAACATCCTGGTCCTCACCACGTCGGATGCTCGACCGCCTGCCTCCTCGAGGGCGTTGAGCATGATCTCGAGACAACGGCGCGCCTGAGCGCCGGGATCGGGATCAACCGCTCCATCGGGCCAGATCGGAGCGGTGCCGGCGACGATCACACGGTCGCCGACCCGCACCGCCCGGCTGAAACCCACGGTTGGCTCGAACGGGCTGCCAGACGAGATGTTGTGACGCTCCATGTGAGGACGCTACTTGAAGCAGCAGGGCCGATTTCTCCCCCCAGCGAACGAAGTGAGCGTTGGGGGGAGTACCCCGAAGGGGGGAGGGGGGTTCTGGGGAGTACCCCGAAGCCAGGAGGGGGGCTCTTATACGGCTCCGCACTTCTCGTCACTGGTGGTGTTCGGTACCCTCACCCTCCATTGATGCGTGCGCTGCGTCACTTTCCCCTCGCTCTGGCATTGACCGCGACTGTTGCGATCGTCGCGGCCGATGGCCCATCCGCGTTCGCGCAGACCGTTGGCGACGCCGAGCAGGAAGTGGAGGAAGCCGAGAGGCGGGCCGAGGTAGCCGACGGATTGGTCGATGCGGCGCTCGGACAAAGGGCCGAGATCGAGGGCGAGCTGGCAGTCAGCATTTCCCGCATCAGTGACCTGTCAGCCGAGTTGTCCAGGGTCTCATCCAGTCTCGACGAACTCAAGGAACAGGTCGGCTTCGCCGACACCCAGCTGGCGGGTATCAAAGCCGATATCGAGGTTCAGGCCGTCGACGCATATATGACGGCCCTGGTGACCCCCGGAGCGACCTTCGTCAACTCGACGACTGTCGAACGCGCGATGGTGACGGGTCAGGTGGTCGAGGACGTCGTGACGTCCGGCAGAGAAAGTGTCGACGAGCTCGTGATCAGACGCGATGCCCTCGAACAGCTACAGGCGGAATTCCGGAACCAGCAAGCCAAGGTGGAAGCCCTCAAGGCCGAAGTGGACGCCGAGGTCGAGCACCTCGCTGCGCTCTACGACGAAGCGGACGCCGCGGTCGCCGTGGCGATCAGACAGGCCAATGCCGCCGATGCCGCCTTTCGGGATGCTTTGAGCGCGGTCGACGCGGCACAGGCGCGGGAGGCCGAGAAGAAGCGTCAGGAGGAACGACGCATACCGACCGACCCGGACCCCAATCCCCCTTCGACCGGGTCACCAACCACCACTGCTCCTGGCTCCACTCCGACGACTGAGGGCGATGGTGGCGGAGGAAGTCGAGATTGGGACTTTCCTCCCGCCGTCGAACAGTGGCGCTCGACCGTCGAGCGATTCTTCCCTTCGGACCGGGTAAACGAGGCACTGCGGATAATCCAATGTGAGAGTCTCGGTGATCCCGACGCCTACAACCCTTACTCGGGAGCCTCGGGTTTGTTCCAGTTTCTCCCTGCGACTTGGGCCAGTACCGCTCCCAAAGCCGGATTCCCCGACGCCAGTCCCTTCGACCCGGTAGCCAACATCGGGTCCGCCTCCTGGCTGGCCAACCGCTACCACGACCTGGGCCGGTCGTACTGGGAGCCCTGGAACTGTCGCCGGGTCTTGGGCTGATCACAGAACGGGGTGAAAGTGAAATCTACGTGCACCCCTACAATCTCGCCGCTCGATGGAAACTCCTCGCCTCGATAGAAACCGGCAGATCCTGTTCATCGCTGTCGCCCTGATAGCCACCCTCCCGGGTGTCTTGTTGCGACTGACCGGCGCCCATCCGGATCCGATCCTGGCGGCGTTCCTCTTTGGATTGGCCATAGTTGGGGCAGCCTTCATCCTTTCCTGGGCAGCAGAGGTAGTCCAGCTCGATATTGCGGCCGGACTGGCCCTGGCCCTGCTCGCTCTGATCGCGATCCTCCCCGAGTACGCCGTCGACTTCGTGTTCACCGCCAAAGCGGGAGGCGAGTTCGCCGATACCGGCCAGGCCTCGCAATACGGGCCTCTGGCCCTGGCCAACATGACCGGGGGCAACCAGCTCCTCATCGGCCTCGGGTGGCCCCTGGTGATCCTGATCGGGACGTGGCGGGTGCGAAAAGCAAGCGCCAACCCTGAGCTCGCCGAGGGCACAAGTCCCAACGCGATCCACCTCACGCGGGCGCAATCGGTTGACATCGCCTACCTGACTATCGCCTCGCTCTACGGGCTGAGCCTCTTCCTCAAAGAGACTCTCACACCGGTCGACGCGGTCGTCCTCGTTGGCATCTACGTCCTCTACCTGATCCGGCTATCGGGAGCACCACCCTCCCCACCCCACCTCGTCGGCCCTTCGGCCTATATCGGATCACTGCCGAGGAGAACCCGCCGGACGATCAACTACGCCGGCTTTGTCGTGGCCGCCGGTGTGATCCTGCTCTGCGCCGAACCGTTCGCCGAGTCGATCATCGAGTTGGGCGAAGCCATCGGGGTCAGCGAGTTCCTTCTGGTGAAATGGATCGCCCCCACCGCATCGGAGGCACCCGAGCTGCTGGTGGCAACGCTTTTTGCCTGGAGACTGGCGAGCCGAACCGGATTGGGTGCCCTCATCTCATCGAAGGTCAACCAGTGGACCCTCTTGGTCGGCACGCTGCCGATCGTGTTCTCGATTTTCGCCGGCATGGTTCACGGCTTGCCCCTCGATCGGGTTCAACGCGTCGAGCTGTTCGTCACCGCAGCCCAGTCAGTATTCGCGGTGGGCATCGTGGCCAGCCGCTCGGTGAGCCGGGGGGAGGCATGGGTAATGCTTGGTTTGTTCATCGCCCAGCTCGTCGAGTCGGGACTCGCCGAGCTCGGTCACCTCACGGAGCTGATGTCGACAAACGCCCGGATCGGAGTCGGGATCGTCTTTCTCATGGCCGCGGCCTGGGTGCTTCGACGGGATTTCCGCGCTTTGCTCCAGAACGTCAAGGACGGACTGAGGGCACCTTGGGAAGAGCTGGCCGAAAGAGAACCTGTGTGAGTCGCCTCGGCCACAGACCTCTTCACAACTGACCTATTCCCGGCGTAGTTTCATCTCGAGACGCCGACCAAGGATCAACTGTGGCCAGGAGCCATTTCAGTCCAGCAACGTTCAAGTTCCTCAGGGAGCTCCAAGACAACAACGACAAGGCGTGGTGGGACTTGAACAAAGAGCGCTACGTCTCCGTCGTTCGCGACCCTGCCCTCGAGTTCATCAATGACTTCGGGCCGCGACTTGCCAAGATCTCTACCCAGTTCACGGCCGACTCACGCACGGTGGGCGGATCGCTCATGCGTCCTTACCGGGACACCAGGTTCTCCCCGGACAAGACTCCCTATAAGACCAACGTGGGTATCCAGTTCCGACATAGGGGCGGCAAGGACATCCATGCCCCCGGCTTCTACCTACACCTCGAACCGCGGGCGTGTTTCGCCGGCGTCGGTCTGTGGCACCCCGAGACCGCAGTGGCTCGTGAGATCCGCCAGGCAATCAACGACGACATCCCGGGTTGGAACAAGGCCGCCAAGACGAAGACTTTCACCAAAGTCTGGTCGACGGCTCAGGACGGGGACGAGATGTTGAGACGGGTCCCGCGGGAGTTTGACCCCGACCATCCCCATGCCGACGACCTGCGGATGAAGAGCTTCATCGCCGGTAGTCAACTGTCACAGGCCCAGGTGACTGACGCTCGATTCGGCGAGGAGCTCGCGGCGATGTTCACCAAGGCGCGCGAGTTCACCCGCTTTCTCTGCGACGCAGTTGGAATCCCGTTCTAGTGGGCCATTAGGATTGCGCGTCCATTGTTGTCGCCTAGCCTGTGACCATTGCGAGTGGGGGGGACTCAGAGTTGACAGAATTTCCAGGCGTTGTGACGCTCGACCAAGACAATGTCCATGTCATGGTCGGTCTCGAGGACGACAAGATCAGTCTCGTCGCCGGGGAGGTTTCGATCGCCGAGTGGCTGTCGGGTGAGTACGTGGTGGTGGACCTCGGCAAGGGCACCTTTGTCATCGAAGCCGAAGAGGGCTCGATCTCTTTCCAGCCCGACGATCCCGGGAGCTTTGCCCGCGGGATCGGGCAACACCCGGAACACGACCCCTCTCCCGGTCCGGCGCCCGCCCGGTCGCTCGACACCATCGAGGTCAAGGATGGCCCTCGCCCGCGCCCCACGACGGTCGCCGGGTTCTACGCCCTAGTCGTGATGACCACCGCTCTTGGCATATGGGCGCTCCTCTCGTTGCTCTAGTGCCCTGTCCGGCAGGCAGGCGGCCGCCCTCAGCTAGGAAGCTCCAACCAGCCGGTCACATGATCGAGCAGGTACTCACTCACGTCGTGTGAGCGGTCGAGCACCTCGCAGAGCTGCTCTCGTCCCATCAGGACGTCGACGAGACTCACCGAGGCTTTCCCGGTGAGGTTCAGGCGTCGCTCCGGCGCGTCGGTCACCGCTCCGTATGAGTCGATGGCGGCCACTTCGACGGGCAAAGAGACACCGGCGACGCCGGCCAAATCGGTGGCCAGGACCAGCAGGTCGGGTGGTCGCAATAGTGGTGGAACGGCCCAATTGAAGAACAGTTCGAGGTGGTAGACGTTTTCGGGCTCCTCGAAGTCGGCGTCCATCTCGTCGAGCCGCTCGCGCAATGAGAGGATCACTTTTGGGTCGACGTCCAGAGCGACATGAAGGTCGATGGGGCCACCGCACCCGGCTTCGGGATGAAGGTCGACCTCCCAGGACTGGCGAAGGGAGTAGGTCTCTACGAAGTGGCGTTCGTCGTGCACATGAAAACCGTGCTCGGTGGCGTGCTCTTTGAGGTCGGTGACGAACCCGGCGATGTCGATGGACATTGACTCCGAGGTTATTGGAGTGGCGGCTCTAATGACAGACCGTCAACGCCGTCGGCGCCACCCGACGAGCAGCCCGGCAAAGAACGCCAGGAACGCCGCCTTGGGGACGCCGTCTCGTGGCTCGGCGACGAGAACCTGAGGATCATCGGAAGTCGATGACCTGACGGGCATGCTCTCCTGGTGAGCCAGCCGATCCGCATAGACCTTGGTGACCTCAGCGCCGAACAGGAACACCGATGAGAGGAAGAAGGCGAGGAAGATCACCAGCACGAATGAGCCGGCAAACCCGATGGCGGTAGGGCCGCTGAAGTTCTCGAAGTAGAGCCCGATCCCATATGACGCAGCGATGAAGACGACAGAGGTGAACAGACCTCCCACCCAAACGGCGCGCCACCGAACCCCGATCGCCGTCATCGTTTGAAAGACCAGCCCGAAGACAAAAGGGAGCAACAACAGCGACACCAACGGCGCGAGATAGGAGAGGCTCTGATGGAGGGTCTCCCACGAGGGAGGGAGGAGGTTCCCCAGGAAGCGCCAGACGGCGTTGAGGAGCCAGAGTGCGATCAGGGTGAAGCCCAGGCCGAACGCCCATAGGAAGGCGATGCCTCGGGATCGGACGGTGGCGGCGACTCCTCGCACCCGCTCGAAAGGCACGTCGAACACATCGTTGAGGTCGTTCTGCAACTCGAGGAACAGGCTCGAGGCGGCCCAGAGCAGCAACAACCCTCCGACGATGGCCGCGGTATCGACGCTGCCCAGGGCGGAGGTGAGGATCGAAGCGACGACCTCGGCCACATCCGCCCCGGCGAAGGACTCAATGGCGTCGAGGATCTCCTGTCGGGCCTCGGCGCGGCTGCCAAGGAACGCACCGAGAACAGCCACGCCGATGATCAAGAGTGGAGCAAGGGCAAATACGGTGCGATAGGCAATCGCAGCCGCCATCCGCCCGGCCCGGTCGGCCCCATACTCGGCAGCTGCGGCCACTCCGATCTCGGCCGGCGTCCTCGCCCAACCCGGAAGTCTCTCGATCAGCCGGTCGATCATGAAGATCAGGGTATCCCCGCATACACTCACCCCGAGTGAGTCACCCCTTCGAGCCACCCATCGAAACGATGGAAGCGAAGACATCCGAGAATTGGCCGAAGGGAGAGTTCCGCTATGAGCCGAAGTGGGACGGCTTTCGCTCGGTGTCGTGGTCCGCTCCCGAGATCAGGATCGACTCTCGTAACCAACGACCGCTGCTTCGTTACTTCCCCGAGCTTGCTCCTGCCGTGGAGCAACTCCCGGAAGGAACGGTGGTGGACGGCGAGATCGTGGTGGTGGTCAACGGGGTCACCGACTTCGACACCCTTCAACAGAGGATCCACCCGGCCGCCTCCAGGATCAAGATGCTCTCCGAGCAGACCCCGGCGGAGATGGTCGCCTTCGACTTGCTCGCCGTTCGCGGAACCGACCTGAGGGACCGCCCATTCACCGAGCGACGGGAGCGCCTGGTGGAGCTGTCCGGGAAGCTGGGAGACCCCTGGCACCTGACCCCACAGACAGACTCCGAAGAGGTGGCGAAACAGTGGTTCGACGATTTCGAGTCGGCCGGCTGCGACGGGATCGTGGCCAAGGTGCCCGATCTCGCCTACCAGCACGGGAAGCGGGCGATGATCAAGATCAAGCATCGACGCACCGTCGATTGCGTGGTCGGAGGTTTCCGGGAGCACAAGGACGGGGGCAAGATCGGCTCGCTGCTCCTCGGGCTCTACGACGAGCGGGGCGAGCTCCACTTCATCGGCCATTGCTCCGGGTTCGGCGACGTCGACCGCGTCGAGATATTCAACAGGTTCAATGAGCTCATCGTCGACGACAGCTTCGGCGTGGAGGCCAGGGCCCCGGGCGCCCAGAGTCGTTGGTCCGCGGGCAAGGACCTGGCCTGGACCCCGGTGCAGGCCGGGGTTGTGGTCGAGGTCAGCTACGACCAGCTCGAAGGTGACCGCTTTCGCCACGCGACGCGGTTTCATCGGTGGCGACCCGACAAAGAGCCTCAGCAATGCACCATGGAACAGCTGGAGCGACCAGAAGGCCCCGGTTTTCGTGAGGTGGTGGGATGAGGGCCCCGATGGGGGGTCTCTCAGGGTGTTCCCCGATTGCCTTCCCCGGTCGGCGCGACTCCAATGACCCCATGCCAGGGCCAATCTCGTCGCATCAAGAAGAGATCCCTCATCGACTCTCCGGGTCGCCGTCCCTTTCGTGGGTGAACCTGTCTTGACGGTTCTTGAAGTCCAGGGTCTGGTCCACGACTACGGCGAAGTGGTCGCCATCGAGGATCTCGACCTCGACGTGCCCCCTGGTGTCACCGGTTTGGTCGGGGCCAACGGGGCCGGCAAGACCACGTTGCTCCGGCTGATGCTGGGCTTGCTCCACCCCACGGCGGGGTCGATGCGGGTGCTGGGCCACGATCCCCAAGAGGAGCCTCTGGTAGTGCGCTCACGCATTGGCTATATGCCGGAAGGGGAGTGCCTGCCAAAGGACCAAACCGCGGCCGACTTCGTGTCCTACGCGGCTCAGCTCGCCGGCCTGCCGGCCAGCGAGGCGAGACGACGGTCCTCCGAGACGCTGTTTCTCGTTGGTCTCGAGGAGGAGCGATTCCGCTATCTCGGTGATTTCTCGACCGGCATGCAGCAACGGGTCAAGTTGGCCCAGGCAATCGTGCACGACCCCGACCTCCTCCTTCTCGATGAGCCGGCGTCGGGTCTCGACCCCGAAGGCCGGGTGCAGATGCTCGCCCTGATCAAGCGTCTTTCCTCCTTCGACATCAACGTGATCGTCTCGTCGCACGTGCTCACCGACATCGAGCAAACCTGTGATTGGGTGGTGATGCTCGACGGCGGCCACTTGTTGCGCTCGGGCCCGCTCCAGGGTTTCGAGAAGCTGAGCACCGTGCTCATCGAGGTCCTCGACCAGGCGGAAGAAGTTGCGGACAGCATCAGAAAGCAGGGCATAGAGGTCAGCGTGGACGGGCTACGCCTGGTTGTCGGTCCCGGTGATGAGAGTATAGAGAAGATCGTGGTCCAGGCCGCCGCCGAGACAGGCTCGGGGCTGGTGAGGATGATTCGCGGCTCTGCCTCGCTCGAAGATCTTTTTCTGGTCAACGAGGTGGCGGAATGACCGACCAGGTCATCTACGACCGCGGCTATCGGACGTACGAAGGGCCACGTCTCGGTCCTCGTGGAGCACGCCGCGCCGTTTACAAAGAGGGGGTGCGCCGGGTGCTGGGATTGGGACGCAAAGCCCGGCAGAAGATCTTCCCCTGGACCCTGATCGCCATCGCGATCATCGGCGCCGCAATCTTCATTGGCATCCACTGGGCGATCGGGAACATCGAGGAGAGCCTCCGAGAGGGGGCGCCGACCTACGGTGGCTTGTTCGACTTCTACTCGGGCATCTCACTCCTCTTCATCGCCCTGGCCGGTCCCCAGCTCCTGATCCCCGACCGGACCAAAGGCGTTCTATCGGTCTATTTCTCCCGGCCACTCACCGTGGATGGTTATCTCTCGTCGAAGGTGGCAGCGTTCGCGACCGTGGTGGGCGCGATATACATCGTCCCCCAGATCGTGCTGCATCTCGGACTGGCCCTGATCGCCACCGAGGGCTTTCTCCCCTATCTGGGCGACCACCTCGACATCTTGTGGCAGGTCCCGGTGACGACCGCGGCGTTCATCACACTCCACGGTGCGTTGGTGTTCTCCCTTTCTGCCATGATCGACCGCACCGGCATCGCCGCCGCGTCGTTCCTCGGCATCCTGTTCGCCGGAGGGGCGATCGCGGGCCGGGTGGCCGAAGCCACCTTTCCCGGTGCAAGGTACGTAGCCTTGCTCGCCCTCGACCACCATCCTCGAGTCATCAGGGACGATCTGTTCGGAGACACCGTCGACTACGCACCCGAGTTGGCAGGCTTCGAGGTGTGGGTGTCGGTGGTGGTCATAGTCGGGCTCGTGGTCGTGGCGACGTGGTTCGTCCGCCAGCGATACCGGAGGCTGGCTTGACCGACACGATCGTGGTCACCGACCTATCCAAATGGTTCGGTCTGAAGGTGGCGGTGAGCGAGGTGACGATCGGGTTCAGACCTGGAGTGACCGGTCTGCTCGGCCCGAACGGAGCCGGCAAGACCACATTGCTCCGAGTCATGGCCGGTCTGCAGCGTCCCTCCCAGGGAATGGTGCGGGTGCTTGGCGCCGACCCCCGTCAGGACACCGAGATCTACCGCAAGATCTCCTTGGTGCCAGAGGACGAGTCGGTCTATGAGCGATTGACTGGTCGGCAGTTCGTCTCGCTGGCGGCACGGCTGGCCAAGATCGACCACCCGACGGAACGAGCCCAGAAGGTGCTGGAGACGGTGGGGCTGGTCGACGCCGCCGACCGGGCGTTGGGTGGGTTCTCCAAGGGAATGCGACAGCGGGCCAAGGTCGCTGCGGCGCTGGTCTCCGATCCCGAGGTATTGCTTCTCGACGAACCGCTGAACGGGGCAGATCCGGTGCAGCGGGCCCAGCTCATAAACCTGTTCAAAGAGCTCGGGACCCGAGGCAAGACAGTGCTCGTCTCCTCACACGTCCTGGCCGAGGTGGAGCGGGTCTCCGACCGCGTGGTGGCCATGGTCGATGGCAGGCTGGCCGCGGTCGGCGACGTGGCGACCATTCGAGCAGCGATGACCGACAAGCCACGTCGGGTGTATGTGGACACGACCGATCCCCGGCGTCTCGCCGCCGCCCTGATCGCCCGTTCCGGTGTGCTCGGGGTTCGAATCAGCGCGGAGACGGTCCACATCGAGACCTCCGACGCTGGAGACCTGGCCCGCCAACTCCCTGCCATTGCAGTGGAGCATTCGATCGGTGTCTCCAAGGTGGAGCCCGTCGACGAGTCGCTCGAATCAGTCTTCAGGTATCTGGTCGAAGGCCAGTGATGGTTCTCACCACACATCTCTACCGGCGAATCATGCGACGGGGCCGAGTGCTGGGGCTCCTCGCCTTGTCTTCAGTCCCCGGGCTGGTGTTTTGGCTTGCCGGATTCGACACGGGCGAACGGGAAACGTCGCAGCTCTACGGCGAGATCATTTCCTCTGTTGGTTACAGCTTTGCCATCGCCGCGCTCATCCTGACCGTGGCCACTTTGAGAGACGAGAGAGATAGCGGCACCTTGCCCTACATCTACATGAGGCCGATCTCCAGACTCACCATGGCGGCCCAATCGATAGTGGCCGGGGTGGGCGCAGCCCTGGTCATCGGAGTCGGCGGATGGCTGGTGGCCGTCGTCGCCTCGCTGGCGGTGGGGACCGGGGCCTCTCTCCCTCTCCCATCGCTGGCGCTCTTCGCCGGGGCAGCCGTGGGCTATGGCGCCATCTTCGTCCCGCTGGGTTACCTGGTGCCCCGGTCGCTGCTGGTCGGTTTGGGCTACATCCTGGTGGTGGAGACCATCCTGGCCAACGTGGTCACCGGGTTGGCCCAGTTCTCGGTCTGGCGAATTGCCCTGTCGATCTATGCCGGATTGGACAACGATCTGGGGGAAGTCGCTTCGGAGACCCTGGGACCGGTCACACCCGGAGTCGGCGGTGGCGTGGCCAAGCTGGCTGTTGTGGTGGTTGTCGGGCTCGCGGTCCTGACCTGGGCGTTGAAGAAGAGGGACGCGCTTTAGGGTTGGACGTGGCGCTCTCACCGGGCTCACCCGACGATCAGCCGCCCCCGATCGCCTCCAATTCCAGCCAGGCCACCCAGGACGGGCTTTCGACCGTGGTGACCCGCAAGTAGCGGACCGTCCACGATCCGGTCAGCTCGAGCCATTCCCCATATGAAGTCACCGAGTCGATCACACCCAGCTCCATGCCAGGGTCGGAGTGGGCGCCGCCGTTGATCCGATGCACGGTCCGACCGTCCGGGGACTGATCCACCAGCAGCCGGATGCAGGTCAGATCGCGCGGCTCACCGAGATCGACCTCGATCCACTGCTCGGCGTCTGCTCCGGCTCCCCACCCGGTGTCCGCGTCGCCGTCTACCGCCAGCTCGGCCGGACGGTCGGCCAGAGAGCTCGATGCCGTCGCCGGTGCCCCGATTGCGAGGTTCGAGCCCTGCCCGGTGCAGCTGGCGGCCTCGGGTGGTGGCTCGTCGGAGATTTCCCCGACCGGGCAAGTGTGCTCGAATCCTTCGCGACAGAATTCGACCTTGCCGCCGACCATCGTCATCACCGCCTCGGTTGCCTCGAGTTGCAGTGGATCGACGGCAGTCGGGTCCTGATTGAGGACGACTAGATCGGCGTACTTGCCCGTCTCCAGCGATCCCACTTCCCGGTCACGGTCGAGGGCGTAAGCAGAGCCCATCGTCATCAAGTGCAGGGCCTCGTCGACGGTGATCGTGCCCGCCGCCATCTCCGGGGTGGGCTGACAGTCGCCCTCCACTCGCGTCACGAACCCGGCGAGGTTGGCCCCCAGCGACGCCGGCAATGCCGCATAGTCCGCATGCCAGGCGAACACGGTCTCCGGGTTGGAGTCGAGGAGCTGGCGCCACGGCCACTCCCACGATACGAACTCGTCCGGTGTCCGATATAGGTAATCGTTGTTGGCGTCGGTGAGCGCGCAGGTGCGGAAGGCCCCAAAGAGGATTGCCACCGCACCCGACTCCTGGTGACGGCCATACATGTCGGGGCTGACCACCGCGTTGTGATCGATTCGGTGCCGAGAGGGGTTGCCGCTGTCGCCGATGACCCTGCCCATGGCTTCGAGGACCGTTGCCACTGCACGGTCACCGAGCGCATGCACCGCAACCTGATAACCCGCTTCCTCGACCTCGGAGATGATCGACACCATCGCGTCGACGTCGAAGTAGAGATCTCCCGTGCTCCCATCCTCGTAGGTGTAGGAAACGGCGGGGACATTGCACCCTCCACCGTCGGCAAAGACCTTGATCCCCCCGATCCGGAGCATCTCTCCCGGTTCACGGGTTGCCGGGTGTTCCCGCCACCAGTCGTCCTGGACGTTTCCACAGCTGTCGGTGTAGATCAGGTACAGGCTGGTCCTCACCCTCAGCTCTCCCGTTTGCTCGTATCCCTGCACCGCTTCCAGGATCTCCGGGGTGGTGTGGAACTCGGCTGTGGTGGTGATCCCGTTGTTGAGGATCTCGGCGTCTTGGATGGCGGCGCCGATCCCCTGCGTGATCCCCTCCCCGAAGAAATGACTGTGGGCATCGACCAGACCGGGGATGACGGTGGCGCCGCCGAGGTCGATCACCTGTGTTTCATCGCCAACGAGCGCCTCGACGGTTGCCCGGTCGCCAACGGCAGAGATCACATCACCGGCGATGGCCACGGCTTCGGCTCGAGGGGTGGCGTCGCTCATGGTGATGACATTGGCGTTGGTGAACACCAGGTCGGCGGTCCCCTGCGGGGCTTCCGTCGAGGTCGTGGTGGCTTCGGCGCCGGTGGTGGAGGTGCCGGGCGGGGGCGGTGTCGTCGTCGATGTCGTCGTCCCCTCTCCCACAGAACCCGAGGTACAGGATGCCGTCACCAGCACCAGAGTGGCGGCGACCAGAACTATGGGCTTTCTTGGCATCGCCTCCCTCTCAATACTCGTCATCCGGGCGTCGCTGCTTGGATGGCTGGACTCGCGGCGGCTCGTCGGGCATCTTCGGGTAGTGGGGCGGCCACGGAGCGTCGCCGAGCCCGTCTTCCTGGTCGCGGGCCACCCACTCCATCAAGGTGTCGATCCGCCCGGCAGACTCATCGATCCCTTCGGTGAGGTCGCCAACGGCCGAGTAGCGCTCTGCGAATGTGCCCAGCGGGAAGTCCTCGATGGTGACATCGGCCAATTCGTCCCACGTGATGGGGGCAGAGACATACCCGGTCGGTCTGACCCCGTAGGCCGAGGAGACGGTCTTGTCCCTGGCGTTCTGGTTGTAGTCCACGAAGACCCCGGTGCGCTCCTCCTTCCACCACTTGGTGGTTACCAAGCCGTCCATCCGTCGTTCCAGCTCCCGGGCAAAGGCGAGTACGGCGCGTCTGGTCTGAAAGAAGTCCCACAGTGGCTCGATCCGGACATAGACATGGATTCCCCGGCTCCCCGAGGTCTTGGGCCAGCCCATCAGACCCACTTCGTCGAGTAGGGCGGCGGCTCCTGCCGCGGCCACTCGCACCTTGTCGAACCCGAAACCAGGGGTGGGGTCGAAGTCGAGGCGAAGCTCGTCGGGATGATCGATGTCCTCGGCCCGCACCGGCCACGGGTGAAGGTCGAGACATCCGAGTTGAACCAGGCGGACGACGTCGCCCTCGGTCCGGGGGACGTTCATCGACCCCGGTCGTTGTGAGGGGAACCTGATCTGAACGGTCTCGAAAGGCGTGTTCTTCGCTGCCCGCTTGTGATAGATCGGATCGTCCTCAACGGTTCCCATGTACCGCTTGAGCATGGTTGGACGACCAAACACCCCTCGCAACGCACCTGACGAGACGGTGACGAAGTGAGTGGCCACATCGAGTTTGGTCCAGCGCTGTTTCGGGAAGATCACCCGACCCGGGCTGGAGATCCGAACCTCTTCGGTGCCTACGCTGACGGTCGTCTCATCACTCAATTGATTCCTAAGGTTGTGCAGCTCATGTGCGGCCGACAAGACACTAGGTAACAGGAATGAAGCCACATCCGGCCGACATGGTCGAAGCAGTCAGACAATCGGTGATCGGGAGTGACACCGCGGTGGAGACTCCCTTCGGCCTGCGCCGGGTCAGCTACGCCGACTACACCGCTTCGGGTCGCTCATTGGCGATGATCGAGGACTTCATCAGGGACCAGGTCCTTCCCCTATACGCCAACACCCACACCGAAACCTCCGGCACCGGCCTCCAGACCACCCGGTTCCGGGAAGAGGCACGCGAGATAATCCGCGGCGCCGTCGGCGGGAGCCGGGAAGAGCACGCGGTGATCTTCGCGGGGAGCGGTTCGACCGGCGCGGTCGACCGACTGGTCGGACTTCTCGGCATCCGGATTCCGCGCGGGCTGAGCACCACCTATGGGCTGGAGGAACAGATCCCCCTGAGCGAACGGCCGGTGGTATTCGTTGGCCCCTACGAGCACCACTCCAACGAGCTGCCATGGCGGGAGTCGATTGCCGACGTGATCGAGATCAAGGAAGACGCCGACGGTCACATCGATCTGGTCGAGCTGGAGTCAAAGCTGATCGAATATGCCGATCGCGCGCTTCTGATCGGTTCGTTCTCGGCGGCATCCAACGTGACCGGGATCATCTCCGACACCGCGGCGATTTCCCGTCTCCTCCATGCCCACCGCGCCCTCTCCTTCTGGGACTTCGCTGCCTCCGCCCCATATCTGGCCATCGACATGGGCTCGGTGAAAGACGGCGACGGGGACTACAAGGACGCCATCTTCATCTCGCCACACAAGCTGATCGGGGGGCCGGGGACGCCGGGAGTGCTGGTGGTCCGTCGGGACCTGCTTCACAACGAGGTCCCGGTGGTCCCGGGCGGGGGCACGGTTCGCTACGTCACCACCGACCATCACACCTACATCGGCGATCCGGAGCATCGGGAGGAAGGGGGCACGCCGGCGATCATAGAGTCGATCCGCGCCGGGCTCGCCTTCGCTCTCAAGGAGTCGGTCGGTGTAGAGCGAATCCGCGAGCTGGAGCATCTCTTCATCCGCCGGGCAATCGATTCCTGGTCCGGAAACCCGAATATCGAGATCCTTGGCAACCCGAACGCCGATCGTCTCTCGATCGTGAGCTTCGTGATCCGCCATCGCGCTCGGACCCTGCACCACAACTTCGTGGTCGCCCTGCTCAACGACCTGTTCGGCATCCAGGCCCGGGGTGGCTGCTCATGCGCCGGCCCTTACGGGCACCGGCTGCTCGGAATCGACCTGGCGACCAGCAATCGATTCGAGGAGATGGTCGCCGGGGGCTGTGAGGTGATAAAGCCGGGCTGGGTGCGGGTCAACTTCAACTACTTCATCCCCGAAGAGGAGTTCGCCTACATCCTCGAGGCTGTCCACATGGTCGCCAACCAGGGTTGGCGTCTGCTTCCGCAATACGAGTACGAGCCCGCGACTGCGATCTGGCGGCACCGGGACGGGCTGCCCAAGCCACCGACCTCGCTACACGATGCTGCCTTTGTGACCGGCGAGATTCAGCCTTTGCCCCGAACCGCCCCCATCGAGGAGCTGGCCGCCTACCTCACCGATGCCCGCCAGGTTCTCTCCCGGGAACCCGCGTCGGCCGGAGACTCGCCCGACCTCGGGCCTGAGGTCGAACGTCTCAGGTGGTTCCCGAACCCCGAGGAGATCGAGCCATGACCGAACCGGTGGAGAATCCCACTCCAGATCAGCTGGAGACCTGGCATCGGACCTTTGCCCCCAAGGCGTTCAATCACACGTGGAGCCTGCTCGAGACGGAAGAGCCGACGCGTGAGGACGAAGAAGCGATGCTGGCCTCCACTTTCGCACAGCGCTATCACTGGTACCAGGTCGGCACCCCACGCCAGCGGGCGATCGCCGATTGGCAGGTGTCCCGGGTGGCGGCCGTCCTCGGATACGCCGAACTGTCGCGACGGTTTGGGGAGCGGTCCTTGGCGACTTGCCTCGACAACGATCTCGACCCCTTCGTCACCGGGTTCGCCCACGAGGCAATCGCCCGAGCCGCGGCTCAAGTCGACGACATCGACACCTACACCGAGCATCTCGAGACGGCCAAGGAGAAGTTGGTCGAGGTCGAGGATCCCGAGGAACGTGACATCCTCGAGGCTGACCTCACCGAGATGTCGGAACGGTGATCAGCGATAGAAGGGGAGCCTTCGGAACACCCTGGTGAGGAACTGGATCAGGCGCGTGAAGCGCTCGGCGCTGATGCCGGCAAAGGGTGAATAGGCAGGGATCAACCGCTGCACGGCGACGGTCTGCGGTTCGGTGAACTTGAGAATGCCCTCCAAGCCGTGTCTCCGACCGAGACCGGAGTCCTTGACACCGCCCATCGGCGCCTCGTGTGATCCCCAACTCGCCACCAGACCGTCGTTGATGGTGACCGATCCTGCCTCGAGACGTCTGGCGATGTCGAGGGCGCGGGTCGTGTCACGGGTCCACAGACTGAAGTGGAGCCCGAGCTCGGAGTCATTTGCTGCCGTGATCGCCTGGGCGACGTCTTCGTAGCCGTAGATCACCGTCACTGGGCCGAAGGTCTCTTGCCGACACACTTTCATGTCCTCGGTCACGTCGGTGAGAACGGTCGCCGCATAGAACAACGGGCCGACATCGGGCCGGGGCTTGCCACCGGTCAGCAATGTGGCTCCATTGGCCACCGCATCCTCCACGTGGGCGTGAACCCGGTCAAGCTGGGACTGATCGATGAGGGAGCTGAGCTCGCCGGAGAAGTCGAAGGAAGCGGTCATCGGCATGGCGGCGGCGTACTCCACGAACCGGGTCGTGAACTCCTGGCGGATCGACTCATGGACGTACACCCGTTCCATGGCGACACATGTTTGCCCTGCGTTGGCATGGCTCCCCGCGGCCAGCTCCCTGACCGTCCTCTCCAAGTCGGCGTCGGGAAGGACGATCGCCGCATTCTTCCCGCCCAACTCCATAGAGCACCCGATCAGTCTTCGCCCCGCCCGTTCGGCGATTGTCCGGCCCACCGCGGTCGACCCGGTGAACATGATGAAGTCGACCTCGTCGATGATGGTGGCCCCGATCGAGGCGCCGGAACCGGTCACAACCTGGATGACATCGCGAGGCACTCCCGCCATCTCGAGAAGACGAGCCGCGTAGATCGCCGAATATGGGGTCTTCTCGTCGGGTTTGACCAAGACCGCATTGCCGGTGGCGAGGGCGCCGATGGCATCGGAGATGCTCAGGTTGAACGGGTAGTTCCAAGGGCTGATGAAACCGACCAGACCCTTTGGATGTCGGTACTCGTAGGTCTTGGTGAAGAGGGGCATAGCCCCTTGGTGACGTTTCCGCTTCGTCACCTTCGGTGTCACGTTGGCGAAGTAACGAGTGACGCCCACCGTGTCGACCACCTCCTTCCAGGCGTCGAGACGGGCCTTGCCTGCCTCGAGCTGGATCAGATCGGTCAGCTCGTCCACGTTTTTCAGCAAGAGGTCGTGAAAGCGCAGCAAAACGCGGGCTCGCTTCCTGGCACCGAGCGCCTCCCAGGCCGGCTGGGCGGTGCGGGCACGTTTCGCGGCCAGGTGCACATCGTCGTCGGTCGCCTGACTGACGGTTCCGATCACGTCGAGGTTGAAGGGAGCCACCACATCGATGCGGTCACGACCGCCGACCGCGACATCGGCCCTGGCTTCGAGCTCTCGTAGCAGGTCGGCGGAAACATGGGGAGTGAGCCAACCCGACTCGATAGCCGTCATCGACACGACGCTACCCGAGCGATTCGTCGCGTCGGGCCTCTACCCTGGCCGGACCGTGAGCACTCCTCTCTACTGCTCCGCGGCGACAGCCGGCGGCGCCTTGGCCGCGGATCATGTGTGATGACCCGCCGCAACCGGATCGACCCCTGGGGTGACCTCCATGCCGTGAGCGAACGGGGCATGTTCACCGGGAATCGAGGTTGTCTGGTAGACGATCAAGGTGAGGTGGTGCGTCACCATCGCGGCCGGCTCTGGATCGCGTGCCAAACCGAGTACCGGGACTGGCGGGTCCCACTAGCCCGACCCGGTCGATGGACACCGATCTTCTTTCTCGACGACGCGGTGGCTCTCGCTGCCGGGCACCGACCTTGTGGCCTGTGCCGCCGTGATGCGTATCAGAGCTATCGGGAGGCGGTCAGCAGAGCCGTGAGCTCCGGTCGGCCCCTTGGGGCCGAGGACCTGAATCGAAGTCTCGCCTCCGAGCGGCTGCGTCCGGGGCGAGGGCTCGAGCGCGCCGCGGACCGCATCTTGTGGACGAGCACCATCGCAGCGCTGCCGGTGGGCACCGTGATCGTCCACAGGAGTCTTGGACCGCAACTGCTCCTCGAGGATCGACTCCTCTCCTTCACCTTCGCCGGTTGGGAGCAATCCCGGCCGCGCCCAACCTCGGGCGAGGTCCCCGTGCTCACGCCGCCGACCTCCGTCGCGGCTTTGCGTCACGGCTTCGAACCTGTCCTGCACCCTTCGGCTTGGGGATTTGAGACGGCCGGACCCTGACCTGAGCTTGGGCCGTCCCAGGTCTGTGAAGCGGGCGCCGCGAATGAGCCGTACGCGCTATGCGTGGTATCTGGACACGGAGTGTGCTCAATGTAGATTGAGCAGCACAACAACGTCGAGGAGCCCATGCGGAGCAAACTGATCACACTTGTCACCACGGTCTCGTTGCTGACATTGAGCGTCATGGGCCCGGCGCTGGCCACCCAGCCGGGATCGAGCCCCGATCTCGAGGATGGGCACAAGATCACGATCTGTCACGCCACCAACTCGGAGACCAATCCGTACGTGGTGATCACCATCGATATCGCGGCATGGAACGATGAGGGCGGCCACGGGCACAGCCCGGAGCATCACGTCAACCGGACGACTGGAGACCACGACGTGGTCTGGGACGCGACCAACGGCTGCGACGACAACGGCGGAGGGACGGATACCTAGAGCCGAGTTCGACTTTCGATGAGTGAGGGTCGGCCCTATGGCCGGCCCTCGCTTCGTTTTGTCTCCCTGACGGGCTCTTCGGCGTCTAAATCGGTGGGGTTGACGGAGAAGCCCCGATACCGTCAGTCGCCCGCCCATGACTGCACCTTCGTACCGCGCCACGCTCTCCACCTATCTCCGACCCCACCGGGGCCGGGTAGTGGTGTTGGCCCTGTTGCTGTTGGGATCGATCGGTCTTCAACTGACCATCCCTCTCATCCTCCGCACCTTCATAGATGCTGCGGTGGCAAGGTCGGCGGTGTCAGGGATGATCACGGCAGGCGTTGCCTACTTGATCGCCGGGATCCTCAATCAGTTACTCGACGCCGGGGCCACCTATCTAGGGACTGACATCGGGTGGAGCGCCACCAACCGGCTTCGCGAAGAGCTCAGCTCGCATCTGTTCGGGCTCGACATGGACTTCCACAACAACACCACGCCGGGCGAGATGATCGAGCGAGTCGACGGCGATGTGACGGCCCTCTCGGAGTTCATCTCCCGATTCGTGGTGCGGCTGATCGCAGCCGGCGTTCTCCTGGCGGGTGTCATCGTGGTGTCCTGGGTCGAATCGCCGGTAATGGGATCGACCATCACTATCTATGTGATCCTGGTGATTGCCCTGTTGGCTCGACTACGGAACATCGCCGTGGCCGCCGCCGAGGAAGAGCGGGAGACCTCGGCCCGTCTCTATGGATTCATCGAGGAGCGCTTGGCCGGGATCGACGATATTCGCGCTCTTGGGGCGGGACGGTTCACCATGACTCGTTTCGTGCCGGTAATGCGTGACTTCTACACCCGGACCTCGACCGCTTGGCGCAAGAGGCTGGTGGTGTGGGTCACCGCCAACACCGCCTTCTGGGCAGGGGACGGTCTCGCTCTTCTCACCGGGGTGTGGCTAACGGTCCGGGGCTCGATAACCGTGGGTACCGCTTTCCTGATACTCCAATACGTCCAACTGGTGAGGAGCCCGATCGAGCAGATGACCCAGGAGCTTCAGGAACTGCAGAAGGCAGCCGGAGGAATCGTCCGCATCGACAATCTGCGACGGCTCGAGTCCTCGATCGCCAGCGGCAATGTCGATCTCGGTCCCGGGCCGCTTGCCGTCGAGTTCGATCACGTCTCCTTTGCCTACGAGGACAGGGGGGTTCTCGATGACGTGAGCTTCATGCTGTCTCCAGGGAGGTCGCTTGGCCTGCTGGGCCGAACCGGGGGCGGCAAGACCACCATCACCCGCCTCATCTCCCGGCTCTACGACCCCGATCGGGGAACGGTCAGCTTGGGAGGCGTGAACCTTCGTCAGATCCGAACCGAGTCTCTACGCAAGTCGGTCGGCGTGGTCACCCAGGACGTGCAGCTTTTCCGAGCGACGGTGAAGGACAACCTGACCTTCTTTGACGACCGGCCCGACGACGAGGTGGTCGCCGCCTTAGAGGCAGTCGGTCTGGGGGCATGGATCAGGGACCTCGGGCTCGATACCCAGCTCGGCGCCGGTGGCCAGGGGCTGTCGGCGGGTGAGCAACAGCTCCTCGCCTTCGCCCGTGTGTTCCTCCAGGACCCGGGGATCGTGATCCTCGACGAGCCTTCGTCGCGTCTCGACCCGGCGACCGAACTGCTGCTGGCCACGGCCACGGAGCGACTCTTCGCCGGGCGCACGGTGTTGATCATCGCCCACCGCCTGGAGACGGTGCGCACCGCCGACGAGATCATGGTGGTTGACGCCGGCAGGATCGTCGAGCACGGTCGTCGCCAAGACCTGGCCGCCGACCCCGAGAGCAGGTACGCCTCATTGCTCGCCACGGGCAGGGGCGGGTTGTTGGGGGACACCCGACCGTGAGCACCCTTCGCTTGGTCTGGGAGTTGATCCGTTACCGCCCCGGTCGGTTCTCTTTCTGCCTGCTCATGTGGACACTGGTTCATGGCTCTCCCCTGCTCTTCGGCATCCTCATCGGGATGGTCTTCGGCCGGTTGTCCCAGGGCAACCCCGTCGCCGGCACCGCCTGGGGCCCGGCGATCCTGTTTGCCGTGTTGGCGATCGGCCGCAACGCCATCATCTGGCTGGGAGAGCGGATCTGGATCAAGCATTGGCTGGAGCAGGCGGTGCAGCTCCGCCGCAACCTGCTTCGCTGGCTCCTCGAGGCGCCGGGATCGAGAGTTGTCCCATTGGCACCGGGGGAGGCGGTGAGCACGTTCCGCGATGACGTCGACGACCTGCTCGAGTACATGGAGAACTGGGTCGACATGGGCGGCCTTGTCCTGTTCGGTGTCGGCGCGGTACTGGTGATGGCCGGCATCGATGCTCAACTCACCGGTCTTCTCCTGATCCCGTTGCTCCTGACCAGCATCATCACCCAATCGCTCAGCCCGCAGATCCGTCGGCGTCGCAGAGCGATGCGGTCGGCCACCGACGCGGTGACCGGTTTCATCGGCGAGACGTTTTCCGGAGTGCAGGCGATCAAGCTCGCCGCGGCCGAGGGACCGATGCTGGCGCGTCTGCATCACCTCAATCAGGCGCGGCACAAGGCCGCGCTTTCCGACACCTTCCTCACTGAGTTGCTCCGAAGCATCAATCGCAACATGTCCACCATTGCGATCGCGCTGGTCCTCTTGGTGGCGGCTAGCTCGATCAACCGCGGAGAGTTCACGGTGGGGAACCTGGCGGTGTTTCTCGTCTACCTTCCCCGTCTCACCGACTACATGGCATTCGTGGGCGACATCATCGCCCAGCACCGTCGGGCAGGAGTTGCCTACGAACGGGTGCGGGGGCTGGCCGTCGATGCCCCCGACCTCGAGTTGCTCGACAGGACCAGGGTCCCTCTGGAGGGTGAGATCCCCGAGGTGGTGCTCCCTGACATCGGCATCGAACCCCTCCGGAGACTCGAGGTGAGAGGTTTGAGTCATTGGTTTCCCGACGGTGGGGAGGGTCTCGAGGGTGTCGACCTGGTCGTGGAGCGGGGATCGTTCACGGTGGTGACCGGCAAGATCGGATCGGGAAAGAGCACCCTGGTTCGCGCTCTGCTCGGTCTGGTCCCGGCCGACGGGCAGGTTCTCTGGAACGGGACACCGGTCGACGATCCAGCCTCGTTCTTCGTCCCGCCACGGTCCGCCTACACAGCTCAGGTGCCGAGACTCTTCTCCGAGTCCTTGGCGGACAACATCGCACTCGGTCAACGGGCAGCCAGGGAACGTCTCCGTGAAGCAGTACAGCTCGCGGTGCTCGATCCTGACCTGGAGCGTCTCGAGTTGGGCATGCACACCATGATCGGAGCTCGGGGAGTCAAGTTGTCAGGGGGTCAGGTACAACGCTCGGCCGCAGCCCGGATGCTGGCCACCGAAGCCGAGCTGTTGGTATTCGACGACCTCTCATCAGCTCTCGATCTCCATACCGAGACCGAGCTCTGGCGACGGCTGCTCTCGCAGCGCGAGGTGACGTGCATCGTTGTCTCCCACCGACGGGCGGCGCTGCAGCGGGCGGACCAAGTCCTCCTCCTGGATCGAGGGAGAGTGGTGGACCGGGGCCGCCTGGGCGACCTGCTCGAGCGTTCGGAACTGATGCGCTCGCTGTGGGCGGAGGCCGGAGAGGACAGCTGAGCCTCAGCGTTCCACTAGAGCCGAGAGTCGAGGAACTGAAGTGTCTTCGCCCAAGCCTCATCGAAGGCACCGGGGTCGAAGGTGTCGCCATCCGGCTCGGCAAAACCGTGGCGTGTTCCGGAGCGGCGAGACACGTCGACATCGAGATTCTCGAGACGCATCGTTGCCTCCATGAACGCTGCCTCGTCGTCGGAGACGTACTCGTCCTCTTCGGCCAGGTGTACGAGATAGGCGGCTTTGGCCCCGGCGAAGTCGATCTGTTGGCTGCCGTAGAACGACACAGCAGCTCCCACCAGATCGGCCAGACGCACCGACGCCCACAACGCCAGCGAGCCTCCCATGCCGAAGCCCACCATCCCGATCGGGCCGTCGGTCGATTTCTCATGGAGGAGCTTGGCCGACGAGAGGACGAGCGAAGCGAGACGATTGGGGTCGGCTCTGCCCAGGTGATCCAATGCCTCTTGTTCGGACGCGGGAAGCTCTCCGAAGTTGATATCGGGAGCCAGAACCGTGTAGCCGTGATCGGCCAGGTCGTCGCATAGACCCTTCATCGATGCGGTGAGACCCCAGAACGAGTGAAGCATGAGCACTCCGGGACCCGGGCCTTGGTCTCTCGAGATGAAGTAGGCGAGGTCGCGAACCACGTCATGAAGGTACCGGGCCTACGCTGGTAGCGATGACCTCGGCGGTCGCCCCACTTCGATATGGCTCCTTCCGCACGCTCTGGGTCGCATCGGTTCTCTCCGCGGTGGGGACTTTCATCCAGGGCCTCGCCTCGGCCCAGCTGATGTTCGACCTGACCGGATCGAACACCTGGGTGGGGATGATGGTGGCGTCGACCTCGTTGCCCCTGCTGTTCCTCGCCCTGGCGGCAGGGGCCCTCGCCGACATGTTCGATCGAACCAAGTTGATGCTCCTGTCCCAGGTGATCATGGGCGGTTCGGCCCTCGCCATGGCCATCTTCACCGCCCGTGGGATGATCACACCCGGTCTGCTCCTCGGTCTCGGTCTAGTGCTAGGCGTCGGCGTTGCCCTCAACCTCCCCACCTGGCAGGCCCTCCTGCCCGAGATGGTCCCCAGAGGGATGATCGCGTCAGCGGTTGCCCTCCAATCGGCGGCATTCAACGTCGCCCGGGCGATCGGGCCCGCACTGGGAGGGTTCGTATACGTCGCCTTCGGGGCGGCGGTCGGATTTGGGATCAACGCGCTGACCTACGGGTTCGTGATCGTCGGGGTCCTGATGGTGAGGGACACGTTCGAGAAACGAGCCCGGGAGATCACCTCTCTGGGCACGGCGATCGCCTTGGGTCTGCGCTACGCCAGGTTCACTCCGCTTTTCCGGAGACTCTTGTTCCTGGTCTCCCTGTTCGCGATCACATCCGCCGTCGTCCAATCGGTCCTGCCCGGCCACAACGTGGCGATCGGCGGCGACGCCACCACACTTGGTTTCCTGCTCGGGGCGATGGGCGCCGGGGCGTTGGTTGGCGCCGTGGTCCGGCAGCGATTCATCGATCGGTTTGGCACCCGGGCTCCGATGCTGACGATCAGCCTGTTCGGGCTGGTGGGGATCGGAATCGGGCTCTCCCCCAATCCGGCGGTGGCCTTTGTGTTCATGTTCGTCTCCGGCGCGTTCTGGGTGCTCACCCTGACCAACCTCAACGCCACTGCCCAGCTCATGGCGCCGGAGTGGATACGGGGACGGGCCATGTCGCTGTACAGCTTCTCCTTTCTCGGCATACTCCCGATCGGGGCAATCATCTCCGGGATCCTCGCCGACGCGGTGGGGACCGGTGCCGCCATCGTCATCCTCTGCTCTTCCTCGGTGCTGCTCGGGTTGCTGGTGCCGTTGTTTGGCATCCCCAGCCTCGACCAGATCGAGTCACCCGAATACAGCGAGGAGAGAGTTGCGCCACCCCATGAGGAGGCGGTCGAGGGAGGCCCGGTCTTGGTGCTCAACACGTGGAAGATCGACGAGACGGACTTCGCAGAGTTCACCTCGGTGATGAACATGGTCCGGTTGGTGCGTCTGCGTACCGGCGCCTATCGCTGGCGTCTGCTCCGCAACGTGAGCGATCCGACACTTCTCACTGAGTTGTTCGCGCTCGGCTCATGGGATGAGCATCTTGCCCAGCACCGCCGGATCGACGATGCCTCCGCTGCAGTGATAGCCCGGGCCAGGTCATTCGACCGGGCGCAGGGCCCGGTGACCCGGCACCTGGTCTCGGTCGACGTGGAGGATCCACCCGATTTCAACCAGCTGTTGGTGACCCACGAGTTGATGCATCAAACGGACGGCTCTATCCCGATCGTGGCCGATCAGGAGCTGGACTGAGCGAAGCCCATCTCGCGCCGGAACTTCTTCCAGTCAGAGGCCTTGGTGGACCAGATGACATCGGTGAGCACCTGACCGATCCCGACAACGATCAGAACCACGACCGTCCAGGTCGGGACCTCGGCGGCGAACGCCGCACCGAGCAAGGCGAAAGGGACGATCTTGGTGACGAGGGCGCCGGAGGCGTGCATCCACGCCCTACTGGCCGGAGGTGCCCGCAGATAGCTGGCATAGTCCACCTTGACCCCGGGTTGTGGTCGGCTCATGGACCCGATGAACCAGTGGGTGAATCTGATCCCCATCAAGGTCCCGGCAACCAAGTGGCCCAAGCTGTGGGTCGTTACCAGGACCACCCCGAACCCGAGCATGAAGACGACACCTGCAGAATTGCCTTCTAGCGAATAGGCCCAGGCCACCAGTACCAGACCGACCAGAGTGCCTCCGATCATGAGCATGTTCCCCAGCCACAGTGGGACGGTGACCACCGCCCACCCCTTGAGAGCGGCCCGGTCGATGCGAGCGATCCGGTCTGCGTACCGTTCGACGAGGCCCGGATCCCCCTTGACCGCGCCGACCATCTTCCAAAAGCCCGCCTGCCCAACCGGCGTTCCGGTAGCCACTGCTCGCTCGGCGGCATCAAGAGTCGCCTCGATCTGGGTCTCGTCCATGTCGTGTATCTAAGTACGGTGCCGTTTCTGCAACCCGATCATGCCAGGTGGTGTTCTACTCGGGATGGATGAAATGACCAGGTCTCTGGCCGCGGACCTCGACGGCGCCTTCCCGGCCCTGGTTCAGAATGTCGGGCCCCGGTTGTATTGGGGTCTGCGTCGCATGTGCGGCGACCACCAGGAAGCGGAAGATCTCACCCAAGAGACATTCATACGCGCCTACCGGGCGCTGGGCGAGTTCGACCGGGCGAGATTCGATGAATTGAGGCTCCTCCCCTGGTTGTGGACCATCGCCCTGAACCTGGGCAGGAACCATCTTCGCAACCGGTCACGAAGACCGACCTTCGTCGAGATGGCGGATCAGGGCGTCGAGGACGAGGAGACACCCGACTTGAAAGCGTGGGATGCGAGATTCACCGCCTTGTCCGCAAACCAGCGGACTGCGGTCATCTTGCGACACGTGGTTGGGATGGGAATCAACGAGATCTCAGAGACTACGGGGCGTCCCGAGGGAACGGTCAAGGCCGATATCCATCGCGGACTGAGCCGGCTGAAGCTAGTGATGGAGCGAGAACAATGAATATCGAAAGCCAACTGTCACAACTGATCGCGGGGTTGCCCGATGGAATAGCGGAAGGGGTTGCCCTCGGAACCGGCCTGGTCGACGGGTACGATCTCTACCTCTCTCCTGTGGGTCAGGTAGTGGTCACCTTCAACCTCGATGGTGTCTCATCGGTCGACCTGGCCACCGATGGATACGAGCAGAGGTTTGCCGAACGTCATGGGAAGACCCTGCTCAGGGCGGAGCCACCCTCGCTGTGGGGCAGTCACATTCCCGATGCGATCGAAGCGGGAACCCCCGGCAAGCTGCCGATCGACTTGAGCTCGAGAACGCCATTTCAGGGGCAGATCCTGCGGATCGCGGCGTCGATTCCTCGTGGAGAGGTGCGCCCATACAGCTGGCTGGCCCGCGAGGCCAGTCGTCCCGGTGCCGCCCGCGCGGTTGGGTCGACCATGGCCCGGAACCCGGTGCCATTGATCATCCCCTGTCACCGCGTGGTCCGCTCGGACGGGTCCATCGGCGAGTACTCGCTGGGAGGGGTCCACAACAAATGGGATTTGCTGACTTACGAAGGCGTGCAGCCCGCTCGTCTGGTGGAGCTCGCCGGGCAGCACGTCAGGGTTCAGGGCGACGAATCGACCCGCATCTACTGTCACCCCACCTGTCATGAGATAAGACGCTCCAAGCCGGAGCACGTCGTGGACTTCACTTCCACCGCCCGAGCTCGCTCAGCCGGCTTTCGCCCTTGCGAGCACTGCCGTCCGGGGGATTGACCACGACGGGAGCCGGGTACCCTCGGGCTCAATGGAGAAAAGCGAAACAGAACAGCTAGCAGTAAACACCATCAAAGCCCTCGCCATGGACGCAGTCCAGAAGGCGAACAGCGGTCACCCCGGAATGCCGATGGGCATGGCCGACATCGCGGTGACTCTGTGGAGTCGGTTCCTCAAGGTAGACCCATCCGCACCCGAGTGGCCGGATCGGGATCGATTCGTCCTTTCCAATGGCCATGGGTCGATGCTGCTCTACTCGTTGCTCCACCTGAGCGGGTTCCCGCTCAGTCTCGATGACCTCCGCTCCTTCAGACAATGGAGGAGTCACACAGCCGGGCATCCCGAGATCGACCACGGGCTGGGCATCGAGATGACCACCGGGCCCCTCGGTCAGGGTTTCGCCACCGGGGTCGGCATGGCTATCGCCGAGATGCATCTACGAGCACGACTCGGTGAGGACCTGGTCGACCACAGGACGTTCGGCTTTGTCTCCGACGGCGACCTCATGGAGGGGGTCAGCTCCGAAGCCGGCTCTCTCGCCGGCCACTTCGGCCTGGGCCGGCTCAACTATCTCTACGACGACAACGACATCTCCATCGACGGCTCAACCGACATCACGTTCACCGAGGACGTGAAGAAGCGATTCGACGCCTTCGGCTGGCACACCCAGGAGATCGACGGTCACGACCGGGAGGCGATAGCCGGTGCCCTGCAGGCCGCGATAGGTGTCGAAGACCGGCCGTCACTCATCGTGTGCCACACCCACATCGCCCACGGTGCCCCCAATGCCCAGGACACGGCTGCATCCCATGGCCAGCCCCTCGGGGATGATGAGATCAAGCTGGCCAAGGATCGGATGGACTACCCGATCGACCCCTCATTCCACGTCGAGCCCGAGGTCTACGCATTCTTCGAGTCCGCGCTGGCCTGGGGGCGTGAGCAGCGGGAGCGCTGGGAGAAGCGTCTCGAGTCGACCGACGACGACACGCGGCGACTCTGGGACGACCTCCATTCTCCAGTGGCTGTTCGACTCGAAGGCCCGGTGTTCGAGACCGGTGAGAAGTTGGCGACACGTTCGGCGGCCGGAAAGACCTTCGCCGAGATCGCCGACAAGGTGCCCGGCTTCATCGGCGGTTCAGCCGACCTGGTGGCGTCCACCAAGACGGCTATCGACGCCTCGCGCCGTTTCTCGCAGGCCGATCCATCGGCGAGGGACATCCCTTTCGGGGTGCGGGAACACGCCATGGGCTGCGCCGTCAACGGGATGGCGGTCCACGGTGGGCTCCGCCCCTACGCGGCGACCTTCTTCGTGTTCAGTGACTACATGCGACCCGCCGTCCGGTTGTCCGCATTGATGCACGCTCCTTCGATCTGGGTATGGACTCACGACTCGGTATTCCTCGGGGAGGACGGGCCAACCCATCAGCCGATCGAGCACCTCGCCTCCCTGCGGGCCATGCCCAACCTTTGGGTGATTCGTCCCGCCGACGCCCATGAGACCGTGGCCGCCTGGGAGCTGGCGCTGAATCGCAACGACGGCCCGGTTGCCCTGGTCCTCACCCGGCAGGACGTGCCGACGCTCGAGTCGCACCGGGGTGAGGTGGCGAAGGGTGGTTACGTGGTCCGCGAGGGCGACGATGTGACCCTCATCGCCACCGGGTCCGAGCTGCACGTCGCCCTCGACGCGGCCGATGCCCTGGGCGAAACGGACATCTCGGCCCGGGTGGTCAGTCTCCCTTGCTGGGAGTTGTTCGAGGAACAGAGCGCCGACTACCGGTCCACGACGTTGGGAACCGCGCCCCGTGTGGCAATCGAGGCCGGCGCCACCTTTGGCTGGGAGCGAATCGTCGGCGACAAGGGTTTGGTCATCGGTATCGATCGCTTTGGTGCTTCCGCACCCGACACCGTCATCGCCGAAGAGCTCGGTTTCACCGGCGAGGCGGTGGCGGCGAAGGTGCGTGGCCACATCTCGCCATGACATGAGTCGGCGGCCAGCTGCCGTGGTCGTGATCGGCGCCGGTATCGCCGGTGTCTCTGCTTCCTATCACCTAACGGTCAAACACGGTGTGAGCAAGGTCGTCCTCATCGATCCAAGACCGCCACTGACCTTGACCTCCGACAAATCGACGGAGTGCTACCGGAACTGGTGGCCGAATCGGCCCATGGTGGGACTGATGAATCGCTCGGTCGACCTTCTGGAACAGGCGGCGCGGGAGTCGGGCAACGTGTTCGGTCTCAACCGACGCGGCTATCTGTTCGTGACCGGCGAAGAGGAGCGGTTTCGGAGAATGATCGAACAGGCGCATCAGACCTCGACCTTGGGTGCGGGGCCTGTCCGCACCCACCCCGGTCCGCTCCCATATCGGAGAGGCCCTCGAGAGGGCTTCCACGGGGCTCCTGAGGGGGCTGACGTGTTTGTCGGCGCGGCGACCGTGCGCGAGCACTTTCCATTCCTGACCGAAAAGGCCGTTGGGGCATTGCACGTCAGGCGCGCCGGGTGGTTCAGTGCCCAGCAACTCGGCGCCTGGATGCTCGACGAGGCGCGTGGGGCCGGGCTGGAGCTGGTGGTCGACGAGGTAACCGGGATCGACCTCGACCAGGGAGTCGTCCAAGGCGTCCGTCTCGCCGGTGGCGACACCATCCCGGCGGCGGTAGTGGTCGACGCCGGGGGCCCGTTGTCATCACGGGTCGCGGCCATGGCCGGGGTCGACCTCCCATTGTTCTCCGAGCTCCACCTCAAAGTCGCCTACCGGGAGCATCTGCAGGTGATTCCCCGCGATGCCCCGATGTTCATCTGGAGCGATCCCCAACATCTCGAATGGAACGAGGATGAGAGAGAAGGGCTAGCCGCGGAAGGGCGCGACGACCTCCTGGGCGAGATGCCGATCTACTGCCACGGCCGACCCGAGGGCGGGGTCGACTCGCCGTACCTGCTCGCCCTATGGGAGTACCACGGTCGGGTGCAGGAGCCGGTGTGGCCCCTTCCCGAGGACCCGCTGTACCCCGAGGTCGTGATGCGAGGGCTGACCACGATGGTCCCCGGACTTGGCGCGTATTTGGACCGACTCCCGGGATCCGTGGTAGATGGTGGTTACTACACCAAGACAGCCGAGAACCGACCGCTGATCGGACCCGCCGGGCCGGTTGGCTTCTATCTGGCGACCGGCTTCTCGGGGTTCGGGGTGATGGTCGCCAGCGGTGCCGCCGACCTGTTGGCCCGCCACATAACCGGGGGTGAGCTTCCTGATTATGCGGACGCCTTCCTCCTCGGCCGCTACGACGATCCGGGCTACCTCCAGTCGATCTCCCAAGACGGGGATTCCGGCCAGTTGTGAGTCGGGGCCTAACCGATGAGTTTCTCCTCCCCGGGCGGTCTGAGTGTTCGAGGACCAGAGGAGAATCAGCCGTTGGTCACACCCGACGGAAAGCGCGGCGCAAACCAAGGACCCCACAGGGTGATCATCGTCGAGATCGGGCATGTCACCAGTCCCGACCTGGGCACCATCGAGACACTGGCCCGGCTCCAGCTCGAGGCGCGCCGCATCGGCACTTCGATACTTCTCGACCGCGCCTCCCCCACACTCCGAGCCTTGCTCGCTCTGGTGGGACTGGGTGAAGTCCTCCCTTGCTGCCCCGATTCAGAACTCGGGCTGGAGAGGCAGGCCGAAGAGCGGGAACAGCCGATCGGTGTCGAGGAAGAAGTTGAGCCCAGCGATCAGACCCCCCGAGATCTCGATGACCTGCAATGACCACGGCACCAACCCGTCTCCTGTCGGGTTGGGCTTGTACTGACCAAACGCCGGCAGTCCGTTGGCGGCGACGGTGGGAACCACCCGTGATCCACGACATCCGATCCCGGCCCCGAGGAACCAACCGGTGATGTCCTCGTGTCCCCGCAACCACATTTCGAACGGAGGCATCGACTGAGTGGCATCCTCATGAAGCAGGGCGACCAGAGAGTCGAGGTCATATCGCTCGAAGGCGTCGACGTAGCGGGCGAGCAGTTGCTGCTGTTCGGTGTCCATCGGCTCGAAGGCGTCGGTCGTGGCGGGGTCGCTCGCGGTGAGCGTCGACCGCGCTCGCTGCAACGCGCTGTTGACTGATGCCACCGTGGTGTCGAGAAGCTCGGCTACCTCGCTTGCTTTCCAGCGCAACACCTCGCGCAGGATCAGCACCGCTCTCTGCCGGGGAGGCAAGCGTTGCAGGGCGGTTACAAAAGCGAGACGCACCGACTCCCGTGACAGCGCCAGTTCCGCAGGGTCCCCGCTCTCGGACAAGAGGAGGCTCCCCGGGATCGGCTCGACCCAGGTTATCTCGGGAAGCGGGGCGGGCAGGGGCGTGTTGAACGTCGAGGCGGGACCGAGATCCATGGGGCGGGCCCGTCGTTGCCGCCCTTTGAGCATGTCGAAGCAGACATTGGTCGCGATACGATAGAGCCAGGTTCTCAAAGCGGCGCGACCCTCGAATCGATCTATGGCACGCCAGCCCCTGATCAGCGTCTCCTGTACCGCGTCCTCGGCCTCGAAGGCGGATCCGAGCATGCGGTAGCAGTAGGCAGTCAACTCGACGCGGTATTGCTCCAGGTCGGTGGCGACGGTCGCGCCATCGGGGGACGAGTGCTTGAGAATGGTGGATTCGCTCATTCAGCGCCGTTTCTGGAGACATCTCGGTCCCGGGGCGGAGATGGATTCCGACCTCTGCCTGATGACCCCCGGCCTGCCGCCGATTAATTGTTGCATCGATTGTGGTCTAACAATCCGGTACATCTACCACACCGAATCAGGAGTCAAACGTGAACAGACCTACATCAGCAGCCCCGTCCATCCCCGATCTGCGGGCTGCCGTCCGGGGCCAGGTGATCACGCCGGAGGATGCGGACTACGACCAAGCACGGGCCGGCTTCTATGGCATCGACCGCCGTCCGGTGGCGATCGTGCGAGTGGCCGACGAGGCCGACGTTGCCCATGTCGTCTCTCTCGCCAGGGAGACCGGCTTGGAGCTTGCAGTGCGAAGCGGTGGTCACAGCCTCGCGGGGCACAGCGTGTCGGAAGGGGGCATCGTGCTCGACCTCACCGATATGAACGCCCTCGACATCGACACTGGTAGCCGAAGTGCTTGGGCCCAAACCGGGTTGACCGCCGGCGAGTTCACCACAACCGCCGGGGCTCACGGTCTGGCCATCGGGTTCGGCGATGCCGCCACGGTCGGCATCGGTGGGATCACCGTAGGAGGAGGAGTCGGCCTCCTGAGCCGCAAGCATGGTCTGACGATCGATTCTCTCCTCGCCGCCGAGATCGTCACCGCCGACGGCGAGCTGGTGCACGCCGACGAGAACTCCCACCCCGATCTGTTCTGGGCGATCCGGGGAGGCGGAGGAAACTTCGGCGTCGTCACCCGTCTGCAGTTCCGTCTTCACGAGGTGGACGACATCGTGGGTGGCATGATGATGCTCCCGGCAAGCCCCGATGTGCTCCGATCGTTTGTGGAGCTCGCCCAAGCTGCGCCCGACGATCTGTCCACCATCCTCAACGCCATGAAAGCGCCACCGATGCCTTTTGTCCCCGAGCAGTACCACGGCCAGGTTGTGTTGTTCGCGCTGCTGGCGTACGCCGGGGACATCGGCGAAGGCGAGCAGGTGATCGCCCGGTTCCGGGCCCTGGCCGAGCCAATCATCGACATGGTGCAGCCGATGAAGTACCGGGACATCTACGGTCCCGATGAGGAAGCGCCTCATCCGGCCGCAGTGGCCGCACGAAACATGTACGTCGGCAAGGTCGACCATGGTGCGGCCGAGACGATCGTCGAGCAGCTGAGAGCTTCCACAGCTCCGATGGCCGCGGTTCAGATCAGAGTGTTGGGGGGAGCCGTGTCACGGGTGCCGATCGAGTACACCGCCTACGCACATCGCCAGCAACAGATCATGGTCAATGTGGCGGCGATGTACGAAGACCTGGGTGAGGCAGAGATACACGACACTTGGGTGGACCGGCTGGCGGACACGCTCGATCAGGGCGAACCGGGTGCTTACGTCAACTTCATTGGCGACGAGGGAGCGGAACGAGTGAGAGCGGCCTACCCCGGGCCAACATGGGATCGGCTCCGTGAGATCAAAAGACGGTACGACCCCACCAATCTCTTCCGGCTCAACCAGAACATCCCGCCCGAAGGCTGACTCAACTGTGGCGATCGATGAATCCGAGGACGCGCTCCCAGGCGTCGGCAGACTCGGTGGCGTACTGCTCCTGCTGGCGGTCGAAGAAGGAGTGTGGCGCTCCCGCGTAGACGACCACTTCGTTCTCGACCCCGGCACTGTTCAGCGCTGACCGGAACTCCTCGACCAACTCGACCGGTATACCCGGATCGTCTCCGCCCATGAGGGCCAGAATCGGGCAACCGAACTCGGCCACCCGTTCGATCGGACCGACGGGCGGCCGGTTCGGTCGGCCATAGAAGCCGATCGCCCCGGCCAAGCCGTGGCCCGCGGCTGCCTGATGCCACGAGTTGCTCCCACCGAAGCAGAACCCAAGGGTGAACGTGGCACGGTCGGGCCCTTCGGCCCGAAGATGGGCCACAGCGGCGGCGGTGTCGGCTGTGACACCATCGAGCGTGGTCAGCGGCACGTGCTCGGCATACGGGAACTCGTCGTCCCTCGTGGCGACACCGGCGGTCCGACCGAAGTAGTCGAAGGCAATCGAGTCGTAACCATGTTCGGCGAAGCGCAGGGCCAACTGCTGGTAGAAGTGGTGGAGACCGCGAACGTCGGGGAGGATCACTATCCCCGGGCCTTTGCGGTTGGCGCTGGTAGCGGCGAAGGCGGCGAACTGATTGCCGTCGGCAGCGGTGAGCGTCAGGTCCTGGTGACTCGTGTCGGCACCTTCGATCGGGTCAACGGGCGGGCTGGCGTCAGCGTCGTAACACATGAGGGGGCTCCCGAATGGACAGCTCCAGGAAACCTACCCCGCCACGAGCCGGCATGTCCCCGAAGTCGGCGATGGAGCTGACCGGCACGGGTTATGGTCGCTCGATGGCTCATTCGTTCACGCTCATCGGGGTTCCGATCGACTCCGCCGGCACCGCCGGAGGCACCGAACTGGCGCCGGCCGCGCTCAGGGATCTCGGTCTGGGCGCAATCGCCGACTCCGACCGTGGTGATCTCCAGGTGCGGATCCGTGCCGGAGGACGCGATCCGATCACAGGAGTGGTCGGGCTCGATGATGTTTGCGCCACGACGATGGGGATCCGCTCCGCGGTGTCTGACACCCTGAGTCGCGGCGAAGTGCCATTTCTGATCGGCGGCTGTTGCGCAATGGTCCCCGGCGCCCTGGCCGGTGTCCGCGACTCCGGAGGGCGAGCAAGTCTGGTTCACCTCGACGGCCATCTCGACCTCTACGACGAGGTCAGCTCTCCCCTTGGCGAGGCCGCCGACATGCCGGTGACCATCGCTCTCGGGCGCGGGCCGGCTCGCTGGATCGACGCCGCGGGCGGGCCTTCCGTCCAGTCTTCGGACACGTGGATCATCGGCTACCGGGACCGGGAGCAATCGGAGCTCGATGGGAGCTTGATGCCCGAGGATCTCAACCCACCGGTCAACACCCTGTCCACCGAAGAAGTCCGGCGACTCGGCGCCGCGCAAACCGGCCAACGAGCCGCGAGGGCTCTCGAGTCGCCGGCACCTTGGATGTGGGTGCACCTGGACCTGGACATCGTGGATCCCACCCTCTTCTTCGCCAATGACGCCCCGGTGCTCGACGGTCTCGACTGGGAGCAAGTGACAGATCTGCTGCGACCACTGTGCTCCTCGCCCGCCCTGGCCGGATTCTCCCTCGGTTGCTACAACCCGGAAAAGGACCGGGAGGAACACAACGGCCATCGCATCGTCGAGATGTTCAGGGCGGCTCTGAGCCCATGACGGGCTGACTCGGATTAATCGCCCGCCCGGTCTGCTGATCACGTCTATGGTGCCCACTCGCCATTGCTAATTATGCGGACCGATCCTGTCCGCATTTATTCGTAGAGTGAGACTGGATCAATACTGGACGTTCTGGTGTTACCCATCAGACCGATTAGTTCTGATCGGGGCGGGGGTCTATCACTCCGAGTAATCCAGCCAACGAACTGAGGAGCGAACAGAGGTATGAACAACATGATTGAGGCGTCGGGTTTGGTCAAGCGTTACAAAGACGTGACCGCCCTCGACGGCCTGGACCTGGCGGTGGCAGAGGGCATCGTCCTCGGTCTGCTCGGGCCCAACGGAGCCGGCAAGACCACCGCGGTCTCCATCCTCGCAACGCTCCTCGAGCCGGACGAAGGCAGTGCAATGGTTGCCGGGGCCAACGTCAGGACCGAGCCCGGAAAGGTCCGCAAGCTGATCGGGCTCTCCGGCCAGTACGCCGCCGTGGACGAGCATCTCACCGGTTACGAAAACCTGGACATGATCGGCCGGCTCTATCACCTGGGCAAGGGGAGGTCAAAGGCCAGGGCGCGCGAGCTCCTGGAAAGATTCGATCTGAGCGAGGCCGGCGACCGACCGGTCAAGACATACTCCGGTGGGATGCGTCGCCGGCTCGATCTCGCCGGCGCACTCGTCGCCGAGCCACCGGTGCTGTTCCTGGACGAGCCCTCGTCGGGGCTCGACCCGCGCAGCCGAACCGAGCTCTGGGGCGTGATTCGCGAGCTGGTGGCCACGGGGACGACGCTTCTCTTGACGACCCAATACCTCGAGGAAGCTGACCAACTCGCCAATGACATCATCGTCATCGATCACGGTCGTGAGATCGCCCACGGAACTTCAGACCAGCTCAAGACCCAGGTCGGTGGAGAGCGCATCGAGGTGATACTCGCCGAGGTCACCCAGGTGGGCACCGCCCACGAAGTGCTCACCCGCTTTTCCGTGGGCGAGGTCCACATCGACGAGCGAACACGAGGTTTGACCGCTCCGATCAGTGGTGGGGCTACGACACTCACCCAAGCGTTGCGCGACCTCGATGCCCGCGGGATCGTCGTTCAGGACGTCGGTCTTCGCCGACCCACGCTCGACGATGTCTTCCTGACTTTGACCGGTCACGTAGCCGAGGCCCCTGGGTCCAATGGTGGAGCCCAAGTCGAGAGAACAACCGAGCCCGAGGAGGCGCATCGATGAGCCAGCTGATCACCGCACTTGCCGACGGCGTCGTAGTCGCCAAGAGGAATGTCATCAAGATCAAGAGAGTGCCAGAGATCCTGGTCTTCGTCTTGCTCTCACCCATCATGTTCGTGCTGTTGTTCGCCTATGTGTTCGGTGGTGCGATCGATGTCGCGGGAGGGTCGTATCGCGAGTTTCTCATCGCCGGCATCCTGGCCCAGACCGTGATCTTCGGAGCAACCTTCACCGGCGCCGGGCTGGCCGACGACATGCAGAAGGGGATCATCGACCGGTTCCGATCGCTACCGATGTCGCGTTCGGCGGTGCTGGTCGGGAGAACCGCAAGCGACATCATCTACAACGCCCTCTCCATCACGATCATGGCGCTGACCGGGCTAGTTGTTGGGTGGACGATCAGGACATCGGTGGCAGAAGCGGCTCTGGGATTCGGGATCCTTCTGCTCTTCTCCTTCGCCTTCTCATGGGTGATGGCATACGTGGGGCTTCTGGTCCCGAGCGTGGAAGTGATCAACAACGCGTCGTTCATGGTGATCTTCCCCATCACCTTCGTATCCAACGCGTTCGTCCCGCTCGAGAGCCTGTCCGGACCGCTGCGCTCCTTTGCCGAGTGGAACCCGGTGTCCACGCTGACCCAGTCGGCCCGGATGCTGTTTGGCAACATCCCTCCGGGAACGCCTGAGCCTTCTAGCTGGGCACTGCAAAACCCGGTGCTCTATACCCTGATCTGGGTAGTGATCATCATCGGCATCTTCGCCCCGCTCTCGGTGTGGCAGTACAAGAGGGCGGCTCGACGCTGAGTGATTGCCGGATGCCGTCGGTAGCCTTCCTGGGTGCAGTCGACCCCGAGCACCGCCGAGGTGATACTCGCCGCTATCACCGAGGCGGTGGGCTCGGGTAGGTCACTGAAGGAGACCCTCTCCGGGCTGGCCGAGACCGCCAAGCAGATATCCAACGCGTCCTACGCCGCCATAGGGATCCCCGAGCCGGAAGGAGACGCCTTCTCGGCGTTCATCCACGTCGGCATGAGTGACGAACTGGTGGCGGAGATGGGGCCGCTGCCGCGGACCCATGGCATGCTCGATGCCATGCTCCACGATCCGGAGCCGGTACGTCTCACCGATATCACGAGAGACCCGCGATTTCGGGGCTGGTGGCCCCGGGCCCACCCTTTGATGCGCTCGTTTCTCGGGGTGCCCATCGTCAGCCAGGGGGAGGTCATCGGAGCGTTTTACCTCACCGACAAGATCGGTGGGCCCGAGTTCACCCAGGAGGACGAGGCCAATATCGGGCTCCTGGCCTCGCACGCGGCGGCCGCCATCGATGCCGCTGCCATATTCGAGGACTCCCGAACCTTGGCTCTTGCCGAAGAACGGGAGAGGATGGCACGGGAGCTTCACGACGCGCTGAACCAGTCCTTGTTCAGTCTCTCGTTGACAGCCCGGGCCGCGTCTCGGCACCTGGGCACCGACCCGGAGCGAGCGGCCGAAGAGCTGAACGAGATAGCCCTCCTCGCCAAGGAGGCCATGGCCGAGCTCCGAGCCGTGGTCGAAGGGTTGAGGACACCGGACGTCGATCGTGACGGGCTACTCGCGGCAATCCGAAGCCAAGCTGCGCTGCTGAGCAGGGTGCATCACCTCGACGTCGATGTGGAAGCGAATGAGGAGCCGACCCTCGATGGGCGCGTGGAGCACGAAGTGTTTCGCATCGTCCAGGAAGCTCTCACCAATGCGGTGCGTCATGCACAACCGGCCAGGGTCACGGTGTCATTGGTGAGCGGAGACAGTCTCCAGCTGACGGTCAGAGACGACGGTCTCGGATTCGACCCTGACGAGCAGAATTACCGGGGACGACGACTCGGTCTCACCTCGATGAGAGAACGGGCAGCGTCTATCGGGGGCACACTCACCATCTCATCGTCACCGGGCAATGGGGCGACTGTCCGTCTCGAGGTGCCGGGATGAGTGACCCGGTGCGAGTGATGATCGTCGACGACCACCCCGTTGTCCGTCGCGGGTTGCGGGCCTTCCTCGAGACACAGCCGGGCATGACAGTGGTCGGCGAGGCGGGTGACGGGCAAGAGACTCTGCGGGTGGTGGCGACATCCGAGCCGCACGTCATCCTGCTCGACTTGCACCTGCCCGATGGGTCCGGTTCGGAGCTGATCCCGAAGATCCGGCAGTGGAACCCGGCCATCAAGGTGCTGGTGCTGACCGGTTTCGCCGGTCGACACGAGGTGGTGCCGGCCATCCAGGCGGGGGCAGACGGTTACCTGCTCAAGGACACCGATCCCGACCAGCTGGCCGATGCGATACGAGAGCTGGCCGACGGGCGCACTGTCTACGCGCAAGAAGCGGCAGCGGCCCTGTCGGCATATGTGTCGGGCGGTGACCCGCGCGAGTCGTTGGCCAGCCTCACCACACGTGAGCGGGAGGTCCTCGCCGGGCTCGGTCAGGGATGGAGCAATGCCCGTCTGGCCACTGAGTTGTTCGTCTCGGAGAAGACGATCAAGACCCACGTCTCGGCGGTGCTGAGGAAACTCGGTCTCAACGATCGCACTCAGGCGGCCCTGTTCGCGGTCAAGAGCGGATTGGTCGAGTCCTGAATCGGTGCCTGGTGCCTAGGTCTCGAGGCTGAGACCGAATCCAACTCCTGCCCGATGATCTGGAGCGGTGCGTGACTTACCTTGTATTGAGAAGGAAGGTCTAATGAACACCGCGATCATCACTGGAGCATCCCGCGGATTTGGTTTCGCCTTGGCTGCCGAACTGGCCCGGCGGGATTGGAACCTGGTCGTCGACGCCCGAGCTCATGCTGACTTGTCGGCGGCTGGGGCAGAATTGGACGCTCTCGGCGCCAGCCGGATCGAGGCCATCGCCGGGGACGTCAACGATCCTCTGCACACCGCCCTGCTGGTGGAGACGGCGGCAGGCTTCGGCGGGTTTTTGCTCCTGGTCAACAACGCAGGCATCCTCGGCCCCAGCCCACAGCCGCCACTGGCCGAGTACCCGATCGATGTCTTCGAGCAAGTCCTGGCGGCGAACCTCACTGCACCCTTGCGTCTGATCCAACACTCCCTCCCCTATCTGCGGAACAGCGATGGGACTGTGATCAACATCACCTCCGACGCCGCGGTGGAGCCGTATGAGGGTTGGGGCGGATACGGGGCGGCCAAGGCGGGGCTGGAGCAAATGTCGAATGTGCTTGCCGCCGAAGAGCCTCGGGTCAGGGTGGTCTGGTTCGACCCGGGCGACATGCGGACCCGGATGCACCAGGAGGCCTTCCCGGGTGAGGACATCTCGGACCGGCCTCTGCCGGAAACCAGGGTCCCTGCCCTGGTTCGGCTGATCGAGGGCGACTACCCGAGCGGCCGCTATCTGGCCGCTGAGCTGCTCTCCGAATCGGTGGGGGCATGACGGCTCCGGCCCTACTTCGCCCGACCGACCTGCTCGACGAGTTCGAGCTCCCGGCCGAGTTGGAGGCAACCAAACCCCCGGAGACCCGGGGAATGAGACGCGACGAGGTCCGGCTCATGGTCTCCGATGCAGATGGGATCCGGCATCGCAAGTTCCACGACCTGCCGGCTGAGTTGCGGCCCGGCGACCTCCTGGTGGTGAACACTTCGGCGACTCTCCCGGCGTCGGTGGTTGTCGATCAGGACCATGTGATCCATTTCTCGACCGAGCTGACGGGTGGCCTCTGGGTCGTTGAACCACGCAGACTGTCCGGTGCGGCCTCCCTCCCCGATGAGAGCCCGAAGCCTGGCAGGGTGTCCCTGCCGGGCGGGGGTCTCGTCGACCTGCTCGCGCGGTACCCGGTCGATTCCACCAGCAGAAGACTATGGCTCGCCGAAGTCGATCTCAGCTGCACGGTGCCCGAATACCTGGCCACCTGGGGTCGACCGATTCGCTATCGCCATACCGCCGGTCCCTATCCGATCGATGCCTATCAAACGGTGTTCGCCCGTGAGCCGGGCTCGGCCGAGATGCCCAGCGCCGGCCGACCGTTCACCAACCGTCTGGTCACATCGATTGTGGCCGGCGGAGTGTCGATCACACCGGTGACCCTGCACACCGGGGTCTCATCGCTCGAGTCGGGTGAGGAGCCATACCCCGAATGGTTCGAGGTCTCCGA
>Ga0214471_10000071_pt1 | contig 100373 bp, 148 predicted proteins | sample RVTome_5_FD_207665 | JGI IMG/M metagenome (GOLD analysis project Ga0214471, IMG submission 207665) | Soil microbial communities from uranium-contaminated site in the Upper Colorado River Basin, Wyoming, United States - RVT142D155 | ecosystem: Environmental > Terrestrial > Soil > Contaminated... | reverse complement strand
CGCGGCCCGCGTGACGGCCGCGCCGACCCTGGACCCGGAAACGTGGAATCCGCAAACGCCGGTGGCGACGCCGGTACGGTAACCTGGAGGTACAAAGGTGAAACAGATGGAATTCAAAACGAAACCTGACGACGGAACGGCCGTACCGCAGATGCGGCGAATTGACCGGCCGGCAGAACAGCCGGAAACGGCATCGCCGCCAGTGTTTGTGCGGCGAGAGCGGAAAGCCAAGCCCAGGCCAGCGGCGAACGACGAACAGCCAACACGGCCGTTACCGGCCGTGTTGCGGTCAGCGGCGGCCAGCGCCTGGGATCGAATGAGCAAGGTTCAGGTGTGGGCGCTAGGGATGGTGATGGGCCTGGTAATCGGGCTGCCGCTGCTCGGCTGGTGGGTGTGGCCAGTGCAGTGGACCAACGCCTCATTCAATGAATTAGCTCCAGTCGAGCAGGCGCTGGTCATTGAGACGGTGGCCGACTATTACGCCTACTCCTCTGACCCGGTTCGTGTCGCGGCCGTGTTGAATGGATGGCGCGATGGCGAATCGTTGGTCTGCGCCATGGCAGCGCAGGAAGATGATTTCTGGGCACGGGCACGATTGATTTCGATTGCGGCCGTACGCAACGGCCGTGGATGTGACTAAAGCCGGTAGGTAGCGATGAAGGAACAACGGCCGAAACTACTGAATGATACAACCATCAGCTTGGTGGTTGTGACCGGCGTGCTGGCGTTTGCCGCCTGGCGCGACATTGGCCGGGCGCTGCTGGCCGCCGTGGGTATGGCGCTGATTATCGTCGTCTACCAGACAGATTGGGCAGAGGACGTATGGGAGGAGGCACGGCCGTTGCGGATGCAGTTCGTAGCCAGGCTGCGGGCGATGTGGACAAAGCGCAACAACGACAGCCAGGAGATCGGTATCAAGCTCTATGACACATTTTTTGGCTTTGTTGAGGTGACCGGAAAGGCGCTGATTCACAATCTCTCCAGCATGGGCCACATCTTTATTATTGGCGTTTCGCAGTATGGCAAAACGCAGCTCATGTATAACATCCTATATTACCTGCTTCAGGGACACAAAGACCCGGCTGAACTACAAATCGCACTGGCCAATTACAAAGTCGAGGCGTTTTCTATTTTCGCGGCCCTACCCCACCTGCGCTGGCCGATTGCTGAGAACGAAGCGCAAACGGCGGCGATGCTCGCAGCGGCGAAAAAGGAAATGAATGAGCGCAAGAAGAAATTTAGCCGGTTCGCAGGTAAGCGCATGTGCACCAACCTGGCAGAATACGAGGCGCTTACCGGCGAGCGCCTGCCGCGCCTGGTCATTTTCATCGACGAAACGGCCGATTTGATTACGCCGAAGAGCCAGGCGGAAAAGGATTTGATGTCGTTGGCTAAGGCCGGGCTGTCTCGCGGCATTACGCTGATCATGGCCACGCAGCGACCCACGGCGCTCGGCGTCAGCCATGAGGCCCAGAGCCAAACGGACGCCATGTTTTGCACTTATATGAAAAACTCTACGGAGTACGGGTCCGTGGCCCGTATTCCTAAATCGGTTTATTCGCACATGACGCCATCGCCCGGCAGGTTTATGGTGTACATCCCGCGACTTGCTCCCGCGTTTCTGAGAGACTATCCAGAGTGCGAAGGCTGGGGGTTTGTTCGCACCCGGCTGATGCCGAATAAAGAGATTGAGGCGCTGGTTCGCGAACTGTCCGGCAATCGACCGGTGAAGGTGTGGGAACAGAGCGACCTGGAACCGGTCACGGCCGAGACAAAGAAGAAGTGGGTGGGGGATGAGGAATACAAGCTCGGCCTCATCCGCGAAATCGCTGAAGCGCTCGGACGGATCCCGACGGCCGTTGAACTGCGCGAGCGGATCGACATGAGCCGCAAAACGTCCGAGGATTGGATGAAGAGGTATCGGGAGAGGTACGAGTAATTACTCGTACCCCCCGTTTTCTGGCCCCAAACGAGTAAGTTCGGGGCCTCTTTTTTACTCGTATTACTCGTTATGGCACTACTCAAGCTCCTCCTGTTATTGTTTGCGCCCCCGGCGATCAACTGGCTAATCGGCCGTTTCTGGGGAACGTACCGGGAACTGCGCCTGCACCGGCTCGTGTTCTGGTCGTGGGTGACGGCCGTTGCGCCGGCCGTGTTCCTGATCGCGACCGGCGTGGACCAGGCGGTGGATCAGGCCACGCAGATGGCAAATGAGGGGAGCGGTTGGGCCATTACCGATTTCACCAGCGAAACGCCATATGGGCCGCTCATCACTCAGGCCGCCCGACGGCACGGTCTTGACCCGGCGCTGCTGGCGGCCGTGGTTAAACAAGAAAGCCGGTTTAATCCCACGGCCGTTTCTCGGGCCGGGGCGATGGGCCTGGGCCAGCTCATGCCGGGCACGGCCGCTGATCTGGGCGTGACCAATCCATTTGACCCGGCGCAGAACCTGAACGGCTCGGCCGGGTATCTGGCCATGCTCTTGAACCGTTACAGTGGTGATGTGCGTCTGGCCCTGGCCGGCTACAATGCCGGGCCGAGGGCGGTTGACCGCTGCCGGTGTGTGCCGGCCAATGGCGAAACGCCCGGCTACGTGGCCAATGTTACCGCACACTACAATGAGTATCTGGCCGCATCCCTCACCATAGAAACGGCCGTGAAACTCCTTTACGTGGGGGCTGAGCCGGTCATGTCGCAGGGCTGGCATCGGTCGGTAGGGCTGCCTGACGGCCAGGACTGGACGGCCGGCTGCCGGACGCCGCTCTATTCCCCCGTCCCTGGCGTGGCCACTGTCACGCATAACGGCGATGATGGTCTAAAAATCGGGAATACAATGATTACCGTCGAGGGTCCAGGTGGCAAAGTAACGCTGCTGCACGGTGACTACGAAGCGTTGGTAGGCAGCCAGGTTGTGGGGGGCGCGACCAGGATCGGAAGCGAGGCGTCCAATGGGAAATCGACTGACTGTCATTCGCACGTGATCCTGTATAATAACTGACACCTGGAGGAATATATGAGCAGCAGTTTGACGCCAATTGAGCAGAAAGAAGTTGTGTTTTACGATGATGAGGTTACGGCCGTGCGATTGAGTGACGGCCGTGTGTTTGTGCCGGTACGGCCGTTGGTAGAACGACTTGGGGTGCAATGGGCGGCTCAGAGCAAGCGCATTAAGCGTGACCCGGTATTGTCTGAGGAGAGCCTCTCCGTGTCCGTAATGGACACGCAGGGTAAGCAGCGCCGCGAAATGACCTGTCTTCCGCTGGATTATGTCGGTGGTTTCCTCTTCGGCATCAACGCCGACCGGGTAAAACCGGAACTGCGCGAGCGGGTGATCCGCTACCAGCGGGAGTGCTACCGGGTGTTGGCTGAGGCGTTCCAGGAAGGCCGCCTCACCACCGACGCCAGCTTCGATGACCTACTGGCCGGCGCTAGTGCCGATGTCGTTGACGCCTACAGGATTGCGCAGGCCGTGATGAAGCTGGCCCGGAATCAGGTGGTGATGGAGGCGAGGCTGGCGGATACGGAAACGGCCGTGTCTTCCATCGGCGACAGGCTGGAACTACTGGAGCAGCGCATTGCGCCCGGCCAGCCGGTGACCGAAGAACAGGCCAGCCAGCTCAGCCAGGCGGTCAAGGCGGTGGCCATCGCCCTGGGCAAACAGACGAAGCGCAATGAGTTTGGGGCCTGCTATGGCGAGTTGTATCGTAAGTTTCAGATTACCAGTTACAAGGCGTTGCCGGCCGATAAGTTCGAGGCGGCGCTGGCGTTCCTGACGGAGTGGCATCAGAGCCTGGTGGGGGATAGCCCGTTTTAGACCGACGCCAACTATTATAGTTTGGAATATATTAACGGCCGTTCCTGATGATGGGAACGGCCGTTTTTGTTGCCTGTTTCCATAATTTTCCAACTGGTGATTATTATATAATTAGCAGATCAACTGTTTGACAAATCAAGAATCTTGATTTATACTCTATACTGTATTTACTAATCACGTTAGTGTGACATTCGTCACAAAGGATTCCAAATGAACAAAATCAAAGAAAGCTCAGTTTATCGGACAAATATTGATGGTGGTGTAGGCGGGCTGTTTAAGCTGGTCGTTAGCAAGATTAATAACGGCCGTTTTGAATTATCCCAAATCGATTTAGACGAGGATCAGCAGCCATGGAACGAAACGTCGCTGGCCGATTACCCAAACACTGATGATGCCATGAGCGCTATGAGGCATGTAATCAAAACCGGCAATCTGCCGCTGCGGTCTGGGGTTTCCGTGCGGGAGACCCGCTCCGGTGAGTGGCTGGTGTTCTACGCATCACCGGCCCGCAACGGGCATGGCCACAACACGGGGGCACAGTACGGCCGTTTTGACAGTGAGGCCGAGGCTGTACAGGAGGCGGAGAAAATCGCCGCCGACGGCCAGATGGATGCGGTTGAGTTTGTCCCGTGTAATACTAACCCGCCCGGCGAATTAGCACCCATCCCCTGGGGAAGCAGCATGTATGAGCATATTCGCCGGGATGAACTGCCACTGGATGAGTACGGCCGTGTCATTACTGGTTATTGTCGCTATCTGGTAGACGGAACGCGCGTCTTTCCAGATCGCAAGCGCATTGTAGATGCGAAGATCCCAGAATTTTTCATTAAGGACGATTGGTATCGGGTGTACTACTACATCGATTTGGTTGACGGGGCCATGTACACTGTGCGCCGGCACGACCCTGGCGAGTCCAAAATCCTGTTTCACTCGCCAGATTTAGAGCCTGCGCGACTGCATTTGAATTGGCTCATGGAACAGGAGCCGTCCTGGAGTTGGAAGTTAGAGTGGTGGGAGTAAATTGTGACACGGCCGTATCACCCGATACGGCCGTCTTCTTTTCTTAGGAGGTACGCACAGTGTTGACCTGATGGTCAAAATCGTGGCCGAACTGGTTGAGGCCGGAATGGGCAATGATTGGATCATGAAGAATATCGGCATGGGCGCAGATGAATTACTGCGGCTAAAACAAATTAGTGGGTTGGCGGCGCTGTTTAAGAATCGGCCGTACAGCAAGGCATGGGAATGAAAATGACTAAATCGAAAACGAAGGAGTTACAAGCGCGAGCTATGGAACTGGTGCAGATACGGCCGATGAGCGACGGCGCCAACGAACTCATCAGCCAGGCGATAGAACAACACGGCTTCCCCAACCGGGTGAAGGCGTTCCAGTTCCTCCAGGACACCGACCAGCTTATCGGTGTCGACATCGGCGGCGAGAGCCTGAACGACAAAGAGGTTATTGCCGCGCTCATTCGTGAATTCGGCTGCCACCGGGACACGGCCCGCTACCATGTAGCGAAAGCCGCCCGGCGTAAACGGCATCCGGATTGGCAGCCGCCGCCGCATGGCGGCAAACGGCCCGGCGCTGGCCGTAAACCGGATTATGTGCTCGACGTAGTGAACAGCCGTGCCATCGTCAGTCGCAAGGTAGACGGCCAGTTCGGGCTGCTGGAGTACAGCGCGGCTGTAAACTGGCATGAGCTAGAGGGTAGGGCGGTGGCGGCCGTTGCTGAGCAGGGCGGAGCGATCAACATCAGCGGGCAGTATCATTGCCCGGCCGAACTGGCGGAAACGGCCGTGTGGGATAACGATGAAGATTAAGGTTGATGATCGCCTGCACGTTTCCGAGTTCGCCCGGCGCATTACGAAGCGGGACTCGCTCAGGTACTATTACCAGGTAGTCGGTTATGACTGCCTGGTTTTGGTTTTGCACGATGGCGATTACATCGACTGGCAAGGCAAAACTGGCGTGGCGCTGTTTAATTTTGACACGGTGGACGGCCGTATCATCTGCGATGAGTTCCCCACCGCGCCGGGCCGGTGGCGCGACAATGCCGACCTCATTCAATGCACGGTGCGACGTGTGCCGCGGCTGCCGGACGGCCGTACCTGGACGCTGAGCGAGGCGATCCGGGAGATGATTGGAGACGGCTGCTGATCTCTGGTAGGTAAAGCGGACGAAGCGAAACGGCCGTTTCCACCAGCGGGAACGGCCGTTTTTTGTTGCCCGTAAAAGCAGCGCGAAACGATTTGGCCTGAAACCCGCCTAAATTGCGCTGTACGGGGCGATGGGTGGTTCTGGATAGATACCCATCATCACCAACGCCGCGGCCGGCACGTCAAATAGTTGACAATTGGTGTACCATTAGTGTACCATTATGCACAGCACTGCGCACCACTGCGCACGGTGGTACACCAACACAAAAAGGAGTATGGTCAAATGTCAAAAGCAAAGGTTTTTTCTATTGAGAATTGGAAGGGCGGCGTCGCTAAAACGACGACTGCTATAACGTTGGCTGTCGCCGTGGCCAAGTATTTGGCGCGGAACGGCAACGGCCGTGTGCTTATTATGGATACCGATCCACAAGGTAGCGCGGCGAAAGCTTTGGCGCTGAACCCAGGAGATCGGTGCATTAGTAATGTCTTGCGTGAACAGGGGACGCTGGCGAATAACGTAATGTCGGCCAACCTAGAAACAGTTGGTGGCCCTTCACGGCCGAACCTCTATCTATTACCAGCAAGTGACCGGTTGTGGGACGCGCTGCGAGAGATCATCGAAAGCATTGGCGCGATGGGGGAAATCGCAAAACACATGACGGCAGCGATGCGAACGAAGGCCGGGTTAGACACAATCCCGACTGTATCTGACATCTTTCAGGATACGCTGGGGCCGCTGAAGAACCATTTTGATTACATCTTCATCGACAACCCTCCCAGCTTGGGAGCATTGCGAGAGGCCATTCACGTTTATGCTGACTACGCCATTGTCCCGGCAAAAATGGACGCCGAGAGCGTGAAGATGACAGCGTTACATACTCGGCAAATTCTGGAGGATCAGGCGCGTGGTATTGACATCAAGATTCTGGCCGTTGTTCCAACGTTTGTTCAATCCAATCTATTGCTGACCAAGAGCCTGATGGATGAAATGCAGGAGACATATAACGGCATGTTGTCGCCGGAGGTTCCCTTACGTACGGCCGTTGCTCAGGCACCAGCGCTAGGTGGCTTAACGATTTTTGAACACGAGCCGACTTCGCCGGCCGCGAAATCTTACGCGCAGTTGGCTAAACTTGTACTGGCAGCGAGGTAGTTAGCTATGAATGACGATCCACTATTTGACGAATTGAGCACCGAGGAAACAAAGCCTAGGCGGGGTATGCAGTTCAACAAATCCATTAGCGGTGTTTCATCACAAGACGCGAAAAAGGCGGCGGGCAAAGACGGTGGAAAGTACCGGACGCACGGCCGTGACGAGCAATGGACATTTCGACTGCCGGAAGGAACGCGGGCTGAAATTGTCGAATGGGCTAACGATCTTAATCTCAAGCAGGTTGACTTGAAGAAGTGGATTGTTGAACGCGGTCTCCAGGCGCTGCGCGATGGCGAACGGCCGGAAATGGAGATCGTCGAGGTCGTGCGCATCAAGCTATAAAAACAAAAGGCGCAACGTTTCCGCTGCGCCAGTCGAAGCCTGGTCAAGGGCTTCAAGGAGTATGGTGTGGGCGCGGGGAGCGCCCTGCCATACGTCCATTATACCAAAATGGTGAACGCAACCAAATGGAACTTGTAAACGAAAACGGCCGTACGGCCGTTAAACTGGAATCAATACCTGACAATCGCCTGAAGCTGACCTACCATGCCGGATTCTATCCCGCCGGCGCGGCCGTCGCCGTGCAGGTGGCCGGCCAGGAAGTCATCCTCAACCCCGCCGATCCGGCTGTGCTGTCTATGCTGGACCGGCTTTCCCGGCAGCGGGAAGTTGCGATCCTGGATGGGGACGGCCGTGTGACAACCATTGCGCACGGCCGTATGGCCCGGCAGCAGCTCCGGCGCATCCTGGAACGTGCAGCCGCCCACCTGCCCGGCTGCCGGCTGGACTGGCAGCAAACCCTGGCCGATTTCCTGGCGTAATTACACCTAATTTGTGTGCCAGTGCAGTGCAGAGAAAGTTAACGGCCGTTAATCCCAAAATAGTCTCCGTTAGTTTCTCTACCGCAGCATAGAAAATAAGCAGCGTTATTCTCAAAACAACGGCCGTTAGTTTCTCTTCCACGTCACAGAAACCTAACGGCCGTTACCGGCGAAATAGCCCCACTAACAACCCACGCCCCTGGCCCCAAAAACGGCCGTTCCCCCCACCCTTTTAGGCGCTTTTTACTCGAGTAAAAAGCCGTTCCCAATGCCACCAAAAAGCCACCTATTTACCCTGTTTTACCATTGCACTATCCTCAATCTTCGGTATAATGTATACATGGTTGAGTGATGGTTAAGGCGCATACATCGCCAACGAAAACCTTAACAATTGAATACGCGCCAGAGTAAGGAGTTGCTCATGTCTGATTTACTGGTGTCTGTTCGCAATCTGTTGGAAAAAGTTCAGGAGTTCGACAAGCTCGAACCTGGACAGCAGGGAGCGACCCGCGCTCATCTAAGCCGCTTGTTAAATCAAGTGGAAGACGAAGAGATTAAGGGAGTGCTTCTCAAAGTACGCGGAATCATCGGCGCATCGACTTCACGGTCTTACGACAAAGTGACAGTCGAAGATGTCGAAAAAGAATTCGCGGAAAGTTTCCCCGGATACAGTTCAAAACAGCGAGCGCCCTTCAAAGCGAAGGTCACCCGGATGATGAACGAAGCGACCGAAGCAGGCGAAACCGAAGACCGGCAGCGGCTCGCAACAATTCAGTTAAAAATAGCTGACTTGGAGCGACGGGAAACAAAGTCGGAAATCTTCAATCTCTTAGGTGGTTTAATCGCCACTGAGAACGAAGACGAAGACGAACCCGATAAGGAGTAGTCACTTAGCAAGCGGGATGGTGGGGCTAATCCCCCCACCATCCCCTAGACACCAAACCAAACAGACACCCGCCCAAAAGCGGCCGTAAGCGTAAGCGCGGCCCTTTTGGCGTTTCCGGGCATGGCGGCGGACGATCCCCCGGCAAGGCATGAACGCGGATACACGGCCGTTGAAACGGCCGCCAGACCAGACACCGGCCCCGCCCCATACGGCCGTGTTTGCCAGTGATGGGAAACACGGCCGTCACCCGCAATAAACGGCCGTGCCCAGCCGCCACAGGCAGAGCAGCCCGGCAGAATTCCACTCAGGCGCGTAGATCGATGTTGAACAGCCTTTCCCACCAGGGATGGGCTGTTTTGCGTTTATGCGCCAATTTACAAGCGCCAGACAGGCGCAAAAAGGAGTATGGTCAAAATGTCACAGTCTGTAGAATATCACGTTAGTACGGCCGTTTCCCGGCGATTTGTCCGGGACATGGCCATTGAAGATCGGCCCCAGCGGCGGGCGTTTTCGGTTGGGTTTGGGAATCTGTCAACGGCCGAATTAATGGCGCTGCTGCTTCCGGCCCCGGATGCGCTGGACATGGCGCGGGATCTGCTCGATACCTTCGGCGGCGTCTGGAAGCTGCACGAAGCCGAGATCAACGAGCTAACCCAGATCGCCGGGGTAGGGGAGGCGCGCGCCAGAATGATCAAGGCAGCGATTGAATTAGGCCGCCGGGCCATGGTTGGCCCGCTGGAAGAACGGCCGCGCGTGGACAGTCCGGCCGCCGCCGCCAATCTCCTCATGCCGGAAATGATCACACTGAAGCGCGAGGAGCTGCGCGTCATCCTGCTGGACACGCGCAACCGGGTGATGGGCGTGCGCACTATCTACCAGGGCAGCCTGAATACGGCCGTGGCCCGGATCAGCGAGATTTACCGCCCGGCGATTGTCAACGACGCGGCGGCCATCATCCTGGCCCACAACCACCCCTCGGGGACGCCCGACCCATCGCCGGAGGATGTCAACATCACGCGGGAAGTTGCGCAGGCCGGCGACATGCTCAGCATCGCCTTACTCGATCACATTATCATCGGCTGGCATAGGTTTGTATCCCTAAAGGAAAGAGGTCTATTATGAGCAGGTCACAACATATTCCAAAGGCATGGTACAGCGCCACCAAGGACGGCCGTTTCTACTGCCACCGCTGCAAGGCCATTGTCAGCCGGGAAAAGCGGGCAGCGCATACGGCCGTTTGCTGGCCGGAAGCCGGTAAACCGATGACGAATTTGCCCAAAACGACGTAAATCGGTGAATTTACGTCGTTTTGGGTATTGCACTATCTTAGATTAATGCTATAATACTCTTACCGGGAAATGGTCAACCCGAAATAAAAATTTTATTAAAGGAGTATGGTTATGACATATCAATTCAGTAGAGAACAGGCAATCGAAATAGCAAGCGCGGTCAGTGGCAGCCCCTTGACCTGTGAAACATTGGCGGCGGCATTGGCCGAGTTCGCCCCGGATTATCCTTATAGCGGCATGGTTTACGGCCGTGTGGTTTACGGCCGTGTGGTGAACGGGCATATCGCCCTGGAAGACGGCCGTGAATTTGACAATACCCCGGCGGCCCAGAAAGCGAACCCGGATTCTGTCTTTGTCGTCGTGGATTGCTGTGACACCTATGCCTGGTTACCCAACAGCAACAGCGACGGGATTGTGCAGAGCGAGTCGATGACGGATGAGCCATTTGCCTCATTTGGCATTGGCGGAATGGTCTATTGCTGATTATGATTGCCGGGAGACACGGCCGGACGGACAGCCCGGAAAGACATTTTTATTAAAGGAGTGTGGCATGCTCACTAAATCACGAAAGGCGACTATAGAGAATGCGGCGAGTCAGACTGGCGAAGTTTCGCTGTACCGCGAAACTAGCTTGTCTGGAAAAAGCGAGACGCTGCGCTGGCAGCGTCGTTTTGTCGAACAGACAAAGTGGGGGCCGGCGCTTCGTTCGAGGTCCGGTATGATCTTGTCAGTGACAATCAATACATTGCCAGATGGCAGCGACGATCCAAAATCGTTGGAACGCTACGAAACATTGTGCAAAGAAGCCGAGGAGTATTTTAACTCGTTGAGAAACGACAGCTAAACAAGGAGCAAACGATGTCAAAATTTGTAGGTTCATATGTAAATGAAATGAGAGATATTTTGCTGGCGTCAGCCCTGAGCCGGCAGAACGCCGTTTTGTTGGGCAGCCCTGGGTGGGGAAAAACGGCCGTAGTCCGCAGCCTGGCCGGGCAGCTTACCGGCGGCCAGTATGCCTTTGCCCGTATTGACCCCAGCACACCGCCCGACGTGGTGCGCGGGGCTTACAATCCGGCGGCGCTGTTAGACGGCCGTTTGGAACGGGTAGTAGATGGCACGGCTTACGATCCGGGTATGCGCCTGGCCATTATTGACGAGATAGGCCGGGGGAACGAGGTCACGTTCGACGCCCTGCTGGATACCCTGGACCGGTTGGACGATCCCAACGCGCCGCCGGTGTGGGCGACGTCCAACTTCATGCCCTCTAACGAGCGGGTAAAGGCATTGATCGACAGGTTTGCTTTGTGGTACTGGATTAACCCCCAGTCGCTGGATGTGGCCGCGGTTACGGCCGCGCAGCTCAACGGCCGAGGCCCGCAGGTAGACGTCAGCGGGCTTCCCACGTGGGCGGAAATCGAGGAGATTCGCGCAGCCGATCCCGGCACCAATGCAGTGAAGGCCATCGGCGCGCTGCTGAATGACCTGGCTACCGAGGCCCAGGTCCAGGGACGGCGGCCGCATCCACGGCGCATTACTCAGTGGACGCACGTCGTCTTCCGGGTAGGGGTGTGGGCCAGCGGATCGGCCGACTTCAACACCGTTCCCGATACGGCCGCTAGAATGCTCCGTTACTGCTGGCCGGCGATTACCCCGGATGAGGCAGCGGGCTGGGCGCAGGTGGCCGCCAGTGTTGTGGACACCCTCGGCGCAGCCATTGAAGAGGCCATGACCGAAGTGCTCAATAAAATGAAGCTGGTTGCTTCGATGGGACAGGCGCAGCGCACGGCCGAGATCACCGGCCTGGCTGTGCTTATGCAGAATGCGCAGACGACGCTGGAGTCCCTGGCCGGCGATGACGACGAGCGGGTAGGGGAAGCGGTAGAAACCATGAACCGTTGGCTGTCGTTGACGGTGCAGGGGAAGCCGGTCGAATAGACTGTGGTACAATGACCGCAAGCCAGACATCAGACACCTGGCGCAGGCTGGCAGCGGAACTCGGACAGACACCCCGCTGCCAGCCGTTTTTTATCTCATTTAATCGGTGTAATTTACCCGCAATACACTCAACTAGTTTGCATTATTTATAATTTCTGCTATAATCCTCTTTATGGGGCTGGTCATCCCCTAACCAAAAAATTAAAGGAGTATGGTATGCACGACGAAACCAAAACCGTAAACGCTTTACCCCAGGTAAGCACCCTCAAATTATCCCCAGGCCAGCGAGCCACCGGCAGACTAACAACGCTGCCCCTCAACCAACGGCCGTCCGGCCAAGCGCAGTCAGACTTAGCCGGCGACATCTTCTTTGAGATGTACGCCTCCAGCCCCAGCCGGCTGGAAGAGCCGCCGGGGGAGCGGGCCACCAACCGGGCGCTGCTCGATTGGGTGCGCGAGACTCACGGATGGGAGCAAAGCCGGGCCTCAACTGTCGGCAACCTGCCGGCGGCGATGACGGCCAGCGCTTTTATGTTTGATCACCTGAGCAACGACGAGACCATCCAGGAAGCGCTGAAGAAACAAGAAGAAGCCGAGGAAGCCAGCCAGGAAGCCAAACGCCAGCAAACGGCCGCTAATGCTCTCTCAGGCCGCAGCCGGACAGGTGACCCGGAGATGCAGGCCGCTGCTCGGGCTGCCCAACAAGCCGCTGACAAAGCCAATGCCAGCGCTCAGGCAGCCGCCCAGGCCGCTCAGCAGATGGTAGAGGACATGAAAGAGAAGCCGCTGCAGCACGCGAAAATGGCGGCGGCAGCCAGGGGCGCGGCCACAGAAGCCAAAGACGCCGCCGAAGCCGCAGCCGGGTGGGGGATGGGGCCGGGCAGCCTGATTCAGCAGGACCCGAAGGTGGCTCAGGAATTCCTCAAAAACAATCGCGGCCGTATCGCCCAAATCGCCAGACTCGCCGGCCGTATGCGCGGCTTCGCGCTCCAGGCCAAACGGGACAAAGCGCCGACGGGAATCGTTCCCAAAAAAGCGGGACTGACGCAGGACTTGACCCGCGTCTTTCCTACCGAGTTGGCGCTGCTCCGGCCCGATGCCCCGGCAATGCTCCGGGCACAGAAAATGGCCGAATTCGCCGAGGTCGGTGTGTTGGGCTACCGCCCGGAAGGGGACGCGGAGAAGCGCGGGCCGTTTGTAGCGGCCGTGGACGTGTCCCCTTCAATGCACGGCGGGCGTGACCTGGTGGCCAAGGCGGTGGCTCTAGGGGTCGCTCAGACGGCCGCGCAGGATGGACGGCCGTATATCCTCTTCGCCTTTGCCTCTGATAAGGACACCATGACAATGGTGACCAGCGAAGACAACTGGAACAAGCACATCGCCTGGGCCAGCAATTCGCAGAGCGGTGGCACGGATTTCGATCTCGCTCTTAAAACGACAATAAATCATCTAACGGAATTAGGAAGGCAAGGCCACAACGCCGACGCGCTCTTCATCAGCGACGGCGAAGCCGGGGTGTCCGAAGCAACCAAGGCCGAATGGGAAGGATTCACGGCCGATACCGGGGCGCGGTTGTTCTACGTGCCTGTGGGCCGCAGTTGGTATGATGATATTGAGACGATGGCCGACAAGGTCGTCAATCTGGCCGACCTGGACGAGGCCACCGGCGCAGACTTGTCCAGCCAGGTGGGGCGCTGGTTCTAGATTTGATACCGTTGGCAGACGGTGGAGCCGGGAGAATGACAGTGATCACGACGACAGACAAAATCAAGGTGCGGAAAGAGGCGGAGGCAAACGGCCACCGCCTGGGCACGTTCCAGAAGACGGACACGGGCGAGGCTGTCGTTTGCAGCCTGTGCAACGGCCGTGTGCTGATCATGAATGACGGCCGTGTCATCAAGGATGAAGTCATGAAAGGCTGCTGCTCGCCTCAGCCACCAGTATTGAGAGACCGGCCGCTGGTCACGGCCGTGTACGCGGCATAAGGAGTATGGTCATGATTGAAAGCAAATCGGGTATGTGGATCGTTCTCATCGAAGCGGACGGCGCACAATTACCCTCTAAATTCTACCGACGCCGTGACGAACTCGCCCTCAGAGTCCGTGGCGACCGGGAACTGGGGCCGCTCATGCGCCGGGCCGGGGAAGAAGGAACGAGCGTCATCTTCCAGGAAGGGGCGATCATTACCGCTTCCGAGTCGCTGGCTCGGCAGTTGGCCTGCATCGCTCAGGATTCCTTTGACGAACTAAGTGACGACGAGTTGACCGGCCGTTACCCTACGGTTTCCATCGGCCGTATCAACCTAAAAGAAAACTTCACCCGCACCCGCGAAGACGCGCAGGTTTTAGACCGGGTAGAGCGGGTATTGGGACGGCGCGGCCGTAAACCGGCGGCGGAGTGGTGGGTGGTTAGCTGCACCGAATGCGCCCAGGCCAATCCGGTGGAACACTGGAGTCCCGTCAACTGCCCGAACTGCGCCGGGTTCCTCATCCACTCCCGGCGTGGCCAACTGCGGACATTTGCCGATCCGGGTGGGGACGTCCTGGAAGCCTGGCAGCGTACCCGCTTCGCCGGGCCGCATTGGGAGCCGATTGAGCTTAAGCCGGACGGCCCGACGCCGCCGGCCGCGGTGGAGATCCTGAGCGACCGGGAGAGCGAAGCGTCCGCACTGCTGGACGGCAGCCCGGCGCTGGCTAAAATCCGGCAGATGCCGAGGGAGACGGCGTTCGCCTTCCTGGACGCGGTTTTCATCAATCGCGCTTACCGGGATAGGGAACGGCGGCTCAACACCCGCATCGAAGCAGCTACGGCCTTCTTCAAGCGGGGCGGCTCGCCAACGGCCGTCAGCCTGACGGAGCCAAAACAACCCGATCTGGTGGACGCCGCCGACGTGATGGGCGCGGAGGAGGTTGTTACCTGGATGCTCTATCAGGCGCAGCCGGGGGTGTAATGTCGCCTATTTTATATTGCACTAAGTCTAATATATGGTATAATCCAATTGTCTGGAAATGGTCAGCCAGACGAGTAAATATAAGGAGTATGGCAATGCCTAAAACATTAATCAGTGAAACTAAGTCGTTTAGAGATTTGAAGCCCAACGAATGCGGATGGGTGTTTCAGATCGGTGAGCCGATCAAAGTCACCCCCGCCGATTTCAACGGCGCTCGCAGCGGGATGGCGGTATACAACGCCCGCAAATTAGGCGGCGGCCGCACTTATGTGAGTGGGGACACGGCCGTTTACCCTACCGCCGAGAAGTGCCAGGCGGCCTGGGAAAAGAAGTGCAAGGCGACCGAGCGATTGTTCGCCAGCCGCCGGGAAGGGAGCTTTGCCCATGTTTGAAAAAATCACGATCCGCGCCATCAACAAAGACGGTTGGCCGATTGACTTCCAACTTCCGCCGGGGATGCAGGCGGGACCGGCGTTGGAGTGGCTGATCGAGCATGGCTATTCACCGGCCAATGGTGGTGGTCATGAAGTCGCAGCGGCCGTTCCCGAAACTCAAGCCACCGGCCAATTTGCCGCCGAATATATGACGGCCACCGTCGATGACGGCAAAGCCTACTGGAAAGTCAAGGGTGGTATTTACCGCAAGTTTGGCGTTATTGTCTGGCCGGAAGTATTGGAAACGGCCGGATTTGACGTTGACGAACTCAATCCGCTGAAGCAGATTGACCTGACAGGCTGGACGGCCGTGTTCAACGTCAAAGAGAACGGTCAGCCGCACAAAGTTATCAAACTAAGCAAGGAATAAAAACAAGGAGTATGGTCATGGGAATCAAGATCAAGTGGATAAAAGGTGAAGTTGTGGGCAGAATCGGTGTAGATACACCGTTTAACGAACCGTTCAAAGACGAACTGAAGGCGCTTGTTCCTTCGGCAAAGTGGGGCGGGTACAATAACCCGTACTGGTTCTTCGACGAAGAGGCCAAGCCAGACGTCATCCCCATCCTCGATAAGTACTTTGGTAATCAAGTGTGGCAGCGCATCACCTGGACCGGCGTGCGTGAGGGTCGTATCAGCATTGATGGCGCCAGCCTCGTTTTCGTTTCCCGCGACTATTGGAAATTTCGCAGTGACGACGTAACGTTTAGGGTCGTTGAGCAGGATTTAAGCAGCGGTGGCAGTCGGAATAATCCGGTCATCGCCGGCGATCTGGTTGTTGAGGCGCTTGTCCGACCGGGAGCCGACATCTACCCTGAACCGGCTGGCGTGGAAGAAATTGGCGAGCCGGAGAAGAAGAATCCGCTGGGATTGTATCCGGCCGACATGCTTGCTCAGGAGTTAATCCGGCGCGGCGAAACGGCCGTGGCCGCGCTTAATGATGACGAGGTCGCTGCCGAATTGAGCCGCCGCGAAATTAAGCTGTTCACCAAAGACCAGTTTTTTGAGGCGATGACATCGGCGCTGCACCAGATATTCCCCGACTCTGACGGTAAGATCCCCGAAGACGAGCAGGAGTTGGCGCGGAAAATGCAGCGCTTTGTCCGTCTGACCCGCCTGGCATTGGAGCAGCCGAGCGATGAGTAATGAGATGATCCTGGTACGGCCGCCTGAGCCGGTAACGCCGTCCATCGCCCGTGTCTTTGTCGAGGATGCAACGGTCAAAATCTTTTTCCCGGAAAAGCGGGAGGATTATGACCGCATCGTCAAGGAATATTTCCGGTACGGCTGGCAGCGGCCGTACCGGGTCCGCACATTCACCGAAGACACCGCGTCCGATAGAGCGGCAGAGGTCGTCAATCATTTACTGGCCGGTGGCTTTTGCGTGAAGGCTGACAAAGCGCTCATTGATGCAGCCGTGGCCGGCGAGTTTGAGGCAGAGCCACGCCGCTGGGTGAAGGTGTTTACGAGCGGCGATCATGACGGCTGGTTCGCTATCGGCTGGGTAAAGGACGAGAATCTGTACCACGCCGCCAAGCGGCTGCCGGGCGCTCGCTACGATAAACCTTTTGTGGCTGTGCCTCCGGAACAGTATGAGGCGCTCCTGGATTTTTCCGAGGTACATGAGTGCCATTTGTATCCATCGGCGCTGGCGCTGGTAAAAAAGGCCAGAGCAGAAGCAGAGGCGGCGATTGTGGTGGACGTGGCCACGCCGTTGCAAAAAGAGTTACCACAGCCGCTAGACGGCCGTCCGCCGGTGCTGGACGTGCCTGAGAGCGTGGAGATCGACGATGACCTGGCAGACGACGACTAGCCTCATGCCGCACCAGGTCCCGGCCGTGGATAAAATGCTCCCTACAAGAGTAGGCGGGTTGTTCATGGACATGGGAACCGGTAAAGCATTACCACTTGATACAAAAATTGTGACGACATTGGGGATGGTGGAAATGCGTAATATCTCTGTAGGAGATCTTGTAATCGGCGCAAACGGTAAGCCGACGCGCGTTGTGGGGGTATATCCTCAGGGCGTGCGAGAAGTCTTCAAGATTACGTTTTCCGATGGGACAACAGCAGAGTCGACAGCAGATCATCTATGGCATGTTAATACCGCGTTGAGAAGGTCTAGGGGGGGGTATCCTCCCCTGGTGTTACCTCTGTCAGAAATCGTCGCAAGTGGCCTGAAGCACGCGAGTGGTAACAGAAAATATTTTATACCGTTAGTAGAGCCGGTTTCATTTCTGGATGGGCCAGAACCTCCAATAGACCCGTATCTGCTTGGGTTGATTTTGGGAGATGGATATATCCGAAACGGCAATGTTTCTGTGTCTACAGCAGACATGGAAACAGTTAAGGAAATGGAACAGCGTGTCCCGCCGGGTAACTTTGTCAAATATCGGAGTTCGTATGATTACGACATTGTTGGCAGCGGTAACGGCACAAACCAATTACTTTGCTCTTTGCGCAAACTTGGGTTAGTCGACAAAAGGTCGCAAGATAAATTTGTCCCAACTGAATATCTCTGGTCTTCTATAGATAATCGCATGGATCTATTACGCGGGATACTGGATTCAGACGGTCACGCGGATAGAACAGGCGTTGATTTTATTACAACCTCCCCCCAATTGGCACGGGATGTCAGGTTTCTTGTGCTCTCTTTGGGAGGATTGACTCGGATTACAGAGAAGCTCCCCACCTACACTTATAGAGGAGAGAGGCGAACCGGTCAACTTGCCTACCGCCTTTTTATTCGCTTTCCGTCGGGAAGGCGCTTGTTTAAGTTATCTCGAAAACGTGTTGCGGCCAGGACTAAATACAACCCTACGCGGTCAATTGATTCGGTGTTTAGTTGTGGTTTCAAAAAAGTGCAATGCATTAAGGTGGACGCGAGTGATGGATTGTTTGTTATCGAGGACTTTGTTGTTACGCACAACACTCGTGTGGCGATTGAGACGATGGCCCGCCGGCAGCAGCGGGTGCGCCGGGCTATCGTCTACTGCCCGGTGTCGCTCAAAGAAACCTGGGCGGCAGAGATTGCCAAGCATACCAACTGCCCGGAAACGGCCGTCAACGTCTTTGACGACAAGACCAACGGCCGTAACCTGAACCGCTCCGCTTTCTGGCACATCATCGGTATTGAATCGGTGAGCAGCAGCAACCGCGTGGCCGTGGCTGCGCATGAATTGACGACGACGGAAACGGCCGTCATTGTGGACGAGTCTAATTACATCAGAGGCCACAATGCGCTGCGCACGCTGCGGATCACCCGCTACAGTGAGCCGGCCCGCTACAGATTGGCCCTGACCGGCACGCCGATCAGCCAGGGCGTGCAAGACCTTTACGCGCAAATGCGCTTCCTCAGCCCTAAAATTCTCGGCTACAACTCGTTCTACTCATTCGCCGCCAACCACCTGGAATATTCGGAGAAATACCCCGGCCTGATTGTCCGAGCGCACAATACGGCCTGGCTGGCGGCCAAGATACGGCCGTATGTCTACCAGGTAACGAAGGAGGAAGCGGGGCTGAACCTGCCGCGCAAATTGTACAACGGCCGTTACTTCCGGCTGACTGAGGCGCAGTGGGGGGCCTATGAGCGGGCAAAGTATGAAATTCTCCTGGCCGCCGATGAAGTGGACAGCTACGTTATCTTCCAATTGTTTGGCGCGCTGCAGCAAATCGCCAGTGGATTTTGGAACCAGAAGCTAGATGACGGCTCTTTTCGCTTCCATGAGTTCGGGCACAATCGCGCCAACGTCCTCCTGGAACAGGTGATGGACATCGGCGAGAATGAACCGGTGATTATCTGGTGTAAATACCGCTATTCCATCAGGCAGGTGACTGAGGCGCTGGCCGGGGCGTACGGCCGTGAATCGGTGGCGCAGTATTACGGCGACCTGGACGAGCATGAGCGATCAGCGGAGTTGGCCCGGTGGAAGCATGGCGATGCCCGGTTTCTGGTGGCGTCGATGGCCACCGGCGGGCATGGGTTGACGCTGACGGAAGCAGCTTACGCCGTCTTCTATGAGAACGAGTTCAAGTATGCTCATCGGCTTCAGGCGGAGGATAGATGCCATCGCATTGGGCAAACGCGACGGCCGACGTACGTTGACATCTGGGCCAGGTGCGGCATCGAGGAACGGATCGAGAAGGCGCTGGCCAGTAAAGGCGATGCGGTGGCCGACTTCCGGCGCAAGGTGGATGCGCTGAAGAAACTGAAGGGGCGGGAGTTGAAAACGGCCGTGGCCGAGATGTTGTAAATGGGTTTACATACCAATTTTCAGAATTGGTCCCCAAAACGCTTGACATCTGCATATGCAATTTTGTATAATGTGCATATGCAGCAGAGAGATAAATCAAGCAAGGAGATTGAAATGAAAGCGAGAGTTTATACGCAAAAAAAGAACAGTAAATGGAATTATCGGGGAGACGTATCCCCGAGGCAGCTTATTGAATTGGAGATGGAATCGAAACAAAATTCAGAAAGAATGGTCTGGGTGCTTGTTTCAGACAATGCCGAACAGCCAAAAAGATGACAGCAAAGACCCGTACCATCCGCCTGACTGACGAAGAAGTCCAGGCACTCGAAGACTTGTTTGAGTGCTTGGGCATTATTGGACAGCGAGGCACACGGCTAAACGCTGGCGTTCGTGCGCTGGCACAGTGGGCCATCGTCTCGCTGGAAACAACCGCTTATCACCTGCGCGAAGCCAAGCGCATCGCGCTTGGTGAGTTGGTAGCAGAATCAGAAACCCGGCCGGATCGGCCGGAATAGCGCCGGCCGTATCGGGTGGTACGGCCGTTTTGTTAGTTCTTAAGGAGCGAGCAATGAGCGAAGAAGCTGAAGACGCAATGGCGAAACTGCTGGAGGAATGGTTTCCAGATTTATCCCCCAACGAACGATTTGCAGAATGGCAGGAGATGAACCTGGAAGCGATTGAGGCCGGGTGGCTGGCGGCGCTGGTGCAGAAGGATGGCGCTGTTTTGTTCAAGCACATTGAACACTGCTCCGATGATGAGTTGCGCCGCAAGCTGACGCCGGCGCAGTATCGGAATATGATGCACCGCTGAGAAGTACATAGTGTTGGAATAGGAAATCTCATGAGCGAACATGCGTTGTTTTTATCGTTCACAAATTTTTATAATTTTTCTTTGCTTGATGATATTGAACTCGCTTTGTCGGGCGTGGCAGAAATTGACGGCACACATTTCCAGGATGGTATCTATACCGTTTACATTTACGGCAGTGACGCCAATGAAATGTACAGGTCAATTTTTGATATTTTGAAGGATACTCAAGTTCAAATCACCAAACGTTATGGCGCAGAAGACGGCGCAGAGGAAGAATATATTGTGTTTCCTTTGCAATCCGCACAGGATTAGATTGATGATCGTCATAAGTGAATGCGAAATATCTGAGGTCTCAGGCTTGTTTGATGCAGCGAAAAAAGATCGCGTTGACCCCCGTCCGGGCAAACGAAAAATCATATGGGTCAAAGCGGTTAGTGATGGTGTGGTTGTTGGATTTGCAAAAGTAATAGAAATGTCTGCAACGCGAGTCCGGTTGAGTGGTCTTTATGTCCTACCCTCTCATCGAAGGAAAGGAATTGGGTATCGTCTCGTTGAACATGTAGTCTCTCTCAGGAGAGATATTGATCTCTTCTGCTATCAACAAGACCTGTACAAAACGTTTGGATTCGAGGCGATCCGAGAGACGACCACGTCCAACGGCCGTACCTATTACATGATATACAACAAGGAATTGAACGAAAGGTTTTTAGAGCTATGATTTATCTAGGTTTCACTGAGGCGGAGAAACTAGGAACAATCAAGCGGTATGTGGCAGATCATGACATCCGTAACACGGTTGTCATCTCTCCGAACAAATTCCCGCTTGAATTTGACTGGACGGACAATGTTGAGTGGTCAGATACCATTCAGTATGTGACGTTCTATCGTCTGCTTCAGGAAATTCACGCCGACACACTGGTGGTTCTCAGCGAACCATTAAGAACGCAGAATCGGTATGAATTAACCTACAATTGCATTCGTGCATTTCTAAACCAAACTTCGCACCAAATCATCTTTCAATACTTGCCGCAGATTGATACCCGCGACGATTTCATGATCCTTTTCGATTTTGACACCCGCAGCCGGTGGAAGCGGCGGAAGTGGGACATCAATCTGATCCTGGATAACTGCCAGGTGCAGGTACGGCCGTTGCCCATCGAATTTAATCGCATTGCCGTGCCCACCAGCGCGGCGACTAAGAAAAAATACGTAAAAGAAAGAGCGCGCCGATTTGAGAAGTTGGGGGCCAGAGACCCGCATACTATCCCGCGCAACCTGTACCTGATTGGCGGCAAGGACAAGTTGGCCCACATCGAGACTGTCGGCACGCCGCAGCTTTCGCTGTTTGGCGGCAAGGGGAACCGGCAGTATGTAGCTCGCAATCAGCGGTTGAACCGCGATAACATCACGACATACGCTAATGCCGATGAAACGGCCGTGCCTTATACCATCGTAGAATTCCCTCATCGTTTCATCGAGTTTACCGACTTCATGAAACGCGCCGGGCAAACACGGTTCGATGTATTGACGGCCGGTTTAAAAGTAGACGATTGGTATTTCACGCGATATACCAACTGGCTGGAGAGAATCAATGAGACTTACGCAAGTTTTTCTGAATGATCAAAGTGTGCTGGATGCCGCACGAGATCGTATCAGCTTTATTTTTGATCATTTCGAGGACATAAAATTGTCAGTCAGCGGGGGCAAGGACAGCACCGTTCTGGCGCACTTGATGCTGGAAGAGGCGAAGCGGCGCGGCCGTAAAATTGGCGTCTTCTTTTTGGACGAAGAGGTTGTTTATCAATCTTCCATTGATCAGATTGAATACATTATGGAAGAGATGGCCCCGGAGCACGTTATTCCGCTATGGTTGCAAATTGAGTTCAATCTCACCAATTCCACTTCCTTGACAGAGCGTCACCTGGTCGCCTGGGAAGCGGGGAGACATGAGATTTGGATGCGGCCTAAAAAGTCGTATGCTATCAAATTCCCGCCGTGGGACGTGGCGACGCAAAAGAATGAGAATAATGAGATTGGACTTGGCTTTTACGCAGTTCTGGAAAACTTCGAGAACTGCTACGAAGGGGCCGCGTTTGCCGTCGGGATGCGCGGGAATGAGGCGCCGAACCGGTGGCGGGCGGTGTCAAAAAACCCCGTTAATATTGGGGGGGAAAATATATATTGGGCAACCAAAAAAGGGAAGAACGTTTCTCTGTACCCTCTCTACGATTGGAACTTCCATGATGTATGGAAATATATCTTCGATAACAATCTGTCCTATTCAAAAATATACGACTACCAGTTTCGTAAAGGAATGAGCATCCAGGAGATGCGTATCTCCTCGCTCATCCACGAGCGGTCGTTCAAATCTCTGGTGGAGCTGCCAGAGTTTGAACCTAAGACATACAACAAATTGCTGAAGCGGGTTAAGGGAATCGGCTTCGCTCAGGAAACAGGCAAGCGGGCTAAAATGTTCAAGGTTCGGAAGTTGCCGAAGAACTTCAATTCGTGGTTGACATACCGCGACTTCCTAATTCAGACGCACCCCTATCCGGACAAAGCGGAAATATTCCGCAAGCGTTTTGCAAAGCATTTACAGAACGAGTGGGTTGCCCGGCAGCAGGTCAGGCAACTTATCCTAAACGACACAGAGAACAACGTGCCGGTTGAAAACAAGCCGGATCCACGCGACGCATTGATTGCTTACTATATGGAGAATTTATGATGTTTATCGAAACTGCGGAACAATATTTGAGGCATCGGGAAACGGCCGTTACGCCAGTGGTAAAAGGGCGCAGGGGAATAGAAATAAAAATCCCTTGCGTCAATACCGTTATCGTCGCCAGGGAACTGGTGCTAGCGAATACCTACAACCCAAACGGTATGCCAGACCAAAAGCGCGAAGATTTGGAAGAGTCCATCAAACTGGCGGGGTTCGCTTACCCCGTGGCCGCTTGTTGGGATGATGACTTGGGTAAATTCGTGATTGTTGATGGTTTTCATCGCTGGCTGATTGCTGGCTATGATTTCTTGGGTATGACGCATGTCCCCGTGGTGCCCCTCGACCTGACACCGGACGAGCGCATGATGGCGACCTGGATGTTTAATAAGGCCAGAGGCTTCCATCAAGTAGACCTCGATGCCGAGTTAATCCGTATGCTAATTCAGCAAGGTGTCGGAGAAGATAAAATATCCGAAAAACTGGGTATTGACCTAGACACGGTACACCGCTACAAGCAAGTGACCGGTATTGCTGACTTGTTCAAAAATGTCGAATACTCAATGCCCTGGGTTATGATGGAAGTAGAGGACGGTTCCCAATGAGATATATAGTCAGGCACGTTTCCTGGTCTCCAGAGAGAGACGCGGTGGTTGAATCCTTAAAACTTGAGATACCAAATCTTGAAGTATATGTCGATCGAGACCATGACTGGTACAAAGCCTTCTTTGATGTATGCGACATGATCGATAGCACTGGCGCAGTGCTGTTGGAAAACGATGTGGCACTTTGTAGAAACTTCTGCAGTCGCGTGGAAGAAATCATAGAGGAGAAGGGCAGAGACAAGGTGATCAGCTTCTTCGAGAAGCCAAAAGTATTTTTGCCGACCGCGCATGTCGGCGGAAGCAATTTCTCTTGGATGCAATGCCTTTACCTTCCGCCTGGTGCGCCAGGGAAAACGCGTCAATACTTCGACGAGTTCCGCACGACTAGACCGAAAGATTTTTACGGAGTTAGTGTTGACCTTTTTCTTAGGTATGTTTTCGTTAAGGAAAAAATCAAATATTGGCGAATTAGACCCTGTATGGTCCAGCACCTGGACCTGAAAAGTCTTAGTGGACACGCATCCAGACGCAGCACAATCTTCTTTATTGACGATCTCGAGGATGCAGGGATTGATTACCAATCCCTGGGAGAGAAAAATGGTTGAACTGTCTAATAATTCCGTGATAGCTGTTCACGACATCTTCGACCCGCTGCCGTCATTTATGCTGCGTGCTGATACATTGTTTGTAGATGTACCTTATAATCAAGCGCTGCTGACTAATTTCAGCAACCGCGAAGGCGCTCGGATCAGCCAAGATAACACAGTGGATTTTCATGATTTCACCAATCGGCTCGGGGTTTGCATCCGTGAAATCGCTCCTGCTCACTGTTTCGTCGAGGTGGGAAAAGAGGCTCTGGCAGACTTCATCTACCTGCTGCGTGACATCTACCAGTACACGACATTTTACAACGCTACCTACTACCGGCAGGCAAAAAATAAGTGTTACGTGATCCACGCCACCAATGAATATAAGCGCAGGCGGTACCAGGAACTGGAAGACATGGACGAATCCGATATTGTCGCCTGGCTTTGCGCTAACCATCAGTTCACATGCATCGGTGATTTGTGCATGGGTGAGGGACTGGTAGGGAAACACGCCTTCCTGAACGGGAAGGCTTTTGTCGGCATCGACATTAACCCGGTACGTTTGCAGGTGTTGATTGATTTCATTGAAGGGAAACATGTTTGAACGAGATGGTGTTGCGAGTTTTGGTCCACATCTGATGATTGACGGCCGTCAGTGTAACTCGTCGCGCATAGGCGACATGGCGTATATCTGGCAGGTATTAGACGATCTGCCAGAACGCATTGGTATGACAAAGATCATCCCGCCTTATGTATTCCCGTATTCCGGCCTTGTGCCAGAAGATAGGGGAGTGACTGGCGTTGTGGTGATTGCTGAAAGCCACATCACCATCCACACCTTCACTGAAAAGGATTATATTTTTTGTGATGTATTTAGCTGCCGGTCGTTTGATGAAGAAACGGCCGTTCAGTATTTAGTAGATGCGTTCGGTATTGTTGAGTATAACCTACACCGAACCGAGCGCGGCGCAAACTTTCCGAGAGAACAATAATGAAAAATAGACCAACGTATTCAATGATGAACAATACACCTGATAATTTACATGAGGCCCTTGAGGCCAGCGGCGATCTGGCTTGTTTTGCAATGATGGTCAATGATGTGGCTAGCATCATCATGAAGGCAACTGAGAAAGACCTACACTTGTGGCACGGTGAGCGCCCGGTTGGCCTACGGCCGATCTTATACAAGAGCGGTCATGGCGCCGTGATTGCGCTGGAAGTGACCATCTATGAGTTAGGTGGCGATCGTTTCAATGCCGATACGGTGTTGAACGTAGCCAGCGAGTTTGACCTGGCGCTGCTGCGCAAGCTGGCAAAGCAGCGGGAATACCACATCCACTTCTTCAACGGCGGTAACGAGTATGTGTTCAGCAAATCAATGCCGTATCGCTCCAAGCCTCGTGCTGAACTGGTTGGGCTGATTGACCAGGCGTTGGCCTACAATCAAATGGTCAATGAGATCGACTTCCCACTGGCCAAACGTGATTATTTTGAGGTAACAGCGGATAAATACAGATAATTTATTTTGAGCGACGGCCGCTGGCAGGCTGCCGTCGCTTATTTGCGGTAATTACACCGCAAAAGGAACAACCGAGAAATGACAGCTAAGATAGATAATGCCCCCTTGACGGCCGCACTCCTGCTGGTCGTTCCCCTGGAAATATTAGAACTGAAAAATCGCGGCGGGCCGGACGATAGAGACCTGGCCAGAGCCGGAGAAATCGGGCAGACGATAGCCGCCAAGGGCGACGTGCTGCTGTTTGGCGGCGGCAGGAATGGCGAAGCCCGCGACCTGCTGAATCAACTGGCCAAAGGCATCGCCATCCTCTCATTCGCCCCCGGCGGCGTGCGCATCTTCGGCCAGCATTGGTGCGGCCGTGCCGCCTCGATATCCGCCGCCTGCCCTGGCTACGATAACCCACTCTGCTGCGAATGCGGGTCAGGAGGAGCGAATAATAAAGCGCAGCAGGACACGGACGTTCTCATCGAGCGATTGGGTGGGGCGATACGGCCGTGTAAGGAGAGCCAAAATGTTTAACGATGGATTTTACCCAACACCCCGGCACGTCGCCGGAATGATGCTTGAACCATATTCACTTCATAAAAGCATTAGCATTCTTGATCCGGCAGCCGGAAAGGGCGACCTGCTTGACGTGGCGCGGGAGCAGGTGGAGCGACGCAACCCCTATCGTAGAAACGAGGCTTCGTTCCATGCCATCGAGATCGAAAATGACCTGTGCGCCATTTTGCGGGATAAGAAGTACACGCTTGTTGGTTATGACCTCTTTGAAACGACGTTCACCCAGCATTACGACTTGGTGCTGATGAATCCACCTTTCCGCAACGGTATCGACTTTTTGATGCACGTCTGGGACAACCTGGACGGCCCGGTCGATATAGCGTGCCTATTGAACCATGATGGGCTAATGGCTGCGGACAACGAGAAGAAGCAACGTTTGCTACAACTGATTGATTTGTTTGGCAGCGTTGAGAATATCGGACCGGTCTTCAAGCGCGCCGAGCGCCCCACGGCCGTTAACATCGCGTTGGTTCGCCTGAAAAAACCAGCGCCACGTACAGAGGACGTAGACTGGTTTTCTCAGTACGGTTATGAAGTCGAGGAGACGCTGCGAGACGGGAGCTTTGTGCAAAACGCCCTGGCCAGCACAGATGCCCTTGATGCCCTGGAGGGCATGTACAAGGCGGCTCGCCGTGCCTTGAAAGATAAGCATGAGGCGCAGGCGGCGTACGACGCACTTACCGGCCCTTTACGAGGCGACTATTGCACGGAAGATGATGAGAACACAAAGGTTCCGTCGTTACCTGAAGCCGAGCAGCAATTAAAGGCGCTGTTTTGGAAATACGTCTTCGATAAGCTGCAAATTGCCAGACAGGTTACCAGTTCGGCGCGCGAGAAATGGTATGACGAAGTGAAGCGGCGCAAGTATATGGCCTTCAGTGCGGCTAACGTGCGCCGGGTCCTGTATGAGTTCGTGGAGAACCGCGAAGACATCATTCAGGCGTGCATCGTCGAAGCGTTCGACCACCTTACAAAATACCACAAAGAAAACCGGGTCTATCAAGAGGGTTGGAAAACCACGAAGGCGTATATGGTTGCCAGTCGATTCATCCTGCCTAACGTGAATAGTGGTTATTCTTCTTATGGTTCTGCGGATGACAATCTTAACGATCTGGATAAAGCCCTTTGCTTTTTGAGTGGCCAGGCACTGGATAACATCGTGACAACTGTGGGTGCGCTGCACCAGCACAAGCAGGCGGTGAGAGACGGCCGTGCCTACATCTCCGATCAGTTTGAGAGCACATTTTTCAAGGTGCGCGTTTACAAAAAAGGAACGGGGCATTTTCTGTGGAAAGACGAGGCCCTGCGAGCCATGTTTAACCAGACGGCCGTTGCCGGAAAGAACTGGGTTGGCGATGGTAAATAAACAGAATCCACACATAACTGGAACCGGAGGTAATGATGAGCGACATTAGAGATTACGTAACAAGAAGCGAAGCTGCGCAGATCGTTGGCGTGGTCCCCGGGTACGTTTGGGATCACCTGAGCCATTTTGCGCCGCAGGTGGAGCAGGTGAGCCTGTTTGGGTTTACGGCCGTGCGCCGGGACGAGTTGCAGGATTACTGCGAAAACGGCCGTGCGCTGGTAAAGCCGGGGCCAGAGCCTGCATTAAACGGGGTAAGTAAATCGAGATTGAGCGACAACAACAAGGTATCAGCGTCATGAGTAATTCAAGTTCAGAAAATAACGAAACTGTAGTGGTCAAGAGCGCCTTCAACGATGGCAAAGAGTTTGTGGTGAAGCGTTCCGAGATTGAGGCTCAGGCCGCGGGGTACCAGAGGGTTGCTGACGAGGCTGAGGCCGCAGGGTTAATTCACGCAGCATCCGGCGGCGTCATTGTCATTGTCCATCCGGACGTACAGATTGAGGAAGGTATCTACCATAAGATTCAGGTAGCAACCGGGAACGGGCAGCGCTGCAAGTTGGTGGAGGCTGATGATCGGGAAACTGCCGTTAAACGGGGTAAATAAACCATGAAGCTATTTATCACCCTGGGCAATCAAGACGACATGGCCTGGGCGCAAAAGACCGTGGAACACTTCCACTACTTGAAGACCATACCCCATCCGCAAACCCGCTCTATGGTCTACGTCCTGTGGTATGCGCCCATACACACGCCTCGCCGCCTGGGCCTGTGTATGGCCGGCATCCCCCACGCCACCAAAAACAAACGCTGGTACGGCGTGAAGGGTAAGCCAACCCAGTGGCAGGTGGTTGATCTCAATCGCATCTGGATTGATCCCTTGTTGCAGCAGGGTGGGGCATATTGTGAGCCAGGCATCGTGCCCGGCTTTACTGACCGCAGTGGCGCGTTCCGGCCAACTGTGGCCTCCTGGTTTATTGGCGAGGTGCTGGAGCTCATCCAGCGGGATCGTGTGGCCATGTGGCCACCGGTTTTTCCGAATCAACCCTACCATATCCGGCTGGTTATCTCCTACCACGATCCGAAGTTTCACAAAGGGACAATTTATAAGGTCAGCGGCGCTGAGCCGATGTATACGGCCGAAGATGAGCACGGCCGCACCATCCCCGCCACCGGTTCCAATGGCAAGTACGGGTGGGTGTGGCAGCTTCCTGAGCCGGAGTGGACGTGGCGGGATATTGAGATTCTACGGCCGCGAACGCTGAGAATGGAGTTTGTCTGATGAAAAAGATTGGAACCACAAGCAGCGGGAACTATATCATCGAAGCCACGCCGGAAGAATGGCGCGATTACCTGATTCAAGGAATCGACTTTGATCCAAAGGCTCTTGTTTCCGAAATACAAGCCTACCGTGAACAGACCGGTATGACCCAATCGCGCTTTGCCGAAATTGTTGGCGTCAGCCGCAATTACATCTCGTTGATTGAACGCGGCCTCGCCACTAATTTATCGTTGAGCGTTTACCAGAGGATTTTAGAAGCGATCTCATGAACGCCACCACCTACCTCTTCACCGGCATAAACCCGCGCTACCAGTGGTTTCCCTGGCTGCCTGACGGCCTGAACGTCATGTACTCCGCGGCCGGGGCCTGGGACGAGCGGGAGCAGCGATTTAAGCCGCGCAAGTTCCTTCCTGGGACTTACGACCGTTGGCTGGACTGCGGCGGTTACACGGTGCTGAATAAACACGGTGACTACCCCTGGAGCATGGCCGCCTACGCCAACCTGGTGGCCATCCTGCGGCCGGATTATTACGCCACAATGGATTACCCCTGCGAGCCGTCCATCACTCGGAGCCTGCACCTGGAAACGAACGAGGCGCGAATTCAAGCAACGGTAGCCAATGCCGTGGCGTTTGCCAGCGAGTATGAGCCGATGATTGACGGCCCGCAAATGGTTCCGGTTATTCAAGGCTGGTCGCTGGATGAGTATCTCTACTGCCTCCGTCTCTACCAGGACGCGGGCTTAATCAGGGAGTACATGGCCGTTGGCTCAATGTGTACCCGCTCCAATAATGAGCAGCTAAAGGAGATCGTGCCGGCGGTATATGATGCCGCCAGGCGCGCCGGCGTTTCCCGCCTGCATTTTTTCGGCTTCAAGATGTCGTCCGTCCTCGATGGCTTGCAGCCATACATCCACAGCCAGGACAGTGCGGCCGTTTACATGGCTAACACAAAAACTGTTAGACGGCGGTGGGGTGGGCGGTACGCCAAAACGAAAGCGCATAAACAGGAAGCGTTTAATATCTTCTTTGAGCGGGCCAGGAATTTACGCCTGACGATCAGCCCGGCTGATACGGCCGTATGCCCACAGTGTCATAGTTATGAAATCTGCCCGCCCACGCACAGCTACCCGGCGTATGCCTGTGCGGAGTGTGGGCACGAATGGGGGTGGGTTGAATGATACCATCTATCCCCAACTTGATTTATTGCGCCGATGGGAATAAGCGGTTTGCTTCTATCGCAATTAAGGCGGGCTTTATTTACGGCGCCAGGATGCCAGCAACTGTTTATTTCACTCCGTCTTTCATCGATCAGGATTGGAAGAAGGCTCGATGCGAAGAGCACGAGAAGTTTATCTCGCCCGATTGCGAATTATGTGCGTTGAAGCGATGCGAACTAAAGCCGAGGTACGCAGAGCGTTTGGCAGAATACAAACCTGAGCGAGCCACCGTGCTTGATTGGGAATGGGAGACGCAACTCTCAGAAGTCCTGGATTGGGCCGAAGGCGCGGCCATGTACGCCAAGATCGTAATCATAATCCCGAAAGTGGTGGGTGGGATAGACTTGCTATCAGAGAGACTGGGCGCTAAGATGGAAATTGGGGGGAAGAAAGTCCACTTGGGATATTCAGTGGATACTGGTTATGGGAGAACACCTGTGGCATTTAGGGAATTCGGTGAATGGCCTACGCACTTGTTAGGGGGCAGCCCGCAAGAGCAAAAGCGGTTATGGTTAAGGAGCGGCATGAATATCGTGTCTGTCGATGGCAACATGCACCTAAAGATGGCCACGAAGTATAACGCGTTCTTCGATCCACTAAAGACGACGCGCCGAGGTTACTGGCCGGGCTTGGTTGATTACGATAGAACGATGTGGGGTGATGGGAGTAATAAAGCCGATGCTCCGTATGAAGCATTTGCTCGTAGCTGCAAAAATATTATTCTCTTTTGGCAAGGGCGACTAGACGATCTAAAGGCAGAGTATCAATTGAGCTTATTTGGGCTGTTTTAGATGAGTGAAATCCGGTGTAAATAGCCTGATATTCGGAAGGCGTTTGATATAGGTGTACTACCCGATTATTGGTTTGAGATGAAAAGAAAAACGGAGATAGAACGATGAAAGCAAGAAACAATTCTTTATTTGAAGAACATAGGATGCGCTTACAGGATAGCATCGACTTGAGCCTGGCCAGCCTGCAAGAATACGGCCGTCGCTACGAACATTGGGCCACGGCCTACAGCGGTGGCAAGGACAGCAGCGCCACGGTGACATTCATCGCCTGGGCTATTCGTGAGGGCCTCGTGCCAGCCCCTAAGACCTGGACGGTACTGCTTTCCGATACGCGCCAGGAGCTGCCTCCACTTATCAGCGCAGCCATGCGCTTGATTGATCATTTGCGGCAGGATGGCATTGTCGCCCGTGTGGTTATGCCGCCGATGGACGACCGATTCTATGTGTACATACTGGGGCGAGGCGTTCCTCCACCAAAGAACCGGTTTCGCTGGTGCACGCCCCAACTAAAAATTTACCCCATGCAGTTTGCGCTTGAAGACGAAGCTGTTAAGCGTGGAATGGGTGAGATTGTACCCACGAAGAAGAACCGCTACGGCCGTCAGTACGTCGGCAACGGCCGTGATAGGATGCTGATGCTCACCGGCGTGCGCCTGGGCGAAAGCGCAGCACGGGATCAGCGTATTGCGGTAAGCTGCTCCAAAGACTCCGGGGAGTGTGGTCAGGGATGGTTCCAGACAGCAACGCCAGAATCGTTAGCCGACACGCTGGCCCCATTGCTCCATTGGCGTCTGTGCCACGTCTTTGACTGGCTTTACTTTGAAGCTGGACGTCATGGTTACCCAGAGGTAACTGACATCGCCGAGGTCTACGGCGATGACGACGTGCGAACCGGCTGCATCGGCTGCAACCTGGTCGAGAAAGACACGGCGCTTCTTCGACTGCTGGAACATCATCCGGATAAGTGGGGGCATATCTCGCCGTTGTTGGAGCTAAAACCGCTCTTCCGGGAACTAAAGAAAGCAAAGCATCGCCTGCGCAAGTCTGAACCAGAGAAAAACAAAGATGGTTCCTACGCCAAGAATGGGCAGCGTCTCGGCCCATTGACGATGGAGGCGCGGGAGTGGGCGCTGGGCGTGGTGTTGGACATCCAGAAGCGAGTGAATGAGGCGGCTAACGGCCGTGAGGGTATCAGCCTCATCAATGAGGAAGAAGAAGCCCGCATCCGTGAACTGTGGTCGCTGAACACGTGGCCCAATGGATGGGAGGGCACAGAGGTAACCGGCGATGTTCCGCTGGACTCTATCATGGTAACGGATGGCGGCGATCTTGTGGTACAGCCACTGCTGTTTGGGGGCAGTTGATGACGACAATACAAGAAACCAACCAACGTAAATACGACTTAAGTACCCCGCTTTTAGAAGCGGGCTGGGAATTAAAGTGGGATGGCGAGGGCTGGTGCTATGCCGAACATCCAGAACACGGCCGTACTACGTCATCATTCCCCAACAGGACTCACGGATTGAAGTTTTTGGAGCGCAAAATTGATAAATTGGCGCAAGTTGGCAATTGCACAAAGTAAAATCTATGATACAATGTTCATTAAGTGGGGTGGTCTCCCACCCGCTAATGAATAAAGGAGTATGGTAATGCAAGAAAACCTGGAAAACTACGATTTAATCATTTTCGATCTAGACGGTACGCTCGCCGACCGGGACACCAGCGAACTGCTGCCCGGCGTGGCTGAGTGGTTTCAGGATATACGGCCGTCTTTGGATGTGAAAGTCGTCGTGGCGAGCAATCAAGGGGGTGTGGGGATGGGATGGTGGATGAGCAGCGAGGGCTTTGGCGAGCCAGAGAAGTACCCAACGGCCAAGGATGCAGAGGCGCACCTGGACTCGGTCATGTCTAAATGCACCCATGACGGGCTTGAGATTGATACCGCTGTACTTGAGTTTGGCATAGACGATGCCTGCCTCGCTTTCGCCTATCAATCCAAATCAAGCGGCAAGTGGGGGCCAACGCCGGACATTTACCAAAGCGAGTATCACAGCGTATACGGCCGTTGGGACGCCGATTTCCGCAAGCCAGCCCCCGGTATGCTGCTGGATTTCATGCGTGAATACAAGGCGAACGCTGACCGCACCCTGATGGTCGGCGACAGCGAAGAAGACCTGCAGGCGGCCAATGCGGCAGGTTGTAGGTTTGTTGATGCGGCCGTGTTCTTTAACCGCTAACTAACGGGCCTACCGGCCCAATCCGCAATCATGGCTGGCAGGCCATGAAAGGAGAAATGACAGCTATGTTCAACAAACGCGGCGTGGCAGCGCCGCCAACAACCAACCCTCATATCAATTTATCAACCCCAGGAGGTGCATGATGGCCCAATGCACCACCATCCGCAACGGCCGTCGCCGGCGCAAAACAGCCTATCCCTCCAAGCGGAAGGCTAGAATTGGGCTGCGCCGGGCGGCCAAGCGCTTCGGATTTCACGAGAGCGAGCTTGAGGTATATCGCTGCTGCGAGTGCGGCCAGTACCATTACGGCCGTGTTCCGAAGAAAGATGAACGATACCCGGTGCCAGTGATGGAGGCAGGAACCCATGAACAATCATCAACTTGTTAACCAAACATCCGGCCGTACCGAATGGTACACGCCGCCGCCGATAATCGAAGCCGCCCGGCGTACAATGGGCGGCATTGATTGCGACCCAGCCAGTAGCGCAGCAGCCAACGAGGTTGTAAAGGCGCGAACATTCCACGGCCGTCCCGGGTTCAAAATTGACGGTACAATGGATGGGTTGCCCGTCCGTCTGTATGATGACTTGGGCGGGCTGTCGTGGCCCTGGTACGGCCGCGTTTTATGAATCATCCGTTTGGCGTCCCTGAACAAGCGTGCCGGTCTGGCTGCAAAAAGAAGACATGCCGGGAGCGAGGGTGGCACACGGGATCATATATTCCGGGGAACGCAAACTGGATCAATACGGCCGTTGATGCTTACCGCCGTCACATGGTTGACCAAATATGCATTTTGACCTTTGCTTCTTTGTCCGAGCAGTGGTTTCGCCCGCTGCTGGATTATCCGATCTGTTTCTTCTATGGCCGTATCAACTATATTGATCCTGATACTGGCGAACCGGTCAAAGGGGTAACCAAGGGGTCGTGCCTGACGTATCTAGGGCCAAACATTGCCACGTTTGCCTACGAGTTTCGAGAGTTAGGTAAAGTGCTTGTGCCGTTCAACATCATGGCGGAGTTGGCGCGGCCGCATTATTTGCTTAAGGTGCCACATGGCTGAGGAGATGAGCCTCGCCGATTTCCTGGAAGAATACGGCGATCAGGGCAAGGCGACGGCCGTGGACGAGGTGATGGACCTGGAAGCGTATCTGGCGGCATACGGCCGTAGGGCCAAGGGCGCCGCTTCGCAGCAGATCGGGGCCGATGGCGAGGATATAGCCGAGAATGCCCTCCGCGCCTACGGGGTGCGCATGGTGGAGCAGATCGCCACACCCTACGCCGTTACCGGCCGGAAGAAGGGTGGGTGGATCCGCCTGGTGCATAAATCAAAAGTGTCCGGTGATCGGCGTGGTGTCATGGGCGACGGCAGCGGCCGGCGCGTGCTGGCGGAAGTGAAGTCCACGGCCGGCGACCGCATCAATTGGAGCCGCCTGGATGATCACCAGGTGCAGGCTCTGGATGAAAACAATCGGCTGAATGCCGTGTCTTTATTAGTGGTTGTCTTCACCGGCCAGGCGTTTGTGCTGCGCTGGCCGGTGGAGGGCTTTTTGCCGAGGACCAGCATTACGCTGGACATGGCGATTGATAATCAGTGGGATGGTATATCCTAAAGGAGATTGTGTGAACCTTGTGATTAACTCAGAGATTGTTGGTAGGCATGGGTTTCCCGATTACCTACCAAGCATTGTCGATGATGTGAAGCCATCTTCGTTGCTCATTGTCGGGTACAACAACGTTGCTATCAACGCGGTTGTTTCCTGCTTGCCATCTGGCACAGCGGTATCAGGAATCGTTTGTGATTCGTATTTCGGTCACGAATGGGCAAAGAGTTACTCAGCGAAAATTGGCGGAAGATTCTTGTATGTCGCGGATCGATTAAATGTTTTGAATGTGGATACAAACATGTTGCACGGTGGCGTAGGCAACTCGCTTGCGCAAGAGTATGAAATCGTGTCCTACGTGTGGGGGTGCCAGACGAAATACTACACGTTTGTTTTGCCAGAGTGCTGGCATATGGTGCGGTGGAATGCAATAGATACGGCCGTATCGGGGGAATGATGGCGGAAAATTACACGGATTGCCGGAGCGAGACGGGAGTGACCGTCGGGTTACTAGATGCGATTATCACCATTCTCCGCATTGTAGCCAAACGAGATTTATCACCACCCGAAGTCGAAGAGGCGCTACGCGACTTGGCGCACGATGAAGACTTGGCGTTTTTACTAACGGCCGTACCCACGACAAACAAGCAAGGGATCACATTTAACCCAATTGAAGGGCAGCGCGATCCCTTTGCGTCCCAGGACACTGCCCCAACCGAGGAATGATGACAGAAAACAATTGGAGCGATTGCGTAAACGACGATCTGGTAGAGATGGGACCATTAGGTCAATGGCCTGTGTTTTATCATGCAGACGACTGCACCAACTATTGTGACTATGCCTGCGGTGGTACATGGCATGATGACGTGGCTCATTTGGAAGCCGATGCCGCGGCCAGGCTGCACCGAAAAACGGCCGGGCATTTTAGGGTACGTGAGTCGCTGCGGGCGTCCGATGGTTCCGAGTGGGCATTGGATCCGGGCCAGGAATCTGAATTGGTATTTGAAGACGATGACGGCTGGTGGGTTCGGTTCCCCGGCGGCGTTTGCTTCGATTATTACGAAGTTGATCTCAGTGATGATTTGTTTGAAAGATTTTGGCTTGATACGGCCGTGAACAAGGAGCGCAATCGATGAGCAAGCACAAGCATTACTTTATCTACGATGAGGATGCCGATGGATACGGGGGCGCAGGTTTTGTCTGTTCTTGCGGCGAAATGATGGGGCCTGATTCGTTTGCGGCCTGGGTAAACTCCCAGCTTCATGGAGTCTATGAAGGGGAATCGCGCAAGACCATCGAACAGGAATCTACCAAAGGCCTTGATTCACCAGTCGTCTGCGCCGTTAAGCGCTACCCGGCCAAGATCGCACTTGGTTCACGTTCAATGCATTGGGACGAGGAGGAGGAAGTATGGGTCGTAACAGAGGAAATGTTGGGCGGAAGAACGGCCGTGACCTACTACGGGGGGAGCGAGCTTTTGGCGGTTTCCAGCCTGGCTGAAGACCTGCAAACAGGAGAAGGTGGGTGGAGTGACGATGACTGAATTCAATGATCGCTGGCGCCGCGTGGCTGTTGAGCACCCAGAGGATGTGCTCGCGCTTACAGACAAAATAAACGATGCACTCGGGCGAATGAATGGCCCGAGTGTATCAATTGGCCAGACTGAGGCATTCATACTTGCCTCAGATTATCTCGAGACAAAAGAGGCCCTCACCGAAGCAAGGCGAAACATGGAAAGCTACGCCGATTTATTGGGGGCATTACTGCATATGGTTGAAGCTTTCAACGTGGGAGTCGGTAACTACGAGGACGAAGACAATGCCATTAACAACGGCCGTGCCGCCATTGCCAAAGCGGAAGGTGGCACGGCCGTATCCGAGGAGGCGTGATGAAGAGATTGAGGCCATATATGGCATATTCTCATGCGGCCGGGTCGGGAGAGGGCGCTGCGCTAGTATTTGATTTTAGCGCCAAGGGCGCAAAACTGCGCGCTTGGCGGCAGTGCGGTTGGGATATTTCGAGCGAGTGGATCGATTTGTATGTGAAGTGGATACGTAACGAGAGCAACGTGCTGCCACTGGCCAATCAGGAAAAGTTGGCCAACAACGAGCCGCATATAGTGGACGCCCCCGCCCCCTGTAGTAGTTGCAACATGTGGGGCGTCGGACTGGACAGTGATGGCAGATGTTCCTGGTGCGGCGAGTATCCGGGAGATGTATTGCTAGAAGCAATGACGGCCGTGAAGGAAGGTGAGTCGTGATGAGAGCATATGAGGTTTCGATAGCGGCAAAAGGATGGGATGATATGAAGGCTATCGTTGCGGCCGAAAGTCATGGCGGAGCAAAGGCCCAGCAATGGCGTGCAGCCAACGATGCGGACTTTGTCATCAAATTCACGTACTTTCGCGCCAAACGAGCGCCGGAATTTGACGGCTTGGTTAGTGACCCGGATACGGCCGTTTGGCCCTACGTGCTCGGATGGAAGCATCAAGGCGAGACGTGGGGATGTTTGGATACAACCAAACAAGGAGTGTGGAATGACTAATGAGAAACTAGAGCAATTAGTAAGAGACAGCGCCCCGTTAACTGAACGGCTTCAAAAATGCACACGGATCATTGGCGAATTGTGCAGGGAAAGACGACCGCCGTCAATGTCTATACCGGTTCAATGGTACGATGAAGATTTTTTCATGAGCGTAACATTGAGCGATGCGATTGATGCCCTAGCAATACCCCAGGAGGAATGATGACCGGAATAGAACTGATAACCAACGAAAGGCAGCGCCAAATTGACGCCGAGAAATGGACATCTGAACATGACGACCAATGGACAAGAGAAGAGCTTGCCGGCGCCGCCGCTTTTTACGCTCTTCCTGAAAAATACGGGGAGGTGTTGGCATTTTGGCCATGGGAACCGAAGTGGAATAAAAAATCAAAGCACGACCGCGTGCGCCAACTTGTGGTTGCCGGGGCGTTGATTGCGGCTGAGATTGATAGGTTGCAGCGGGCAATGGCCGCTTCTGAGGAGGTGTGATGATAGACGCAAACGAACTGATCGATATTCTGAAGCACTGGAAAGCCGCGCGCGAGCGCCTCAACGATATTGAAATCGCAGAAAACCTGCGCTGTGCGGTTGATCTGGTGGGACTCTTATCCGAACACGAGGTGGAGGTGGCTGATGAGTTATGGAAAGCTCGCAGGAAAACGGCCGTACCCCAGGAGGAATGATGACCGGAATAGAACTGATAACCAACGAAAGGCAGCGCCAAATTGACGCCGAGAAATGGACGGCCGAACATGACGACCAATGGACAAGAGAAGAGCTTGCCAGCGCCGCCGCCTTTTACGCTCTTCCTGAAAAATACGGGGAGCTATTGGCGTTTTGGCCGTGGGAACCGAAGTGGAATAAAAAATCAAAGCATGACCGCGTGCGCCAGCTTGCGATTGCCGGGGCGTTGATTGCGGCTGAGATTGATAGGTTGCAACGGGAGACGGCCGTTCCTGCCCACCTGTGCCCGCACTGCGGCGAGGATCGCACGGGCAAGGGGTCACTCATCGCGAACGGCCGTGCCTTTTGCAATGAGGCGCATTACGAGAGTTGGCAGGCAAGCGAGAGCCGGCGACCTTAATAAACAGCGTAAGGATACCGTAAGACAATTGGGTCAGGCAGCTCTCTCGCCTCTCATCTCATCCAACACGCAAACACGATTGTCATAATTTAAAGTTCTTTTACAGGTATTTATAGGTGCTTTACAGGCGATTTATAGGTGAGCGGTTGCCGGGGCAATAGAACGGCCTATAATCCACTTTCAAAACAAAAAGCCGCCTGGCGGCGGCTTTCGTCTTTCTCTTCCGGTGGCAGCCGGGTCTGCATGTGCAGACAATCTGTTTACACAGACTTGAGAAATGACAGCTAATCGTCATTCTACAGGCAGAATGCGGTTCTACCAAAAACCCCGTGAAAATCTACCGATTTTCTACGGGCTGGTTAAGGCAGCGCTTAGAAAACAGTGTGTCTCGCAGCCTTTGAACCGCTGTCAGAAGTGTGTCAAGACCCAGTCGTAATCGGGCGGCCAAAACAAAGGAGATCGCAATGGGAGCAAATTGGACGCTCGGCCTTGCGGTGCTAAGTGTGGGGTTGGTGTATCAGGCTGTGGCCCAGGCCATTGATGAATCGAACAGCTCGCCACCGGCATGGCCACGAGTAATCAGTATTGTTATTTGGGGTTTACTGGCAGGAACAACAGGTCACGTCACAAATGTGTTGTACAAATCGGGATATGACCTTACAATATTATTAATCGTGTGCGCGGCGGCAGTAACCGTTGGCTGCGTTGCCGGCAGGCTGCTGGACAGGGTGGGGGAAATGCACGTGGCGCGCCGCGGGGAACGCACGTTCCGCCACGTGATGGCGGAACGAGAAAGGGGAAAAAACGAGGATGGGAAGTGACAGCAGGAGCAACCCGAAGCACGCCAGCTTGACCGGGTATAAAATGGCTGGCTTATGGCAGGAAGTTCGGCTTACGACAGGAGTTATTTATCGAATTCTACAATCTCTCATTCAATATCGCAGCAAATATCAATCGTTCCGCGACCGCTGGGGCAACAAGCCCCCACGCAGCGATAGAGAATGGTTGACCTTTTGGCAAGAGTTCGTATCATTAGAAGACGACCTTTCGTCGGCCCAAGACCGGATCATGGAGTCCCACAACGTCCTGATGCAATCGGCCGAAGAGGGAATGGAAGTGGTTCGGCTCAATGGCATAGATGCGATTGACGATCCAATCAGCTACCTGAGACGGTCCCTGGACCGGGCCGCGGAGTTGGTGAAAATTAATAGGGATGAATAGTTAGTATGTCGTGGCAGCGACCAAAGAAATGACAGCACAACGAAGCAATCTATTATCTGAAATTTATCCGTTGCACTCATGTTTTTACGGCCGTAAGCTCTAGCTTGCGGCCGTTTTGCTTTCGGCGCCCAATGCGACGAAATTACGGCAAATTAATATGTGCAGCGGGTATACATGGCAATCGTGTGGCCCATTGCCGGCCCCACCAGAAACACAAAAACCGCCCTGGCGGCCAAACCTAGCGGTTCTTTGTGTCGAGTTATATTGAGATTGCGGCCCCTTCATTGGGGAGGGGGACGTTTTCTCTTTCGTTAATCAGGAGATTAACACTGACAGGAGATTAGCACAGATGAACATCGAAGTCAAACAATCACCGGAAGCGGTTTGGAAAGCGACACTGGGTGAGCTTGAGCTGCAGATGACCAGGCAGACATTTTATCAGTGGTTAAAGGGATCACGGTTTATTGGGGTGCATGAAGATACCTTTTCAATTGGCGTGGACAACCCGCACGGCCGTGACTGGCTCAATCTGCGACTGAAGCCGACGATTGAGGGGACGCTGAGCGCCATTGCCGGACGGCCGTGCACCGTTGAAATTGGGATGCTGGATGAGTTTGAGGCGCGGCAGGCAATGTCTGAAAACGGCAGGGACGGTGGGCGCGAAAACGGGAACGGCCGTACCGCCATCCCTGAGCCACCAGAAGAGCCGCCGCAGGAACGGCCGTGGGCGGTGCAGGAGGATGGCTATGGGGGGAATCTGACGCCGGAGCAGCGGGCGGAGATGCTAGCGGGGATTAAAGAACGGGAGGAGAGGAACGAGGCGGGGGTAAATGGGTCGGGAAAGGGGAACGGCCGTAAAGATAGCAATGGGGACGGCCGTATACGTTACCGGAAAATCAGAAAGCCAACCGATCCACTCAATGGTTTTGTAGCAACCACGCACTATGCCATCCGTTTCTGGCGGCCGTATCTGGGTGCTGACTTGTTTGATTTACTCCTGATAATTTCATCCTATGCTTATGAGTTCGAGAAGCTAGACAAGGAGGGGCCATCACTCAAGACACTTGTAAATAAATTGGGAAGGGGCGACTTGTCTAAAATGGTCGGCCGTCCACCAACAACGACCAGGGGTGGTAAGAAGTACCCTGGGTGTTACGGGTTGCTGAATGAATTACGGGATCACAACCTATGCCATCATAACTCGGAAGGTAAGGGACGGGGCCAAAAACAATACTTCGATTATTTAACAAAGATGGAAAATCTTCCCATGCTGACACCAAAGCAGGTAGCCACCCTGTCTCAGGAAGATCAGGACGAGCATTATGAATGGCTGCTGTTGCATACTACCGAGGAGACCGGTGGCGATCTAGAGGCCTGGTTGGCAGACGAGCGCGAAACGCGGATTCCGGCGCTTTCGTTGGAAGAATACGCTTAATGTCTACACGAATATTAACATGTGGCCCACATGTTAAATGGCCAGTTAGCATGTGGGCCACATGTTAATATGAAAAACGATTACATTGTGGCCCACACCCTAAATACGACCTTTAGGTTGTGGGGATCATGTTAATGCTCGACTATAAAGAATAAAAGACAACTTGGAATAATATTATTGATCTATTTTTAAATAACGGTGAAATGATGGATGGAACCCCAACCCCCCTGGAATTTTTCGATATTGTGATCCCGAATGCCTCATCGACGGTAACGAAGATTGTGGCGGCCGTCATACGGCAGACTTTGGGAAAGCGGCGAGAATGGTGGGTAGCAACCAATGAGGGATTTGTGCGCCGATCCGGAATTGGCAGTACTGCATCATTTGGGACATCTGTATGGGATGCTCGCACAGATGGCTATATTGTTCTTCGAGAACTGACCCCAGATGAGCAGAATGATTATTATTTTGATGGGGTACGGCCGTTTTTTGCACTGCGTTTGCGGTTTAATGGTGACCCGCTTGATGCACCGGCTCACGAACGGCCGTTCCTCGACGAAAAGCTGAGGCGTTTTATCCTGGAACGGGACAACCGTACTTGCCGGTATTGCGGAGTTCCGGCGACCCAAGTAGATCACATAGTTCCCAGCGCTGGTGGATGCGACAATAGCCCGGACAATTTAGCCGCAGCCTGCGGACCGTGCAATCGGCGAAAGGGCGCCCGTACCCCCGAACAGGCGGGTATGATCTTACGGCCGATCCCGGCCTAACCACGGAGGACCGCATGAGCAAATTCAAACTACTCAACGACCTACCCGAAGAGGAGCAGCGGCGCATCCTGAAAGAGCTTGCGCCCCACGCACGGCCGGCAGAAGTCACCTTCTCTACCAGCATTGATCCTTTACCCGAGCTAGGCGGGCGATTCCCGTTACCCTGGAATATCCCCGGCCCTGACGGCCGTATAACCCAATTTGGCATTATTCAATCGGCCGTTCCGCTGCCGGAGATAGACAGCAAACTTCATGAGGCTGTGCGCACGGCCGCCCAGTCATTCGAGAAACACATCGCCCGCCAGGTGTGGGGTGGGGCGGCGAGCGATGACCAGCCCGGCGCCGGCTTCACAGATGCGTCCACCTATGCGGACGGGGAAGATTCGCCGGTGTCCTTCGACGACGTACTCCAGACCATCAAAGAGTTGCGGCGGATGAGGGTGGAACGGCCGTACCTGGAAGCCATCTGGTTTGTTCACGCGCCGGAAGCATACGGCCGTTTTATGGATGCCTTCCCCATCCGCCGGGCCGCGCTCGCCAGTATCCCCGTCTATTGCTGGAACAGCGAGGACGTCCCCGACGAGCTAACCGAACACGAGCGGGCCTTGAGGCGAGAAACCGTCCGGCGACTAGAGATTCCCTTTGATGGCCTTATCCCCGGCGTGTGGCTGCGGATCAGCGACGGCCGTGTCTGGCTGGTCGAAGTAGAAGATTTAGTCAAGGCGCTGCAATCCGGTGAAAATACCCCGGATTAGCACAGGCGGCTAAAAATTCATGCTTGCACTATTTTCTATTATGTGCTATTATTTACTTCCCGGCATTGGTCAACCGGGTGAAGTTTTTGGAGTATGGTATGTCTAGAATTCCCAATTTGGACGACGTATTTATTGTCAACAACACCGTTATCGGCGGCGTTGTCTGCCGGCAGGCGATCCTGCGCGGCGGCCGTATCGTGGAGTTAACGGCCGCCGCTCTAGACAGCCTGTTCTGGGCGATTAAGGCCAGCCCCGGCCACAAGGTGGCTGCCGTGCCGTACGCGGGTCCTGGGTATACCTACACCGTTAAAAGAGAGTTGTATTGTAAATCAAAGGAGTATGGTCATGGACAGTGAGAATTATTTGTATCAGGTTAATTATCATGATGGCGGCGGCTGGCAGGCCATTCCCAGGGAAAGGATTGTCGAACGCCTGGGGGCCGCGTTCACCTACGCGGAGTGGCTGTTCAATCAGGGCCAGACGATGGCTCAGTCACACGTGGAGTATCGCCGCGTGCTGGTGGCTCCTCCGACCGTGGAGGTCATCGTCTCCCGCGAGGGGCATTTCTACCGCTACAGCCGCATCCTGAACGGGAATCCGGATGTCGTGGACAAGCCCATTGATCGGCATCTGGCGCAGGAGATTGCCAACAACAACCCCGGCGGCGACGGCCGTCCGGACTTCGGCCCGGAGCCGTGTAGCTGGGAGTACGCGGCCGTGATTCAGCTAGAAGAAATCGAGGCGTAATATATCGACTTGGTTTCGTCACTTTGGCAGAAGCGGCGAAATTTGCAAAATAGGAATGACAGTGAACCCAACAAGAGAAAACAAAACGATAACCTTGACGGCCGAAGAGGAACTAACGGCCGTCCGCGCCGGCCGTGACAGGCTGGTGCAGTTGAACCAGGAGTTGATGGAGCAGCAGGTGCGCCGGTTCCATCAACCATCAACCCTGCTGGCTGCCGCGGCCTGGCTCAGCACGTTTGCGCTGATCTGGCTGCTGGTCCTCCGGATCGTAGACGGTGGCTTTTTAACGGGCGTCGTCCTGATGTTTTTTATGCTTGTAGCGTTGGCCGCATCTGGCCAAAAATAATCAACGTGGCAGCCGGGACGTGGCAGCGTACCGGCCAGAAAGGAAAGGGAAATGACAGCTAAAAATCAACCAAATAATCAAACTAAAACAGAACAAGGTACGGTGAAATTCTTTCACCGGTTAAAGGGGTGGGGATTCCTCACGGCCGATAAGGACGGCAAGGAATTGTTCGTTCACTATTCGGCCGTTGAGGGTGAAGGGTATCGTAACCTGTACGAAGATCAGCGGGTGAGCTTCACCCGCCATGACGCCGGTAAAGGCCCCCAGGCCCGCGACGTGAAGGTGTTGGGGGAGTAGGGTGGCTTTACTCAAGGCCCCTTTCCCGTGGCACGGCGGTAAGAGCCGTGTGGCGCACATCGTCTGGCCACGTTTTGGCGACGTTCTCAATTACGTCGAACCGTTTGCCGGCAGCCTGGCCGTTTTGTTGGCACGGCCGTTCCCGGTGCGCACGGAGACAGTCAACGACGCGGACACGTATTTGTCAAATTTTTGGCGGGCAACGGTGGCGGATCCGGAAGCGGTTGCGTATTGGGCTGATTATCCCGTTATGGAGGCGGACTTGCACGCACGTCATTTGTGGCTGGTCAACCAGGCTGAGTTCCGTGAAAAAATGATGGTCGATCCAGAATACTACGACGCCAAAATAGCCGGGTGGTGGGTGTGGGGACTGAGTGCGTGGATTGGCAGCGGGTGGTGTGCTACCGAGCGAGTTGACAGACGAAGCGGGATCCGTCTAGATGGTACGCCAGAACGGAGACGCCAGGAACTAAAGAGAGGCAAAGGTGTCAATGCCGACAACGTGGCCAATAAACGGCCGTTTCTTCAGCATAATGGCGGCGTGGGTGTTCACCGGCCGTCAATCCACAAGAAGCGGCCGCTCACCCTCAAGGGCGGCACAGGCGTCGGACGGCAGTCCATGACCCGCAACGGCCGTACACGTCCCAATCTACGGCCCAATCAGGGTATCGAGGGATTGCCGCAGAAAATACCAAACATGAAAGGAAATCGCGGCGTCAGCCGCCAATTTCCTTACCTATCCGGTGACAGCGGCGCATCCGGCGCGGGCATTCACGCCACCGCTTTCAATCGTAAGACCGGCGGCATCTATGACTACATGGAAGCGCTGCAGGCCCGCTTGCGCCGTACCCGTGTGGTATGTGGCGATTGGAAGCGCATCATGGGGCCAAGCGTGACCTTTCTCATAGGGGATACGGCCGTTTTCCTTGACCCGCCTTATGGTGACACCCGGCAAGCGAATTTGTATTCCGTAGATAGTTTGACCGTTGCTGATGAGGTTCGGGAGTGGTGCATAGAAGAGATCACATATGGCAAGCCGGGAAAGAAGAATTATTTCAAAGGCCCGCGCTACACACACCCCAAACTACGCATCGCCCTATGCGGGCTGGATGGTGAACACAACGAACTGGAATCGCTTGGTTGGGATGTGGTGGTCTGGAAAGCCAATGGCGGCTACGGGAACCAACGAGCGGATGGCAGTAACGATAACGCCAACCGTGAACGTATCTGGTTCAGCCCCAACTGCTTGAAGCAAGATTTTAGCGGCATCGTAGACAACCGGATTTATGATGACTTGCCGCTATTTTTAGGAAATGACCAATGATCGAACTCCACGTCCTAATCGGCGGCGAATGCCGCATCTACGCCCACGACACCGTTTACACCTTTCACGGCGGCCTCGGCTGCCAGGACTATGAAATATCCGAGTACCTGCTGGAAACGGCCGTCACCCACATGGCCGACCGGCAGCAAGCCACAACCGGCGAGTCGCTTTACGGCGTCTACCTCGCCGCGTTACAGGAGAGCGAAAATGACAGCTATTGAACAATGTGAGGGCTACAAGAAGTTACTGGCGGCCGCCCAGAAGGACCAGGACAAGTCCCCTAGCTTCCACGACTATTTTGCCAAGGTACGTTGGGCGGTTGAGCGTGCCCAACACTATGCCGAAAAGACCGGTATCCCGGCGGCGGACATCCTGGATGCCTGGGAGAGCCGTCGCGGCTACTGGTACATGAACTATTACCAGGACTCCCGCCAGCCAGAGATTAAAGGTGACCACGTTCGCGTGTTTGAAAAAGCCGAGGACGTGACACAGGCCGTTGGCCTTCTTGGCTTCCGCTGCCCGCGATGCGGTGGCGTTAGCACTGACCCGCGTACCTGCAACAGCGGGCTGGAGATTGAGCTTTACGACGGCCGTGGTCCATGCGATTGGAAAGCCTACGGGCTACTGGGCACGCTGGGGAAGGGGCTGTACGTGTTTGTCAAAGAGTTGGTCGGCGGGCAGGAAATCTTCATGCCCATCGCCTTTGAACAGGAGAACGCCCATGCAGACGCAGGTGACACGGCCGTGCCTCATGAGGCGTAACGAGGACAGAAACAAATGAACAAGCAGAACAAGATGGATGAATTTGGAGTGAGAATTGCGGCATTGGCAGAGGAGGCAAAGTTGATTTGTCGCAATCGCGGGTTGACGACAGTAGACAAGGTGACAATTGTTGTCAGAGACGAAGACCGTCCCGGAATGCACTTTGTTGTGTCGAATGATCCTGGATGTAGTTTTGTATTTTGGTATAGACCGGAGGACGTGTTGCCAGATGGCGCTAATTGGGTGTTGGCAAGTATTCGCCCGGTACGATACACGGGAGATGTGCAAGACCCTGACTATCTAGCACTCGCGGCGTTCGACGGTACCGAATGGCGTACAAAATACGGTCGAACACCGGCGGGGTACAAAGTAATGGCGTGGTGCGACCTTCCAATACCAGAGAATTCCCATGAAAGCGCAAGTTGATCAAAAAGTCGCCCAGGAAAGTGGTGAAAATACCCCTAATTTAGTCGAAGCTTTGCCCATCTTTATGATGAACGCCTTACCCGGTCTCCAGCCCGAAGACGCAGCCCTGATTACGGCCGTGGCCTGGAAGATGGCCCTGTGGCGCAACATTCAGGCCACGGCCGAAGCGGAAGACCTGGCGCTGACGGCCGCCCAGCGGGGCGATGCTCCGCGCCGGCTGATGCGTATGTGGCACCATCTGAACAAGGCAGATACGGCCGCCGGTCGGGTTGTACCGGGCTGGATACCAGTTTTTGATTAATTGCCGTTACCCTATTGCATTATTTCTATTCCTGTATATAATGTAAGCAGGTCTTGGTTGTGCGACTAAATCAGCCGCCCGGCCAAAAAGGAGTATGGTAGTGTTATTACATCCACCGATAGAAGTTGAAGGAGTAGGAATTGTGAATATGATGAGCGAGGAGAAGCGCTTGTTTGGTGAGTCTGATGCGGCTCAATACACCGACACACCGCTGCCAACCCTGTGCGACCATCGGCGTAAGGGGAAGCTCAAGCCGGCCAACGTTGGCGGCGTGTGGATTTATTCCAAGAAGCAGTTGGACCAGTACCGCAAACGTGGCGAGAGCAATGAACCGCCTCCGGACGTGGTTGGTTCGGCCGAGGTCGCCGAACGCTTGAACACCGTTATAACCAACGTCAATTACCATACCCGGGTTCAAAACATACCGGGTCAGAAGATCGGCAGCCGCTACGTCTACTGGCAGTCAGACCTGGAGCGGGTGGCAGAGCCGGGCGATTACGACATGGACCAGGCCAGAGCCTATCTCAAGGATCATGGCGTAGATTTAGCCAAAAGAACCTTGTGGTATCACGCTCAGACGGGCGCGCTGGAATCAAACCAGGGCGTCGATGGGCTTTATTTTAATCAAGATCAGTTAGATCGGTTTATTGAATCGCGTCGAGAGTAGTGTAAGCGCTTTCGCGGCCGTGGCAGCGGCAGTCGATTCAGGCGAGCAAAGCTCGCAGGGAGAAATGGCAGCTATGGGTAAGCAGTATAAGCCTTCCACAGGGGGGCGAGGAATTGAGTGGTGCGATGATACGCGCAACCCCTTTGGTGGTTGCCACCATCGCTGCCGGTGGACAATGCCGGATGGGTCAGAAGCGATCTGTTATGCGGAGGCACTGGCCAACAGCGGCGTAGCCATCAAAGCATACCCCCACGGATTTGAACACCATTATTTCAGAGAACATCAGTTAGAAAAACTGACGGCCGGCAGTGAACCGCTGCTCATCTTCATGGACAGCATGAGCGATATGTTCGGACACTGGGTTCCCGAAGATCAGGCGATCCGGGTTCTCCGCAAGATGGCCGATGCTCCGCATCACACCTACCAGGTGTTGACGAAAGCCCCCGGCAGAATCTTGAAATTTATCGACGAACTTCCACCGAATTTATGGGTGGGTGTTTCCAGCGCTCCGGATGAGTTTTTGGGCCATACCCTTTCGCAGAGGCAGCAAGAAAGGTACATGGAGCGGGCGCTGGATGTCCTGCGCCAGGTGCGCGACAGGGCCGGGAATATCGTCTGCATGTCGCTGGAGCCGGTCTCCTGGGATATGGCGCATCTTTTCGAGGGCCAGCACCCGCTGGATTGGGTCATTGTTGGCGCGGCCAGCAACGGGCCAACCTACTACCAGCCGGACGCGGATCATATCGCCAAGCTGCTGAATATTTTCGACGGGTCCAATACTCCAGTTTTCTTCAAGGGCAACATCAAACGTACTATCAAAGAGAACGCCCGCCTGGGCCGCTTCCGCGAGGACTTCCCTGGTTATTACCGCGATGGTTCCTTGATTCCGGCCGTGTGGCGGCGACAAGAGCAGTGCCGTGAATATGGCTGGACGCTCAACACTTTCATTCCCTCGAACGCGGCGCGAACGGGGCAGGGGGTGCTGCTGTGAGCAAAACGATTGAATTCAACGTTGGTCAGCAGCACCGCCTGGCGCTGGAAGGCAAGCAGGTAACCATCACTGTGACCGAGATCGACGTGCCTAACCGAGATATCGTTTTTACCGTCTCCGGCGACGGCGTGAAAAATCCGAATGAACCGCGCCGGATGAATGTCTTTGCATTGTCCGAGTGGATACTGGCCGTCAAGGCGAAGGAGGCGTGATGTTCGGGCAGGTGGAGACAGCTTCTCCGATGGATAAGGTCAAAACCCTCTACGACCAGCAGATAGCGCTGGAGGCGCAGCTGATCCGCGCCCTGCAAGATGCCTGCCCGCTGGGAACGGAGATCGTTTTTTCTTACGAGGGCGAGCGGCAGAAAGGGAAGGTCATTGGCCACGGAGCCGTGAAACCCGAACTGCGAGTAGAAAACATCAGAACACGCCGGCGCTACTGGCTGGCGCTCTGGAACCTCTTGGAGGAAGTCAGGTACAAACAATAAAAAACGGCCGTTCCCGGGCAGTGGTAAGGGCCAAAGGAGTATAGAGATGGATCAATCAGAAGTTGATAGGCTGAAGACGCTTTATAAGGACAAAAAGAACCTGGAAGACGAGCTTATTGCTACGCTGGCTAAGGTGTATCCTGTTGGCTCCAAAGTCGAGTTTTCCCATCATGGGCATCCGCAAATCGGCAATGTCGTTGACCATAGCCGCGCGCACCCGGAGATTTGGGTTGAAAACATTAACACGGGCAAGTGCCGTTGGTTAACCCTCTGGCATTTATTTGACGAGAATAAGCAATAAAAAACGGCCGTTCCCGGGGCCTGGACAGCGTAGGGAACGGCCGTGACACCATTTACAAGGAGCAAACAATGTCACAGACAATTATAGCAGAAGTAACGGAACTGACCGCCGACGAACTGATTACCATCGCCCAGGCGATGCGGAAGTCAACGCTGATGACGCAGATTACCTATGACCCAAAAGAGAGCGTGTTTATGGTGGCCATGTTCGACGGAGACAATGGCCTCAACTTTGACCGGCGCGGGCTGGGCGTTCACGCCAAGCTGCCGGTGGCGCACCAGATGGCGATGAACCAACTGGACATGACAGGAGGAACGAGATGAGTTGGTTAACTAAATCACTCGATAATTTCACGGATTGGTGGAACGAGAAGCGCCTTGCCGAAGCTGTAAGAGACCTTGAAGAGGAAATGGCGTTGACCAGTTTCGGTATGGATGAAAATGGCTATAAGTTTACGGCAGCCCACGAACTACTTGGCGAGATGGCGGTAATTCTTGCCGAAATGCTGGAGAAGCAAAACCCAAGAAACTATCTGGCGGTGACGTTGATACCGAGCGCCAAGCGGCAATTAGATCCGCTGGTAGTAACAGTTGGGTGGGCAAACCGTTCCAGCCCAGCTTTGAGGGCCAACGCGCTGGGAAACTATCTGGAAGATCTGTTGCATTGGAAACGAACTGTATTTGATGTTGTTGAGCAGAGCCATACTCCGTTGCCCGATCACGTACAGGCGAGGCTGGATGATTTAGAAGAGCATGGTTTCAAATTGGCGACCCCGATTCCATCTATGCCGGACGGTCTTTACGAGTTGATGCGTCGCCTTGAGGCGCTGGTAGTGATGGACTTGATAAAGAACGTGCAGGACGGTGAGGAAGAATGAGCGACAAGAACGGTTCTGTAATCGACAATCTCTGGTCGGTGTTGGCCAATGCCTACAATCCGGCGAAGATAGAATCGACGATCCGGGAAGTGCAGGATTACGTTGGCGGCTTGGTGGACTTGCGCCGGGTTCGCGGCCGTTTCAAGGCCATTGAGGAAGCCGTAGACGCGGCGCTGGGGAAAGCAGCCGCGACCGATGGCAGTTGGCGAGACGAGCCGATCAACTGGGCTGACCTGCACTGCGCCGGCGTTGAATTTGTGGTTGATGAGTTTAGCGACGGCCGTTACGTGGCCACCATTGAGGAAGCGTCGCCGGCGTGCCCATCTCTGTGCAAATTCGTGGCCAATGAGTTGAACAAGGTTGGCTTCGGCGACGTCGAGGTCAGGACGGAGTGGTAATACGGGTTAGTTTCATCGAATAAGGGCGATAGGGAAATGAAGCAGCAATATATCAAAAAGAACATCGCGCCAAAAAAGCGCAGGCTTATTGAGCAGATCAACGACATCATCAACGAGTATTACCCGCGCTATACCCTGACCGTGAGGCAGATCCACTATCAACTTGTGGCGCGAGGTCTCATTAGAAACACACCGGAAATGTATAGATCGGTGGTGGGCGCGTGTGGTGACGGCCGTCTTCTGGGCCTGATCGATTGGGATGCCATTGAGGATCGCACGAGGGGCTTGCAAGGAAACACGCATTGGGAAAACCCAGTTGAGATGGCCCGGGCCGCTCATCGGAGCTATTACCGCAACAAGTGGGAAGGCCAGCAGTATTACATTGAGTGTTGGGTTGAGAAGCAGGCGCTCGAATCGGTACTGGCGCGGGCCTGCCGCCCGCTGGATATAAATTTCATGTCCTGCCGCGGGTACATGTCTCTATCCGAGATGCGCGAGGCGGCAGACAGGTTCAACACAAAACTATACGACGGCTACGAGTGTGTTTTATTCCACCTGGGAGATCATGATCCTTCCGGGATCGACATGACCAGAGATAATATAGAGCGCCTGGAGATGTTCCTGGCTGATGTTAAGGTGGAGCGGTTGGCGCTTAACTATGACCAGGTTGAGCAGTATGATGCACCGCCGGATTTCGCCAAGAAAACGGACAGTCGATTCAAGAGCTATGCCATTGACTATGGCAACGAAAGTTGGGAACTCGATGCGCTTCCTCCTGATGTCCTTGTTGATATTGTCACCCAGGCGGTTTTGCCGTTCCGAGACAATGCCATCTATCAGGATATTTTAGAAGTGGAGGAGCGAGAAAAGGCGATCCTCGGCCATGCCATTCAGTACGTTATTGACCTGGTTGAGGACATGGATTAAGCATTGATTTACAGGCGTGGCAGCGCCTAAAGGAACGAGAAATGACAGCAGCGACATTACGCCAATTTGGGGCTATTCAGTGACCAGGCCTAAATCAAACGCCATGCAGCAAGCGGCGCGTGATGAGATGGCGCACCACCAGATCACGCAAGCGGCCGCTTACCGGAAAGAAACCGGCAAGTGCCCGGTTTGCCACAGTCGCGGCGGGCACGGTATTACGTGCGGCCGTATCAAGTGCATCCAGCGCTGGCTGCAAATCAAGGTGAAGGAGGCATAAATGCCACGAAAGAGTTCAGGATTAACGGTAACGGATCAATTTTGTGGGGCGGGCGGTTCCAGCCTGGGCGCTGCTGCCAGCCGGTGCATTTGGTCACAGCTGTGGGCCAACGTGAGCAATCATCAAAGGATTCGAAATAATGAAGAATAAAGGCAAAGTTTATGTAGGAATTGATCCAATAGTTGTAGATGATGTGCAGCGCATTTTTCTTGAGGTAAATGGGCTGAAATATAACTTGTTACTGTTGGCAGGAGCTATAGAAATAGAATCCCCTGGTGGCATTCAGTTTGAAGCCACCGAAGACGGTAGGTTGATTATCCTCTCTGGCGAAGCAGAAGGTGTCGAAGATGCCTAAAAAGAAATCGTACTTAACCGTCACCGATCAATTCTGCGGGGCAGGGGGCAGCAGCCTGGGCGCGGAATACGTTGGCATGGATGTGTATCTGGCGCTGAATCATTGGCAGCTTGCCATAGATACCCACAACACCAATTTCCCCAACACGCACCACGACTGCGCCGACGTAAGCGCCACCGACCCGCGACGGTATGCAAGCACTGACATATTGGTGACTTCGCCAGAATGTACGAATCATTCAGTGGCCAAGGGAGCCGCCCGCCGCCGCAAGCAGCTTCACCTGTGGGAAAAAGAAGTCATCGATCCATCGGCCGAAAGAAGCCGGGCGACGATGTGGGATGTACCACGATTCGCCGAATATCACGATTACAACGTGATTGTGGCCGAGAACGTGGTCGATGCCCGGCATTGGATTATGTGGGATGCCTGGATATTAGCGATGGATAAGTTGGGTTACGACTATCATATTGTTTACCTCAATAGCCAATTCGCCCACCTTGACCCGCGCACCGTTCGCACCACGCACGACTTCGCCCCACAAAGCCGGGATCGGATGTACGTCGTCTTCTGGAAGAAGGTTAACAAGCGGCCGAATCTGGACTTTAGACCATTGGCGCCATGCTCCACCTGCTGCCGTGATGTAGAGGCGGTACAGGGTTGGAAGCAGACACCGGCCGTTCGGAAAACAGGCGGGCGCTGGGGGCGCTATGGCGACCAGTACATTTACTGCTGCCCGACGTGCGCCAATGAGGTCATGCCCTACCATTTTGCGGCGGCCAATGCGATTGACTGGTCACTGCCGGCGGAGCGGATAGGCGACCGGAAACGGCCGTTGAAGGAAAAGACCATCAATCGAATCAGGAAGGGGCTGGAAAAGTTCGGGAATCAATACCTGATGATCGAGCTTCGCAACGGTCAGGACGCCCGCCAACTTAGCGAGGCAATGAGCACTATAGCGACCAGTGGAGCACATCACGGCCTCATGATGCCTTATCTCATCAATACCCTGCATGGCGGCGGAGCAACGGCCGTGTCTGACTCACTGGCCACGCAGACGGCGCGGCAAAGCCATGCGCTGGTGATGCCTAATGCGTTTCTGACATCAATCAACGATTACGACGACCGTAACATCCAGGTTGGTGACCCGATGGGAACCCAGACCACTCAAAACAAGTTTGGCTTAACCATGGCCCCTTTCATGGTAGAACTGCGCGGAACTAACACCCCCAAAGGCGTAGATGAGGCCATGTCAACCGTGGCTGCTAACGGCAACCATCACGGCCTGCTGCTGCCCGCGCCCTTCCTCATGAGCTATTACGGCACGGAAAACAACCGGGGCGTAGATGAGGCAATGGGCACGTTAACGGCCGTTGACCGGCACGGCGTGGTCATGCCCTTCTTCATCGGCTACGCCAATGGGGAAGGCCCGGCGCACAATGTAACCGATCCACTGCTGACCATCCACACCGAGAATGGGCACGGGTTGATTCAGCCAACGGCCGAAATCAGCGTGGAAGACTGTTACTTTCGCATGTTGCAGCCGCCGGAAATCGGCAAGGGCATGGCGTTCCCCGGCACCTACGTTGTATTGGGCAACAAGCGGGAGCAGGTCAAGCAATACGGCAACGCAGTCACACCGATTGCCATGCGGCAGATTCTGGGCAGGGTTGCAGAGACGTTTCAGTAAGGAGAACCGATGACACCAAAAATGAGAATGTGGACCGGCAGCAAGATGCTGCTTATGGATTCGGCAAGGGGTATCGAAGCCATCACCGATTGCTACTCGCAGCAAGTGCTTTATGACGAAATCAAGGATTCTTCGCGGGTGATGTACATGGCCTATGACCACGTGGGTCAACATGGCGCTGCCTTCGAGTTGGCGACCGGTCTGCGCGATGCGAACGGCCGTGAGATCTACGAAGGCGACGTCACGCAGCAGCACGGCGGCCGGTGCAAAATCGAATTCATAGAGGGATGCTTTCACGCTACAAAAATCGCTCCGGAGGGAATACCCTGGTCAATCCCGCCGCACATCTGGCACAGCGTAAAGGTTATCGGCAATGTTTATGAGAATGGATGTTTATTAGATGACAAAGATTGAGGCGATTCGAGAGGTTAGGAAAGGTCAGTTTGTTGTCGATTACCTGTGTGATTATTGCAACAAGCCAGATTCTGGCCGCAAGTCTCATAATGAAAGCGTTGACAGCGTCGAACTGCACGGCCCGCTGGGCCTGTGGCTGGAATTACAACCGGTGATTGGCCGGTGGTTAGTGCGCACGGCCGTTGCATTGGCGGCGGCCGTGCTGCTGATATGGAGGATTAAATCATGTCGTGGTTAGTTGGTATTTTGGCCGGGCTGTTCGGCGGCCTGATTGTGGTGGGAATTGTCATTATGATCGTCGACTATCGGAATTGTCCGACGATTGACGATGACGGGGATAGCCTGTGACGTTGATACCTTGAGTATCGAATCAAAGCGAGGAAATCATGAAGAACGAACTAATTGCAGAACTATGGAGAGGCATTCGAGAAAAAACGGCCGTGGAGCGGGCAAGGCTCGTATACATCCGCTTTCGTATTAATATGAAACTCGTCATGAAACTCGTCGAGGCGGAGGAGGGGTCCAATGGACAGCCAAGCTGAATATTTAGAATCAAGCGGCGGGTCCGACCTGTTCCGCAACGTGGTCACGGGCGAGAAGGTTCCCTTTATCACCTACCCGGTCCGATTCGACGCATACGGCAATTACCGTATGGATGACAAAGCCCTTGTCACTACCCGTGACGCTGACGGCCGTGAGGAGCGGTGGTGGATCCAGTACGTACCCGTGACGCAGGGCCTGCCCTATTCCGCTCGTATCTGGCAGGAGTTGGCCTGCCCGGCTCCAAAAATGCCGCTGGGGACGCTTCTGTTGGGTGCTATTGTGATGCAATTGTTCCAGATGTGGGTAATGTGGCTGTGGCTAAAGGGATGATTGACAACCTCTTCCGGGTGGCCTACAGAAACACGGCGTCAAGCTGGCCGGCCTGGTGGACACGCTCATGGACCGGCTGGAGAAGGTAGACCATTGTTTTTACCGGGACGCTGCTTCGTCTGAGATGTGGGGAGATCCGGAAGACGTCGCTTTCCTCATGGCCAACGTCACGGCCGTGCTGCGCTGGCATTATACTGTCCGCGCCGGCCGTTTGGATGACGGCTTTCCCGGCACGGTGCAGGATGCGGAGCAGTGGCTGGCGCGATTTGGCTTCGCGCCGGTGGCCAGGAATTCGGGGCAATTAAGTCTATTTTTGGATTGAGACATGATAGTTGATCGAGAACGAAAAGAGCGAGGGAAAATAGCCGTTGGATATGGACCGCGCGGATTCCTTTCTAATTACCCGCCTGATGTGGTCTATGTCGTGGACGGCCGTCCCATTACCAAGGGCGACATCCTGGACGGCAAGCGCGCCAGGCAGCGCCGGCGGCTGGACGTTATCCGGGCCACTGACGAGGTGGTTAAGCCCTGTTTTGTTTGGGTGTTCCGTGTTGACGGGTTCGCTTATTACGGCTGGAATCTGTACGTCAGGACGCTAAAACAGTCTTGGTGGGTCAGTCGCCGTAACGGTGGTGACGACCGTATCTGTCGGCGAGCGATGCAGTTGTTCCCGTGCGGTTACCTGCCGCTGATCGAGAATCTGAAACCCTGGATGATTGCCTTTGCTGAGCAATATCACTGGCCCACGCGGAAACGGCCGGAAAATCAGGGGTTGGCTGTAGCCAGGGTCAGGTTTGACCGGTTAACCGGTCAACTACTGGACATTTCGTCGGAGGAATAGAGATGACGATTTCAGGAATCATGATATACGACAACAGCGGGGATCCGCTGGAAAAGAAGGTGCAGCGAGCAGTCGCCCGCTACCGGGAACGATACGGCAGTGAGCCAACCGTATGCAAGGTTAACAACCAGCTTGTCACCGAGGCCACTCAGGTGGCCGGCGTGATGGTCATTCCGGCGCGGGAAATCGAACCGGACAAGTACCTGATCGGCGTGGAGAATTAACAATGCCAGTCATCAATTATCATAATTACAAATCCACCGAAGCCTTGCAAAAGGCATTCGGCGATAACTGGATGTACGTCGGCCGGGCCAACCAGTTCGTTGACAGCCCGCGCAAGCGGGGCCGGGTGGTGAATGATCCGATTGAGTTCTACCGCCAATGGCTGTGGAGCAAAATCAAGGCAGGGGATAAGGCCGTGTTAAACGCCCTGCGTCAAATCGACGAAAATACGGCGCTGGTCTGTTGGTGTGCCCCGGCGCCCTGCCACGGTACAGTGATTGAACTGGCCGCCGCCTGGCTGCGCGGCAGCAAACCACCGCTCGCAAATTGCGAGATCAAGGCAATTACGCTGTGGCAACCATGGGCAACTTTAATGGCCTTGGGCCTTAAACGCTTTGAAACCCGCTCCTGGGCGACGAATTACCGCGGTCTGCTGGCCATCCATGCCGCGGCCCGGCCGGTGCGCTGGGAGAGCGAGGTTGGCTTGGCGATGGCGTCTCATTTGAATCAACATGGTTTTTACGGCCGTGATGACTTTCCCTACAAGGCGATTGTTGGGGTGGGTAAACTAATGGGTTGCTATGCCACATCAGATGATCCTATGGGAAGGATCGTCTACGGCGGCGAGATTGCCATGCCGCCCAGTCTCCCGGAATTTATATTTGGCAACTACGCGCCCGGCCGCTTCGCCTGGCACGTGCCGGACGTAGTTGGTTTTAAGGAGCCGATATATTGCTCTGGCGCTCAGGGTCTATGGACGCCGGATGACGAGGTTCGGACGCAGGTAATGGAGCTTTATCAGCGTGCGAGAGAGGCGGTCGGTTGACGGCCGTTACGGAGAAGTGAATCATGTTAGATCGAATATTAAACGAGTGGGAAGCACCAGGCATTTGGGAAGTTCGAGATACCGTTAAGGCGTTCTCGATGCTTATGGAAAAGGTGTTGCGGGACAATGACCATAAAGGCGGGTGGCAGGAATGCGATCCGCGTTGGCTCCTGGCTAAATTAAATGAGGAGGTTGGCGAGTTGGGCAAGGCTCTGACGATCCAGTATCTGCCAGACGGCCGTGAACTCAAAGACTACCCCGATACAAACGGGGGTAGGGGCATGATTGACAACATTATCCGCGAGTGTGTGGACGTGGCTAATGTCGCCATGATGATGGCCGACATCTTCTCGCAGCGTTTACCGGATCGAGAGATCGGTGACAACAGCGGGAAGGGATGCCCAGTCATGGTGTGGGATGGGCCTTGCGCATATCGCTGCGGCATGGGTGGCAGCGGCAACGTGTGTCACAGGCATGGAAAGTTTTAAGACATAAGTGGTATCCGTACACCACCAGTCGAGGCGGCGGTGTAGCCGCACCGTAACCGTCGTAAACCCTCAATTGAAAGGGCTAGGCGTTGCGTTACCCCCTCCCTCCTTTTGGCGCGTAAAAGGCTGCGCTGGACGACTGCCGCCCGGCAGATAACCGGCAAAGCTAACCCGCGACGGGCCGCCTCTACTGGTGGTGTACCTGAAAAATCGATAATGAAAGGATGGTAACAAATGGCTTTGTCACTAGACGACAGCGAACCGATTCACGAATGGTTTGAGCTAACTTACGCTCAATACCTGACTGTCCCGCGCAGTGCGCTTCAATCAATGCCGGTTGAGTGGCAGCGGCGTTTTGTGCAATGCCTGGAAGAGTTAGACGAAACAATAGATTGGCGACCTAAAGAATTCAATCAGCAGTATCGAGTCGGGCTTTGGGAATGGGGCGAAGTGTGGGACGAGGACGGAGACGAGTTTATCGAAGATTGGATTAGAGAGGTTGATGATCCGCTTATGGATTATCGGCGCGGGCGTCGCCGGCTGCCGCTGAAGCCGCCGGAAGGGGAGTGAAATGAAACGCTTAATCAAATCTCAAATCGAATGGTTCACGGCCGCAGCCCTGTGGCTGCGCTGCCTGTTTTCTTCTCGGTTCGGCTCGTTGCCGGCCGTTATCGAACCGGCTATTTTGCTCAATATTCACGCCAGGAACGGCGCGGAGCGGCATGAAAAGGAAGCTATCTACCTGCTCAAAAACCACCTGGTGCGTGTGTTGTATGAGCGGGGCTACTGCGTGGCCGCATCCCACGCCGTCCAGGAGCAGGAGTGCTGGGGCACGTGGAATTACGACTGCGGGCCGCACTGTCCCAAGTGCGGCGGGACCGGCATATACCGGACGTATGAACTAATTCGGTTTACTTTCGTCGTTAATGGCCAGCGATTTACCTGGCATCAGCCGGCCGGCCTCGTTGATTGGCCTGTTGAATTTACCAAAGACGAGTGGGGCACGTATGAAACGGATGAGAGTAAATCAGACAGACGGCCGTTTGGGGACGATGAGAAGGGACTGCACACGGCCGTGTACAAGGTCTGGTGGGCATTGTTCCGCTACGGCAGTGCCCCCAAACTGCCGCTCTTCAATCATCTGCGCTTCTGGCATTGGAAGTCGGGAGACTTTTACTATCCTAATAGTGAGGAGTGGTTCTTCCTTGGCGCTTCGCTGGGGCATGAGTGGTGGCAGGACAACAGCGTCTGGAAGTTATACTGGCCGCGAGTGCCCGATTGGCGGCTGCTGCGCGGCAATTGGGGCAGGGGAGGCGTGGAATGCTCCTGGTGGCCCGATTGGTTTGGTATTGGCATAAAGCGCGAGGACGGTCGTTATCGGTTTGACGTGATCTTCTCCAACAGATCCATGACCAACCGGCTAGACAGGTTCCGCCGAAAGCTGGGCAATCTCCATAATCGTTATTTGTGCCGGCGACATGGCCACAACTGGCGGCCGCGCGCAGCCTGGGCCGGTGGCGGCCGGTGGTGCGAACGGTGCCGCAAGATAGAAAAGGATATCCAGGCCAAATGACGGCGCTATGATTTCGCTACCGGCTGCCAACCCTTATCGTCCATTCCCCGTCGGCTACAATTTGCAGCAGGAAGGTCTCCCGGTCCAGGAGTACTGTGCCTTCGTATGGTTCGGTCGTGTTGACGAGCAGGTCAATGCCGCTGCCGTAGCCGGTGACGGCGAAGTGATGGGAGCTGGCGTTGCCGGTGATGACGGCCGTATCCGGCACTCCTCCCCGCAGAATAACGACGTTGTCCCCCTCGCCGACGAAACTGCCGGGCACGTCGATGGCGTCGGCCGACTGTACCGGGTAGATGGTGATCGTCCACTCGCCAACGGCCGTTACCTCGAAGCGGGCCGTGTGTTCACCTTCCAGGAAGTCGAGCGGCCGTACGCCGGTGTAGGGGGCGGTGGTATTCACGAGCAGGTCAATGGCCAAGCCGCTGGCGTCGTAGGACGTAACGGCGAAATGGCGGCTTCCGGCGTTGCCCTCGATGCGGGCCAGCATGGGCGCATCGGTTTTGTCCACGTCTACGATGGCATCCCCTGAGCCGGCCAGGACAATCGGTTCGGGCAGCGGCGTAGCCGTAGCGGTGGGTGCGTTGGTTGGTATGGGCGTGCTGGTTGGCTCCGGTGTCGGTGTGTCAATAGGCGTGGCTGTATCGGTAGGCGCCGGCGTGCCGGTCGGTACGGCTGTATCGGTGGGTTGGGCGGCTTCGGTAACGGCGGCAACAGCGACGGCCGTCTCTTCGGCCCTGGTCTCCTGCCGGATCGCGGCTTCGGCCGCGGCCGTCGCCTTCCCTTCCGGAGTGTTGGCCAGGTACAGACCGAAAACAAAAAGGCCCAGGCAGAGTAGGGCTAGGAGACCAACGCCGATGGCGATGAACTTAACAGATCTTGACTTGAGCATGATGTCCCTCCGGGGTAAAAAACAACGGTCAACGGCGGGAGTCTAGCGGAAGGAGGGTAAGCCGTCAAACGATTTGCCCGGCCTGCGCTTTGGCATACAATACAATATGCCGTTGTTACCCAGTCAACAGCGGCCGTAGTGGACAATACATAAAATATCTTTTATACTAATTCCTGGAGAGTAACAGCGCTGGCAGGCGCTTTTAGCGGGAAATGACAGCCATACCGCCTTTCCCCCATTTTACGAAAATATGGTCAACCAATCCCGGTTCTACAACCAGGCAGCTCACGTATTACCACGCCCGTTCGCACGGCCGTACCGGCAGGCTCGCAACGCGCCACCACCACGGCCGTGCGTTTCTTTTTGCCTGCCCACCCCGATACCGGTTCGCGTAGCCATTACCAGCGCCGCTGTAAGCCGTTCTCTCCTTAAGTTTACAAAAAGATTACACCAAAGTTACACAAAAATCGGGGCAAACGCCCAGAAACGAGGGGGGTATGAGTAAAAACAAGCCAGTTAGCGCAGTTACCAACGATCGGGTTCCGATTGACCGGATAGACCCCCACCCCCGTAATTACAACCAGCACCCGCCGGAAGAAATCTTTGGCCTGCGTATCAGCATCAGGCAGTTTGGCCAGGTGCAGAGCGTCGTTGTCCAGAAGAAGCCGGACGGCCGTTACACCTGCGTCGCCGGTCATGGTGTCACCGAAGCCGGCCGGCTGGAAGGCTTGAAGGAACTGGATGCCCGTGTCATCCCCGAAGACTGGCCACCGGAGAAAGTGCTTGCTTATCTGGCGGCCGACAACGAGCACGCGCGGCGCAGTCAGAAAGACGATGCCCAACTCGCTTCCATCTTGCAAGAAGTGCGCGACTTTGATCGGGCGCTGCTGCAAGCGACCAGCTACACCGACGACGAGTTCGCCGCGCTGCTGGATGAAGTAGGAGCGGGGGAGGGGAGTATTCAGTTAAAAGAGGTTGAGGTTAAGCCGCCGCCGGACATGGCCTGGGTGCTCATCGGAATGCCGCTGGTGGAGTTCGGCTCCATCGCTCCAACCATTGAGCAGATCGCGCAGATGCCAAGCGCGATGGTCGTGACGACGGTGAATAATGAGAGCGGCAAGGGGAAACGGCCGTGAACTACCAGAAGGACAACAGCAACCTGCAAGCCAAGCTGAAGCTGCGCCGCTGCTTCCTGGACAAGTACCACTCTGCCGGCGACGCCAACGTCCTGGACTGCTGCCAGGGCACGGCCGTTATGTGGAACCAGCTGCGCCAGGAGTATGATCTGGCCGGCTATTGGGGTGTAGACGAAAAAGCAGGCCGGGGCCGCATCCAGATTGATTCGGCCAAGATATTAGCCCAACCCGGCTGGCCGCAGAACGTGATTGACGTGGACACCTACGGCACACCCTGGAAGCATTGGATAAACATGCTGCCCAACGTGACACGGCCGTTAACCGTCTTCCTGACCATCGGCCGTTCTGGCCCCGGCCCCAAGCGGGCCAAAATCCCCCAGGAGGCGCTGGGCGCGATGGGCTTAACCATCGACGGCCTATCCGTCATGAGTCTGACCGGGCACTTTTTCGAGATGAGCATCCACTACTGCCTGGCGGCTGCGCTCAACCACGATCTGCGCATCGTGGAGTGTGTGGAAGCCTTCACCACCCCGGTTGACCGCTGGCGCGTGCCTTACATGGGTGTCAGGTTAGAGCCTGTTTAATATGGGTATATCGGTGTATTTCCGTCAATATAAGGAGCAGTCATGAGCGCAAAATCATTTGCCAAAAGCGCTGCCAAGCGGCGCAAGAAACAGGAATACAAGGCCAGGGTCAAGGAGTTACGGGAAAAGTATTTCGATGGCGCCAACCACATCCCGCGGGAGAAGCTGCGTGCTTACCAGGCGGCCGTTGGCGCACTGAAGAAAGAGTACGGCTACCTTAAGGGGTAACGATGGACGATGAAATCATTAAGCCGTGGGGAACATTTGACTGGAGGGCAGGCCGTCTGTCAGTTGGCGGCGGGTTGTCCTATCGAGAGTGGGGATTCCAGACGGCCGTCACCTTCGATTATTGGTCCACAACGTTTCAATTCCACTTCCTTTGCTTCTGGTTGGATATTGATTGGAGTAAATCAGATGATTAACGAAAGCGACATGGTTACCGTAGACGATGCCATCAAGCTACTCAATGAACTATTGGAACTGGACCGCCCGGCCGTTGCCGCCTTGATCGCCAATCGCGTGCCCTGTAACGAAGCCCTGGCGGATCATGAAACGGTTCAATGCAGCGCCCAGCACAACGGCTTCCACGTGGGTATGCTGGGTGTTCTCAATGGCCTGTTTGGTACGCTGCCCAACGGTTGGGGTAAGATAACGGCCGTGTTTGAAGACAGTGATGATCCGGCCGAATACGGCCGTAAGCTGATCCGGTTTCATCGCACCGACTTTGGCCGGCCGGCAGAGTGGTTGGGCGAATCGCGTCATGACGGTTAAAGGTTAGCTCCGTGGCCGACATTGTATTGGGTATGTGTATTGGTAGGTGACGCGGTTCGACCGGAACCGCCCACAGCAGTTGCCGCTAGAACATCATGTTTAAATCATTCCTGGCAACAGACGAGCAAGAACAAGAGAGCAAGAAGGACGATTGGCGGCCGTTAGCCAGAGCCGAGTTCGACGCCCTGCGCGAGGCCCACAGTAAGCATCCCCACAAGGAGAAGATGGTCAACACCATCTTTTACCTGGTCGATGCCCGCGTATCCGGCAAGTCAGAAACGGCCGTATTCAAACTGCCAGACGCGTGCAGTCGGAACACCTACTCCACCAAGTGGCAGAACGATCCGGCCTTTGCCGCCTGCCTGGAAAACGTCACCAAGTTAGCCCTGGAATGGAAAGACGGCCGTCACATCCGCGCTCTGAAAACGGCCACCGAACGACTGCAACTGGCCTCGCCCATTGCCGCCGCCAAAATGTTTGCTCTGATGGCCGACCGTGATCCGAATGTCGTCTTTCGCGCAGCCAAAGCGATTCTGGACATGACGGTGGGAGAAAACACCAGCAAGGACAGCCAACTCATGAACACCATCATGGGGATGCTGGACTTATCTCAATTGACCAACGAGCAAATCGGAGCCTTGCAGGAGGCCAAATCCGTGGCTGATATTCTTAAGGCGCTGGTGGGGTAATGATTACGGCCGTTCATGATTTCCGCCTGAAAGTAGAGAAGGAGCGCCGCCGCCGCCAGAGCGAGCAGGCGACTACCTACACGGCCGACACGCTTGACGGTTACAGGCTCAATCCCTGTGAGTACATTGTCGAGCGTCTGGGCTGGGAACCGTGGTCTGGTGCTTCGGCAGGCTCAGCAACCGCTTCGACATCGGATGGCAGCCATCCGCGCTCAGCAGCCGGTGACGACAAACCCGGCCAGGTCGAGGTCATCAACGCCTATACGCTGGCTATCCAGCAGCAGCTTGAAAGGCATGCGTTTGATCAGGGTGAAATAACGGCCGATGAACTGGAAGTCTGGCAGCCGGGGCAGGTTATCCAAAACTGGATCCGCGTCGAGTCCGGCAACCTGGTTGGCAAAACGAAGCTGGCATCCGGACTCTTCTCCCACTTTTTCGACGCGTTCCCTTCCATCATCTATACCTTCGCGCCCAGCGCCGAGCAGATCAACGACCTGCTGTGGAAGGAGATCCGCGGCCGCAACGACCGTGATTTACCGGGTCACGTTCAAATGGTTCCTCGCCTTAATGTGGCGGCGGACCACTTCGCTACCGGCAAGGCGACCAACGATTCCAACGACAGCGGTATCGAACGCATTCATGGCCAGCATCATCCCTACCTGATGTTTATCCTTGACGAAGCCGAGGGTGTGGCTAATTTTGTTTACGAAGCCCTGGAGGGTATGGACACCGGCCTGGTGGTCATTGTCCTCTTGCTGGCCAACCCGCGCACCCGCAGCAGTCGCTTCCACAAGATAGCGGCCCTGCCCTACGTGCGCAGCTTCCGCATTTCCACTCTAGATCACCCCAACGTGGTACACGGCCGTCAAATCATCCCCGGCGCGGCCACGCGGGAGTGGGTAGAACGCCGGGTGGAGAATGAGGAATACTGCGAGGTCGTAGCCGCCCACAGCGAAGATGACCACACTTTTGATCTACCCTGGCGGCCGGGTATCATCTACAAACCAAAGCCGCCGGCGTTCTGGCGTATCCTGGGCATTGCCCCGGCTAACATCGCCGATGATACATTTTGCTCTGTCGGCCGCTATGAGGCGGCGACGAAACGAGACCACCCCGGCGAATTCCCCCACCTCGCCCGCATGGGCGTGGACGTGGCCCGCTTTGGCCGCGACAATGGCACGCTCTACATCCGGAACGACGGCCGTGTCTGGCGCGAGGCGATATTTAGCCAGCTGCGGCAAACCGTATACTTCCGGGGCATTAAACAAGCGGCACTGGCGCTGGCGGCGCAGGGCGTTACCGACCTGATCGTCCGGGTGGACGGCGGCGGTGGTTTCGGCGGCGGGGTGATTGACCTGCTGCTGGAAGATGTAGAGCTGGCCCAGGCGTTTGAATTCTTTGAGGTCGAAGAGGTTCATTTCCAGGCCGTGCCTTACGACGAGGACGCCTTTGCCGACCTGGTGACGGAGATGTATTATCACACCGGCGAAGCGTTGAAAACGCTGGCGCTTATTGATCCGCCGGCTGCGTTGGAGGCTGACTTGTGCGAACGGCCGTTTACGTGGGTGAAGTGGAAAGGGGTGGACGTGAAGAAGCTGCGGTCGAAAGATGAATTTAAGAAAAAGGTAAAGCGCAGCCCCGACGACGGCGACGGCTGCTCCCTGTGCGTGGCTCCGGATTATTTATTTGAGCCGAAGGAACAGGAATATGTCCGCACGGTTTATGACCCGGTGCGGCTTGGTGGCTGGAGGCGATGATGTTTACTGGTGAATTTTACGTGATGGCTGATAAGCTGGGACGGGAGATGGATGCGCTGACAATGCGGTATCCTGAGCTTTTGAATTTGCAACCGATGGTAGGGATTACGTGGCAAGATATGCTTGAATCCACCATAACGACAGTGCCGGCGAAGCTGGCGCTTGGTGCGATGAATGACGCTCTGGCCAGAAGCACCAATCGCTTGCCAGAGGCCCGCACATACATAAGCCGGGCGGCGGGGAAAACGTTGGTGGCTGGAGACGAGGATGATATTTAATAACGAATTCTACGCGATGGCTGATGAGTTGGGGCGGGAGTTGGATACGCTGGCTAAGCGGCATCCTGGCCTGCTGCCCACAAGGGCAATGGCCTTGCGGGTCGCTGCCGCTATCGAGGTGTTCGGGGATATCGGGATATCGTTCAGTGATGCCGCGAAAGCACTTGGGCAATTCCTCATGCCCGCGTTTGAAAAATTGAAGGCGCCGTTGATGGATCTGTACGAACAGATGCAGCGCATTGAGTTATACGGCCGTATCACTCACCGTTTGTGGTTTTTGCCTGACTTTGTCCTGGATGGCCCTGTCTGGTGGATATGTGCCCATTTGCCGGGGCAATGGCTGCCACGATTGGTGTTGACGGACTCGATGACGCGGCCAGGTAAACGGCCGAATAAATGGCCAGAGAGGTGGACGATGACAGGTGATGAGCAATATTTGGATTGTACTGTGTGCGGAAAAGAGCTTCCGGTTAATGAGATGTATTCAGTTGACGCCTGCAGCGAAGAGTGTCAAAGCAAGATTCTTGAGGAACAAGAAGCGGCCAACCTTATGGAGGACGATAATGGCGATAGATAGGAGCAAGTTGAAAGACCGGCGGGCCGGCAGCCCGATCAGTTTTTCGCTGACAGACATGATCCGGGCACTGCGCGGCTTTCGCTCGCCGGAGGGGTATGTCGTCATTCCCAACGAGATCGCCGATAAGATCGAGGCGGAGATCGAGCGGTTGTATGCGGTCGAGGAAACGGCCGTTGCCCTGGCGCACGAGGTTGTTGCTGATCCACACGGCTTTCTATCCCGCAGCCACCCGTTAATTAAGGCCGTCTTAGGGCCGGAGGCAACCAATGAGTAACGACACAAAAGATACAGTGGACAAAGACCTGATGCGGCTTAATGAAGCCTTTGCCCTGGCCATCGGCTGGAAACGGCAGGGCAAGCAGTGGGTTGACCCGCTGGGCAATAAGCAGCTTATGCCCCCGCCATACTTCAAGCACGATACCCTGGCCTGGGGCGGGATGGCGCGGAACAAGGCGATTGGATACATCATTGAGTATTCTGCCGTTACAGGAAAACACTCTGTTCGAGTGACGGTTGACCACAACGACTATGCGGCATTCGAGCACAAGAGCCTGGCGGTGGCGATTTGTACGGCCGTAGCGATGCTGTTCGGCCGTTGGGAGGTGGATGATGAGTGAGGTTGCTCCGCACGGATTTAAGGTAAAGCCAATCAAAATGCGAATGGACTAGGAGAAACCCGATGGGATTAAGTCAACAGATTAGCAACTACCTCTTCCCCCGCCTATTCCCGGGGAAGATGAAGGAATTGACCAGAATGGTCGATGTCTTTGAGTACGCCTACGAAAAAGGTGGACTCATTGCCCCGCCGGGGAAAGTGCTGGAAATGTTGGCCGAAAACGGCCAGCTTATGGACCTCATCATCCGCACCCGTGGCGCGGCCTTTGCCACCGGCTTCCGCATTACCGAGCGGGACCGCATATCGGCCATTCGCCAGGCGCGGTATATGGCCGATACCAATGCCAACGTGGAACGCGCCGTCCAGATTTGGACCGACTTCGGCATGGGCCAGCGGGTGACACTGCGCAGCGAGGACAAGCCCGCCAACGCAGCCCTTGACGAATTCTGGACGGCCCAGCGCAATGCCAACATCATCGGCCCGCGCAACCTACAGGAGCGCAGCGAGGACGCTTTGAACGAAGGTGAATTGTTGTTCGTCTTCTGGTACTCGCCGCTCGACGGCGAAGCGACCATCCGCACCATCCCCACCGACCAGGTGGAAATCGTCTGGGAAGACTCGGAAAACCGAACCATCCCGCTCTACTACAACCATCACACCCGTGACGGCGATCTGTACTATCCTGACTGGCGGGCGACGGGGGAGCAGTTGGCGCGGGTGACGCTGCCGCAGGGGGCGCGCCGGGCCGACCAGTTGAGCGACGGCGGCATTGAGATAAACGGCCGTACCGAAGCAGCGACGCAGGCTGTAGCGATGTGGGCCAGTCGCAAGCGCAACCGGGCGCTGGGGCGGGGAATGCCCCAGTTTCTCAACGCCTTTGAATGGGCCAAGGTGTTGACTGACTTCATGGGCGACCGGGCGGCCGTGGCCCGCAAGGCGGCGATGTATACCGAGAAAGTCAAAATCGACGGCGGGAGCCGGATGGTCAACAATTTCAAGAGCCGACTGCAATCGAGTCTGGCCAGTTCGACCAGCGACTTTCGCGACCGCAATCCGCCATCCGCCGCTGCGTCGGACTGGATTGAAAATGAAGCGGTCAGCCGGGAGTGGATGTCTCGAGATACCGGCGCGGCATCGGCCCGCTTTGACGGCCGTATGCTGGGCGGGCAGCTCTCGGTGGCCACTGGCGTGGGGCTGCACTGGCTTGGTTTCCCCGACGCGATTACCGGTGGCCTGGCCACGGCCGAGGAACTGAAGACGCCGTTCTACCAGCAGATCGAACGATACCAGATCTGGTTGAGTTCTGTATTTGAGGAGATCGGGCAGGTGGTCTTGTTCCTGAAAGCGGCCAATGGCGGCAGCGTGGATGCGGAAGCGGTCGTTATCGTCGATATGGAGACGCCGCTGTTTGTGCTCATGGAAGAGATTGTCGCACTGATGACCGAAACGGTCGCCGCGGTCGAGAAGGGTATCCTCAATGGGGCGGTCGGCCGGGAAATCATGCGCCAGCTTTACCTGGTGGCGTTGCAGCGCATTGGCGTGCGCAAGCCGGACGAACTATTCAATACGTCGGCAAACGCCGAGGCCCGGCTGCCGGAAGCGCTGGCGGTGGTGATGGACAATTGGAAAGCGGGCAAGGTGACGGATACGGCCGTTGTGTCGTATCTGCTGGGGCAGTTAGAGGAACTGGCGAGCAGCCGGTAGGAGGGCATCTATGGATGCATATCGTCACACCACATTGCTGACAAGTTCGGAATGCGTCTTTTGTGATGGTTACAACAAGCAGTTAGACGTTGAATCAATCGAAGCCGATGGCGAGCGTCTCTTCGAGGCTTATTACAGTCCGGTAGGTCTTTACTCGGTTATCACCAAGGTGACAGGGCGGGGCGGGCAAGTCGAGAATCTGCGCTGTTACTGCCCGGCCTGTGGCGTGCTCTACCATCACGAGAGCTTTTTGTTCTGAGGTGACGAATGAACGAAGAAGACGGCCGTTACACCACTTTCACCATCACCATCGAGGCTCCGGTAGATGTTCGCTTTTACTGTGAAGGTTGCGGTGAATCTAGAGCGGTCATTATCGAGGATTTGCAATCTGACGACCTGAATGGTGACCGGGTTTGGGGCGACATCATCTGCCGGGAATGTCGTCTTGTGATTGCTACGGTGTCAGCCGACAGTCCTGGCCGGTATAGATTTATGAAAATGGACGCGTCCGGTAGTGCCCGCCTGGAGATTGATAGTGAACGATGAAAACGGCTGTTACATGGTCTCGCGGCCTTATGACCGCAACTCATTTGCTTCCATTCCGCGCAGTGCCCGGGTTTTCGTTGACGGCGGCTGCCTGATTGTCTATGACAAATACGATAATATTTTGTGCGCCTTTGCGGCCGGCGAGTGGGCCGAAGTGCAGGACGTGGAACTATACCCGTATGAGACGCCCGGAGATTAAATGACCCACCACCCCACCGGCCCCGTGCTCCCCACCCCATACGAGATAGACGCCGTAGCCACCCTCTGGCCGGCGCTCAGCGAGTCCGGCAAGGCGGCCATGGTCGGACGGCTGCCGTCCGCGCCCTGCGGCGTTACCCTGACCGAACAGAGCCGCAGCGCCGATGCCTACGGCCGTAACATCCGGGGCAGCGTTCGGGCGCTGTGGGGCGGGGTGATTGACCTGGACCAGTTTTTATCGACGATGCAGTTAGCCGTCCGGCGCGGCCTGACCCTGGCCTGGCGCGAAGGCGCGGCCGAGTGCGGCATTAAGCCCGATGAACTAACAGAGGTGGAGATAAAGGCGCTGGAGATGGCGATCCGTTCCGAATCCGTCTACATCTTCGATTTTGGCGAGTACATCGAAGCCAACAGCAAGGCCACCGGCGGCCTGCTTCGCAGCCTGATGAACCGCGTCGGCTTGTGGATCAACCGCTACCTGGACGTGACCAATCGGGCGAAGGTGATGGCCTGCAAGGACCAGAAGCTGGAGTGGGTGATCAATTACGTGCGGGGCGTGAAAGAGAACTGCGATTCCTGCCTGCGGCTGAATGGCCAGGTGCGGCGGGGGAGCGCCTGGCAGCGGGCGGGGGTACGGCCGCAGTCGCCGCCCAATGCGAAGCTGGCTTGCCGCGGCTGGAAATGTGGCTGCGGGCTGGTCCCGACCGATAAACCGGTAAGCCGGGGCAAGCTGCCCTCGCTGCCTTGAGAAGTTGCCTGCCTTATCAGTTGCGGCCAAGTAGTTTCATTGTAGTTGTCAAGGATAGATATGCTTATGACGACGATGCCAGAATATAGAATAGACGTAGACGTAGATGGATTGGTACGGGTAGATGGGTTGTGTATTGGCCGAGGCCGGATCGTGGACGGCCGTGTATACTTGGAAGTGCGCGACCGGATGCGCGACCGGGTAATGGATCGAGGTCGCGCCGATGTGCCCGTAGACCTGACGGCGTTGGTGCAGGTACTGAATCAGTCGCTAAACGAGCGCCGTCCGAGGAAACGGCCGTTTGCGCGGCCGCATAGGAACGGGAGTTGAACAGGAGCGAGGTGTAGCATGGAAAAGAAAAGCAGAGAGGGGAACATGGCGCCTGCCGGAAAGAGGCAACACGGGACCTGTAAAGAGTGTAAATGGTGGTATAACACCGATTACGATAAAGAAAGCGAAATCGTTTCGCCACGAGACCCTGATACATACAAATTCATGGTTTTGCCTTTTGAAGTAAGGTTTTGCCATTGTCCAAAAATCACGTTTTTTGAGCGCCCGGTCGAATCTGACGGCGCAACGGTCATTGATGGGTCTCAATATCAAGCCTGTCTTATCACTGCGCCGGATTTTGGATGTGTGCAATGGGTGTCTAAGGACACGGCCGTGCGGAGCGAGGTGTAATGTTGACGATGATTGAGAAGGTGGAGTATTTGGTCTGGATTGATGACAAGAAGCTATGGATCCTCGATAGCGGACGGTTTGATATTGTTTGGGTCACCATCCCGGTGGGAAGCATTGTTCGCGTCCCCGGTTCGCAAGTGATTCGCTCTCTAGCGGAGACGATGGCTGAAGGAGAGTTCTGTCTGACGCTCCGGTCAAAAGAGGCTAAATTGCTATTGCACGGTGTCCCTTCTCGTAAGTATAGGGATACTGCATTGCTCAAGCCGACCATCAAAATTGAAGATCGGTCAGAGCGTAGGATAGTGCATGAATTTAATAACTGCTCCGTTAGACACATTGATGATGAGATACCATCGTTTGTAGACAATGATGTAATAACCAAGATATACATCTCGTTTTACGGCTATCAGGGCGAGTTAGCAGCCGATGTAAACCAGGCCACTTGACGCAGCATTAGTTTTGCTGTATCCTTACAACAAGTGCTCGACTAGCGACGGCAGGGTGAGCGTTCTAAGGAACGCAACGCCGAAAAGAGCGAAAGCGCGGCGGCGGTCGCGGGGCATATAATAGAGAAGCCATTTAAGGCCACTGGATAATCAGTGGCCTTTTTTTATTTACCAATTTAACCTAAAGCCCTTCAGGCCAGCGATCTTTCCCGATCCTTTGACAGGCTCAGCTTCACAAGCTGAACGGTCGAGGAGCCGGGGGAGGCGCTGGCCTTTTTTTGTGGAATGAACATTCCCTATGGCCACAACAAAGCGCGTTAGCGGCCGGACTCACGACCGCTCGGATTTTCTGGTAGCCGAAGACCCCAACAAAGTTGGAACCTGGCACTTGCCGGTCATGGTCAAGGGTAAGCCCGACCACGCCTTAATGGGTGCGGCCTGGGCGGCGTTGATGAACCCGAACGGTTACCGGGGCAATAAATACGAAGGGCCAGAGAAAAAGGTCGCTGTACGCAAGCTGAAGTCGCTGTACAAGGCCGAAAAAATGGAGATGCCCGTGAGCGAATCCACCAAACCAGAGTTTACTGAAATTTTCCGCAGCCTGAGTGATTACCTATCCCAGGTGCGACGGGCGTTTGACGCCCGCTTTCGTGTCAAGAACGACATTGTCGATATGGAGGATAGCCCCTACAGCTACATGTGGGTTAAAGACATCTTCCTTGATCACCCGACCCTGGGCGACAGCCTGATCGTCGAGCACAAGGGCGACTGCTGGGCCGTGGCTTATGAGGAAACGGCCGACGGCTTCGACTTTGCCGACGAAGAGGAATGGCAGAAGGTCATCCACACTTACGTCTTCGCCCCCTCTTCGACAAACTCAGAAGCCGAGGCCGACGACGTTCAGGAGTTGGCCGAAGCCAAAAGCGGCAACATCGTCAAGCTGGTGGAGGAAGGCGGCAGCGGCGGCGGGCCGTTGAAAATCGACATCGCGGTGATTGAGCCGGGCTGGGGGAACCAGCGCGACAACAACTACTACCCGCGCAAAATGCTAGAGCAAAGCGCCGCCGTTTTCAAGGGCGCAAAAATGTACGCGACCAACCACCGGCCGGACGAAAAGAGCGTGCGAACGGAAGTCAGCCAGGTGCTGGAGTGCCCGGTTGGATTTACCGAAACCGGCGCGCCTATCGCCCGTGTTGGTGTTTTTGATCCGGTATTTGCCGAGAGCGTTCGCAATCGGCACGCACTGGACATCCTGGACGGGCTGCACTGCTCCATTCTGGCGAAGGGCAGCCTGGCCGAAGGTATTTATGAGGAAAACGGCCGTAAAGGCCGAAAAGTGGCGGCTATCACTGAGGTGGCCGCTGTTGATTGGGTAACACAACATGGGGCAGGAGGGCGCGCCCTCCGCCTCGCCGAAGCGGAGGATGATATGCCGACGAAAAAGAATACGAAGCCCGATGAGGCCGAGGCGCAGGAGCTTGAAGAAGCTCTCCTGCAAGAAAGCACTGATGATGGTCCCGCCCCTGAGAGCGTCGAAGAAGCCGAGACCGGGGACACGAACGTTGTCGCTGCCGAGCAGCAGCCGGTAGTCCACCTGGACGAAGCCCAGGTCAATGACGTTTTGGACGCCACGCACCTGCCGGATGCCAGCAAGGCCCGGATGCGCGAGCAGGAGTGGTTGACGGAATATGACCTGAAAACGGCCGTAACCGCCGAAATCAACTACATCAAAGCGATTACCGGCAGCGGTAAGCCACCGTCCACACCGGGCGGTACGACCGTGCAGGAAGTCAGTTTGGAAGAGGTCAATAAGCGCAAGGACGCCGTCAACGCAAAGTACCTGAGGATGAACCCCAGGGTTAAAGGAATGGCTTAAACGGCCGTTATCGGTCGCTTAAAGGAGACATGACATGACAGTAAGATCAGATTATGAAGTTTCCTCGGAGTCGGCGATTCGCCACTGGGAATTTACGAAGACGAGATTAGAAAACGCCACGCCAACGGCCACCGAGCCGTTTGCCCTTTTGTCGGGCGTTGACGGCCAGCAGCTTTGCGGCACGGTACTGACGTCGGTATCTGGTGATACCAAAATCGTCGGCGACGTGACGAACAGCATGGTCTATAAACACTACGTGCGCAATGTCGTCAGCTACGCTGCCGGCGCGGAATCGGTGTTTACGGCCATCGTTGAAGGTGCGCCGATTTATTATGACCGCTCCAGCACGATGCCGAGCGGCGTTTATTTGAGCCTGTCGCCCCTGGATGAGAATGGCGACGCCAACCCGTTCTTTGGGACGGCCGTTCTGGAAAACGAGGACGACACCTTCGCCAAGGGGGCAGCGACTGCCAGCACGCAGGAAGTTGCGGTTGCTCAGGCCGGCGTAGGCGGCAACGCCAAAAACAACCCCGGCTTTATCCCGTTGGACATTACGTCCTTGAGGGAGATCTCCAGCAACGACATTCAAAACCTGGCCGCTCACGGCGGCCTGCTGGCCAGCGACAGCGACCCGTCTTTAGCCCGCGTCAATGCGGCTACCGATAAGGCCCTACGCGTCATTTGGGACACCAGCAATGACACAGACGAAGTGCAGTTTCCGCCCGTACCCAAGCCGCCCGACCTCAACGCCGGTGCTAACGTCGTCGTGCATCTGCTGATGGCCATGGCCGGGGCGACCGACACACCCACGGTGGATGTTCAGGTCTTTGATGGCCCAGGTGACACGGAGATGGGTGGGGCGACAGCGGCCGTGACCGGCACGGCCATCGTTGAGTACACCGTGACTATTGCCGCCGCCAACATCGCCGCTTACCCCGGATTTTTGAACATCGCCCTGGTGCCGGCGGCGCACGAAAACGACGCGCTGTACCTGTATGGCGCCTGGTTGACCTACCAGAAGGCGTAGGCCTGGAAAGGCATACAAGGAGACATTGAACTATGTATACCGTAATTAGGTGGATCGAGGAAATGGCTTTGTCCGAACAGGACAGCGACCTCATTGAAGGCGCAGAACTGGACCGGCGTGTCCAGGCGCTGCGCGAATTACAACGCAACTGGCGGGGCATGAACAGCCGGCAATTCGTCGAAACGATGACGACTGCTCACTTTACCGATTACTTCGGTACGGCTCTGGACCGGGCGTTTCGCAACGATTACCAGTACCAGATCGGCGACTGGCAAAATTACACGTTTGCTGACGAGGCTCCCGACTTCAGAGACGTTGAACGGCATCGGATGAGTGAGCCGGGCACGCTGTACAAGCGCCGGGAAAAAGCCGAAGCGAAAGCCACGAAAATCACAGCGACACGGGTGCAGTACGGCGTCGAGGAATTCTCCCGGCAGTTCGACGTAAGCTGGCGAACAATCCTCAACGACGACCTGGGCAAAATCAGCGAGACGCCGAGCCGGATGGCGAATGCCGCCAACCGGTTTGAAGACCAGTTTGTCAGCGACCTGTACGACAACGCCACGACCCAGGCGGCCCTGGTCGCCCTGGGTGCGCTCTATGCCGGCACCGGCCGTTTAACGGCGGCTAACCTGGCTGTAGGGCTGAACGCCATGATGCAGCGTACCGATGCTGACGGCAACCGGATCGACATCCGCCGGGTGCATCTGGTCATCCCGAGCATTCTGAAAATCCAGGCGGCCTCGGTGCTGGATGACATCATCAGCTACGGCGGGCCAGACTCCAACATATTAAAGAATTGGGTGGCCCAGGTGGACGTTGACCCGTACATCGCCACTTCCAGCCCGGACGTGCCCTGGTATCTGGTCGCTGACCCGGCCGAAATGCCGACCATCAGTGTGGCCCGGCTGCGCGGCGTCCCTGGTCCCTTCACTTACATGAAGGCCAGCAACATCGAGATGATCACCGGCAGCGCCCCCAGCGCCTTTTTGATGGGTTCGGCCGAGACCGGCGACATCGAATACTTCGTGGAAGACATCGTGGGCGGCTGGGATGACAGCACCTATGTGGGCGTCACGGATTATCGAGGCATTTACTACTCTTCGGGCACCACGCCCTAGAGCGTTTCTGGCGGCGAATTAACCAGAGTTTGCCCAACTGGGCGTTAATTTGTTGCCGAGGAGATAAGACATGGCGAAAAAAGCAGCCGTAAATACCGAGCACATCAAACCCGTCAAGCCCAAGACAAAGGCTATGGAAGGTTTGCTGCAAGCCGGCTACCCGGACATGAGCGTTGAGAAAGCCAACGCCATCATCAAAGAGCGTAAAGAAAACCCGCAGGTCTGGCCCTACGAAATGTTGGAGCGGGCGCAGGCGTTCCTGGCCGCTTACAACACCCCCGCTACGGTGGTAGCCGCAAATCCCGGATGGGAAAGGGAGGCAGTGTAACATGAACGGTTTATTGCCCATTGGCTACGTTGCCGGTGACAATGGCATCCTGGGAATCGCCGGGACGAAGATTTACCCCAAGTTCACGAACACGGCCGGTAAAGTCTTCTACCTGAATCCCTCCCACACCAGCGCCGACGACGACAATGACGGCCAAGATCCTAACTACCCATTTGCGACCCTGGCGGCGGCCTTCGCCGCCTGCACCGCCAACCAGCACGATACGATCATGTACGTGGCCGGCAGCAGCGGCATTACCCTGAGCGCGGCATTGGACTGGAACAAGAACTACACTCACCTGGTCGGTATTGTCGCGCCGACAATGGTTGGCCAGCGAGCGCGTATTTTCCAGCTTTCCACCCTGACCGGCGCGTCACCGCTGTTGACCGTTTCGGCCAGCGGGTGCATCTTTGAAAATATCTATATTTTCCAGGGTGTAGACGACGCCACCTCGCTGGTGAACACCAGTGTTACCGGCAGCCGCAATCACTTCAAAAACGTCCACTTCGCCGGCGGCGGCCACGCGACCCAGGCCATCAACGGCGGGGCCAGCCTGCTCATCAACGGCGGATCAGAGAATCTATTTGAAGACTGCACCATCGGCGTTGATACCGCCAACGCCGCGGCCGGCATGGCAGGACTGGTCTTTGCGGCCACAGGCGGCGCAGCCCGCAACGTTTTCCGGCGCTGCCATTTCACGATGCAGGCCGGGGCGGCCGGGGCCATCTTCGTCGAACTGCTGGGCAACAGCGGCCTAGACCGCTACCAGATATTTGACGGCTGCCTGTTTATCAATCTGGCCAGCCAGGCGATGACGGCTGCTATGGCCGTCGCCGGCGGCTTTGACGCAGCCAACAAGCGCATCCTGTTGAAAGACTGCATGCTGATCGGCGCGCCGAAATGGGATGATGGCGACACCGGCCTCATCTACGGCAACATGAATGCCGTAACCGGCGCTGACCTGAGCGGCGTGGCTGTGGAGATGATCACGTAATGGCTGCCAATGCCACCGACGCGGCCGCCAAACTAGCGGCCGAGCACGGCATTGACCTGGTCGGCGTGACCGGGACCGGCGCTGACGGCCGTATCACGAAGGGCGACGTTGAGGCTCATCTGGCGGCAGCGGCTGAAGCTGCGAAAGGCACGGCCGTTTCTGAGGAATTTGATACAGAAGCGGCCGTTGAATCGCCGCCGGAGGGTCCGGAGACAGCCGTCGTTGCCGCAGAGCCTGCCAGCGAACCGGCGACGGTCGTTTCTGAGGAGCTGTGCACTGATACGGTGGAGACGGCCGTTGCGACCGGAAGCGAGTCAGAAACGGCCGTTACCCTCACCTTTGGTGAAGAAAGTCTTCGCGTACAAACAGCGGAAGCGAAGACGGAGTTCTCTGCGCTAACCGCCCTGGTAGACGAACCGGAGACGGCCGTTGCAGACCCACCCCTGTTTGCCTGGCGCGTCGAAAACGCCGCCACTCTGCAAGAGTTGATTGCCCTGGGTGACCAGGCGACGGACGAAGCAGAGCGGGCGGCGATTCGAGCGCGGGCGAAGGAATTGTTGACGGCATGATAGTTTCTTTGAAGCGAATCAATCAGATTCTAGGCGCGATAGGGTTTGTGCTGGTTCTGCATAGGCCCGCCGGCGAATCTGGCCACAAACTGGAACTCATGCGCTTTAAGCGATTTCAGGAACGTTGCCAGACGCAAGCGAGGCAGGCATGAGCTGCAGCGGCGCCTACGCAACGGCCGAGGATTTTGTGACCCAATGGTGGTACAGCTTCGACCTGCCCAACAACGCCGACATCGAGTCCGACCTGGACTCACTGTTGGCCAAATCGGCCGGCCGGATTCACGCCGCCCTGCAAGCCAGCGGCCAGTGCGACTGCACGCTGGCTAGTTGGGCCACCGATTACCTCAAAGAACTGAACATGGTCGCCGCGGCCGTGATGTTCAACATTCCGGCCGTGCGGCTGAGCCAAGAGCAGCGGGCGATGTTCAACGACTACCTGCGCGAGCAGTTGGAACTCATTCGGAAGAACGAGATTGAACTGTGCCAGGGCGAGACGGCCAAAGCGCTGCCCGCCTTTGGCGTAGCCGAGATCGCCATCACTGACCGCAACGCCGCCCGCATCATTGACAACGTGCGACAAAGGACGGGCAGTTAATGAAGGTCCTCTTCCGCGCCGTGCGCTCCCGTCGCAAATTTGTTAATTCACCGAAGGTTAAGGCGGAGATTGAGCGAGTCCTGGACCGCGAGGTAAAGCCGGATCTGATCAAACAGTTCGAGCGCGTCGTGAGCGACTGGAAAAACAAGCCGGAATTCAAGGCTAGAAAATCAATCAGCGCGAACGGTGTAAAGATCTATGTTTATCCGGCTGGCCCGAATAAGAAGATATGGTTTTTTGTAAGCGGCGGCACGAAGCCGCACACGATAAGGCCAAAGAATGCTCATAACCGCTTGTTCTTTCCAGCAGGGCCTTACCAGCCAAAAACGAGGCCGGGCGGCTTCTACGGCGGGCCAGGCATCGCTCCAGGGCCGACAGTGGCTGCTAAAGCGGTGCAACATCCCGGAACGGAAGCGCGAGAGTTTGAAAAGGTAATCGCCAAGGATTACAAAAATAAATTCCGCCGCAACGTTGAGAATGCCTTCCGTCGCGGACTGAGAGGATAGAACTATGGCATACAGACCAATCGGCTATCGGGCCAAAAAAGCTGTTCCGGCCGCTGAGCTTCGACAGGCTCAGGAATCAACGGCCGCCGAACCGGACGCCACCGACAGCGCCCGCAAGCTGGCCGAACAACACAACATCAATCTGGCCGACATCTCCGGAAGCGGGGTGGACGGCCGTATCACCAAAGGCGACGTCCTTCGACAGGCTCAGGAACCGACGGCTCAGGAACCGACGGCCGATGAGCCGGCTGAGCCGGACGCGCCAGGAGGCGAGTAATGGGACTGGAATCTAACGTTTGGATCACGCAGGCCGGCACCGTTTACCTCAAAAAGGCCGGCACTTTTGGCCGCTTCGAGTGGGGCGGCCGGCAGATGCGCGTTGGCGAAAGCAGCGACGAGCTGGGTGGGGCCAGCGTCACCACCCGGCAAAATCCGCGCGGCGGCATTGAGCGAGACACGATCTTAAAAGAAGCGCCGGGCACAGTGTCGTTTGACCTGGTGATGAAGGACATCCAGGCCAGCCGTAAGAAGACCGAATTGAAGCGGTATTTCTACCACATTGACAAACGGCTGCATATCGAGGGGCGCGACCGCGATGCCCCAGACGCATGGAAGGAAATCGTGCGCAAAACCTGGTGCAAGGCCAGCGGCCGAACAACCCCCGCATCCTCCTGGGAAGGCGAAGAGGAGGGCATGGTCACACTGCCCTTTGTGGGCCTGGATGAAATCGACATCTACCGGGTTACTCTGGAATCCGGCACGCAGGTCGGCGAGGCGCTGTCACTGGTGGACGTGGCGGTAGCCCGCGGCGAAGGCGACAACCCGGAAGAGGGTGCGCTGCTCTATGCCGTCGGTACGCTGGTCGCGGTCGGCTCGCCTTACCTCTATGTCAACAAGCACAGCGGCGACAACGACCAGTGGACGGCCGTTGAACTGACTGAATGGACAACGGCGGCAGCTACGGCCGTGTTGGGTCTGGGTGACTTTGTCCTGATTGTCTCCGGCGGCGAAGGCGCTATTTTACGCAGCGACGACCGGGGCACGAGCCGGGTGGAAGTGACTTACACCGACTGGGCTTCTCACGAGCCGATACAGATTGACGGCGTAGACCAGACATTCATCGTTGTGTGCGGTGAAGACGGCTACATCTGGGCCAGCTATGACGGCGGCCGGACGTGGGAAACGCTGTTGATTGGATCGGCCTCAACGACGATACAGAATCTGTCGCGCATCATGATCAACCGCAATAACTACCAGGTCATCTGGACAATTGGCGCGTCCAACGCGCTGTTGAAATCTGAAAACGGCGGTTCGACGTGGGCGGCCGTGACCGGCCCCAGCGCCGGCGACGACCTCATCGGTCTGTGGGTTGAAGATGAAGACCATTTACTCATCCTCAACAACGACGGCGAGTTGTGGGAAACGGGCGACGGCGGCGAGACCTGGACGCAGCAGTCGGCGCTGGATGACATGATGGCCGCACCGACGGCGGCCGACATCGTGGCCGCGCCAGGCGACGTTTACTACCTGGTGGCCACCGATACCACCGACACCCGCGTCTGGCAAAACGTCGAAGGCGGGGCCGACGGTTATTGGGTACGCCTGATTACAGCCAACCCCGCTCAACCACTGGTGGCAATGGTTGCTGTGGACGCTAACCGGGCCGTGGCCGTTGGTGGGGCAACCACCAACCCGATTACGGCGCTGATTAACTAACGTGATTTATACGTATACGACGCAGGCGGGGATACGACTGGCAATCGGCCGTATCCCCCGCCAGTCGATTGACCAGTTTCTGGCCGACCACCCCCAGCCGGAGCCGCCAACCAAAACGGTGATGGCCTGGGGTGACGTCGAGGAACATGTCCCGGTCTGGGATGATCCGGAGTACCGGATGGAGATGCAGGCGTATTACCTGCAAATCGGACGTGAACAATTCGATTTAATTACACCGGCATTGACTATTTTGCCGGGCCGCGAACCGGACGCCGACCTGGTCGAGATGCAAGCCGCCGGTATCGCCGGCAGCAGTCCCGCCGACACACTGCGCTACGGCGTGCTGGTGGAAGACGGGGACGTAACGGCCGTTGTGGCTGAGGTCTTCTATCGGTCCACCGTCACGCAGCGGGGCATTGACGAAGCGGCGGCCGGTTATGCGGCGACATGGATGGACAAACCGGTGCTGGCGAGCAAACTGCCGGAACTGCCGGCGGAGTACGCTCAGAGTTACCGCGACCGGGTGGCAGCCCGCTTTTGCGGTTATACGTGGAATGGGTTTTGTGATTTGGCCGGGCCGGAGCAGAGCGCCTGCGTTGCCTTTTATCTGATCGAGCAGCGCCTGGGCTGGCTGGCCAGCAAATTGAAATAGTCTGTAGTCGGATAATCGAGCAGTCCGGAATGGGAAACTACCCGACTCGTGCAGCCGGGAGCGGCCGACTACGAGACACGCAACCGGAGGTTGCCGACGATATGGCTAACACACTCACACTACAATGCGGCGTCACGCTGCACCTCCAACCAGTCAAGCGAATGGTGCTGCAAAATATCCTGGCCGAGTTTGGCGACGTAGGGGCGCTGATGAATAACCCGGCCCTGCTGCGCCATTTGACCGGCGGCCAGCAGATGAAGGCGTTGGCGGCAACGGAAAAGCTGTTTACCTACTGCGCCGGTTGGGGGGTGGCCAACGAGCCGCCGGCCGACTCCGACGAAGAATTGTTAGGCGTGCTCAGCGGCGGCAGCGATGGGCCGCACGTGCGGCGGGCCAATTGGATCCGCTACGTACTGGTTAGCGGCCAGGGCGAAATGGGCGAACTCATCGGCGCGGTCATGGCGCTGTCGTTCCAAGAGGAAACGGCCGTCGATGAGAAAGAACAGCGCATCCGGGAGCTGGAAGCTCAATTAGATTCCATGAAAAACGGAGCGGTCGCAGATACGGCCGTTTCCTTTAACGCGTCTCAGGACATGCCTGAGTAGGGGTTCCTGTGGCCGAACAAGAGAAACTGGGACTCGAAGTTACCGTCGAAGGATTCCGCCAGTTTATGTCGCGAATGGGCGACATGGACCAGCGGATCGGCGGCGTGGAGCAGCGCTGGGGCGGCCAAACGAAGGCCGTCAGTGCGGCAACGGTTGCCCTCGGTAACCTGGCCGCCAAAGGTATCGAGATCGTCATTGATGGTCTCTACCGGATGGGCGAGGCTATCGTCGGCGCTACGGTCGACAGCATCAACCTGGCCGCCGACTTCCAGGACCAGGTTTCTATTTTGGGCATCGCCGCCCGCGACAGCGGCCTTTCCTTCGACGAGCTTCACGACGCTGCCCTGAGAGTTGGCGGTGATACCTCGCTGATTGGCGTGTCGGCAACGGGCGCGGCCGACGCCATGACCGGGTTGTTCAAGGCCGGCCTCGATTCGGCCGTCGTGTTTGGCGACCTGCAGGGCTACATGGCCGGCACGGCCGAATTGGGCGGGGCGCTGCGAGCCTCTATTGATTTAGCTGCGGCCAGCGAGTTGGACATGGTGCAGGCGTCGGATTTGGCGGCGGTTGCCTTGTCTACGTTTGGCGGCGGGATGGAAACCACCGAGGACCAGGCCAAGTTTGTCAACGACGCGCTTAATAATTTCGTGCAGGCTGCCGATGCTTCGGTGGCTGACGTAAGCGAGTTGGCAGCGGCGCTGACCAACGTGGGGCCGACGGCCTCGGCATTTGGGTTCAGTATTGAGGAGACCAACGCAGCCCTGGCGATTTTGAGCACGCGGGGGATCAGGGGAGCGGAAGCCGGCACGGCGCTGAAATCCATGATGACCAACCTTATGCGGCCGACCGATCAGGTACGCGGCGCGCTGGACGAATTAGACGTCAGCCTCTTCAATGCCGACGGTACGATGCGCGACCTGCCGCAAATCATCGGCGACCTGGAAGGGGCGTTGATGGGGGCCAGCGAGGTTACGGTCATGGTTGGCGGCCGTACCGCCGAGCAAAACGAGCAGATGAAGCTGGCCGAACGCGCCTACAAGCAGGCGACCGACGCCATCTATAAACACAACACCGGAATGAAGGTCTTGACCGACCAGCAGCTCAGTAAATATGTTGACCAGCAAGCCGCGGCCAATGCTGAGATTGAACGGTTGAGCGGCATTACCGGTGAGGCGACGACGGCCGTTCGCCAGCTCACCGAACAGCAGCGTCTGGAGTACATCCAGACCATCGCCGGCAGCTACGGCCAAAATGCCATGAACGCCCTATTGGGCGAAGGTATCGCGGGCTGGGACGAAATGAGCGAGGCCATCGGCAACGCGGCCACCATCCAGGAACAGGCTGCGGCGCGCACGGCCACCTATCACGGCCAGGTGGAGGCCATGGAAGGGGCGATGGAGTCGCTGAAGATTGGCATTGGCGAGAAGTTCCTGCCGGTGCTGACCGAGTTGGTGCAGGGCTTCGCCGGTTTCATCGAAGAACACGGGCCACAAATCGAGGCCGTCTTCGCCCGCATTGGCGAGTTTTTGAGCGAGACCCTGCCGCCGATTTTTGAGCGTGTCGTCAACTTTTTCATTAATGACATGCCGGTGGGGATTGAAACGGCCGTCGGCTTTTGGGAAGGCACGCTGCTGCCGGCATTTGAGAATGCCAGCGCCTTCATCCAGGAGAACGTGCTGCCCGTCCTGGTCCAACTGAGCGAGTGGTTCCAACTGCTGCTGCCGCTGGCGATTCAGGTGGCGACCGATTACTGGAACAATTATCTGATGCCGATTATGGGATCGATGGCCACGCAGTGGGAGGAGAAGCTGCAGCCGGCGCTGGCCGGGCTGTGGTCGTGGCTGCAAGAAGTGATTCCACCGGCGATTCAATACCTGTCTGAGGTTTGGAATAACTATTTAGCGCCGGCGCTGGCCTGGGCGGGCACGTTCCTGTCGGAAACGCTGATTCCCATTTTGGGCACGCTGGTGGCCTGGCTCATTGAGCACATCCCACTGGCTATTGAGACCTATGTTGGCTTCTGGCTGGGCACGCTGCAGCCGGCGCTGTTCGCGGTGTGGGCGTTTATCAATGACAACATCCTGCCCATTTTTGCGGCCGTGGGCGAGTGGCTGGCCGTTGACCTGGCCGAAGATACCCAACTCCTCAGCGACATCTGGAACAACACCTTGCAGCCAGCGCTGGAAATCGTGTGGTCGTTTATCAGCGAGAGCCTGTTCCCGCTGCTGAAAGCGGTGGATGAGTTCATAGATACCGTATTTAGCGTGGCGCTGCGGGCACTGGCCGGCATCTGGAAGAACGTGCTCAAACCGGCGCTGGAAGAGAACTGGAAGTTCTTCAGCGAGAAAATACTGCCGGTGATCCGGGAGGTGTGGGAACTTATCAAAGACAAGGTCGGACCGATTATTCAGGACTTTGCCGATAACAAACTGGCCCGACTGAAATACAGCCTGGACAAGATCCGGGCCGCCTTCGACAGTGTCAGGGAATTCATCTTAAAAATGACCGAAGCGCTCGGAAACGTCAAGCTGCCGGATTGGATGGAGGGACATAGTCCGCCCCCCCTTTATCACTCGCTCAACTACATTAGCGACGCGATGCGCCACCTGAGCAGTGTGGAACTGCCTAAATTGAAGGTAGGCCTGGATATGCCGCCGATGGCCGGGCTAATGGCCAGCGTTTCGCCGCTGGCTCCGGGGCAGGTGGGAAACAACATGAGCCAGGTCAACCAGGATAACCGGCAGTTTAACTTGACCACCCAGAGCACGACGCAGCCGGGCGGCCTGGCGCTTGAATTCCAGTACCTAGAGATGGCGTCGAGGTGATTTAGATATGAGACCAGTTAATTTGTCACGCAATTGGCCTAAGCAGATTGTGCAGGTTGGCATAGTTGATTACAGCACAGGGGTTCTAATTTAGCATGTCTTTAGATGGCCTGACAGAGAGCGATCAGATTTTAGTGCCCAACGGCAGCGGCAGTTACCGGCCGTACCCGCTGCTGACGCTCTTCGGCTTTGGCTCGCGCAAGCTGCGCGAGGCGCGTAATTTTGGCTTGGCTCCGCTGCACTTCATCACCCAGCGCGGGCCGCTGCAACACGGTGAATCGCCGCTGGACATGCGCTACGACACGCGCACCTTTCAAATCGTCATCGCCGAAACGCTTATTAATCAGCAGGCGTTTTGGGACCGGCGGCAGGACCTCCTTGATCTACTCCGGCCCAGCCGCTCGTTTGGCGGCAGTGCCGTCTACCCGCTGGTTTACCGCAAGTGGCTGCCGGGCGGCAAACTGGAGCGGGGCAGTGACATGAGCGTGACCAACGGCTCGCAAACGGTGACGGCCGTAACCGGCCGTTTTATCCACCGCGGCGGGTTGGAAGCGGGCAGCCAGGTAACCATCGGCGGCGTAACCTACACCATCAGCAGCGTGCCTAATGATTTTACGCTGGTGCTGGCAGTGGCCTACGCCGGCATCACGGCCACCGGCGTGGCCTGGTCGTACCGGCGCAAACAGGCCATCCGTGACATTTTCTGCCTATTGGAGCAGGGGCCGCAGTTTGACCAGGGGCCGGGACCAGCGCCATTTCACCCGGCCGGTTACCGGGAAGCGCTGCGCTTCGTGGCCCATGACCCGTTCTGGTACGGAACGCAGCAGTCGCAGACCTGGGTCATCCCCGACGAAGTAGGCGACCTGGTCTTTGACGGTGACGGGGCCTGGATGGGTCAGTCAAGCGGCAACGGCCGTTGGGCGTTTGTGGCCGGCGCGGTGGGGGAAACGGTAGAGGTTGTGTATTGGGGTACGCAGCGGGCACGACCGCTCTTGACGGTTGACGGCCCGGCGACTGACCCATCTTTCGAGAATTTGACGACCGGGCGGCGGGTGGCGCTGGATTATGACATTGCCGCCGGGGAGAGCGTGACGATTAATACGCTGAACCTGACGGCGACGAAAAGCGACGGCACGAACCTGCTGCCGTATTTGAGCGGCGACCTGGCCAGTTTTGGCATTGAGCCAGCGCCCACCGCGCCCGGCGGCGTGAATGAAATGGCGGTGGCTTTTAGCGGCGGGCTGGTCGGCACCAGCGCGGCCCGGATGACGTGGAGTAATTTGTATGTTGGCATTTAGCAGACGTGAATTTTTGAGACTGGCTGGGTTGACGGCCGTGGCGTTTAGGTTAAGGCGGGTGTCGGCGTCCGGTCAGCCGCTGCGCGGGCAGGTTGGCTCAGAAACGGCCGTTGATGGCTTTGCCTGGGTATTCGACCCATCAGCAATCTCAGGGCAGGAGGGCCTGGTATTCCCGGCCTATTTCCCGACAGAACATAAGGTTTTTATGCCTTTAATAAGGAGCAATTGAGATGACGCAAATCAGTTTACCACAAGCAGGTCACCAGAATTCAGGCTACACGCACGCTGGCCCATACAGCGCCGACCAGTGGTCCGAGATGCACGCGGCCCTGTTTACGACCGACCCGGCCAACCAGGGGCCGCTGCAAGGCATCCTCAACGAACTGGCGGTCACCAATCCATCCGGGGCCAGTATTCAGGTCAACACCGGGTGGGGTATCGTCAATGGCCACCTGTTGAAAAGCAACGCGGCTACGACCTTCACGGCGACGACACCATCAGCCAACCCGCGCATTGATGTAGTGGTGATGGTGGAGAACAACACGGCCGTTAACCGGACGGCGGGCATCGCCAGCGGCAACGGCCTGATCTTCCCCACCAGCCTGACCGACTACGGCGGATCGGCCAGCCTGAAGCCGTTCACGGCTATGCTGGCCGTCCTGAAAGGCACTGAGGCCGGTTCACCATCCGCGCCAACGCTGGACGCGGATTCGGCGACGCTGTTTATGGTCCCATTGGCGCAGTACCAGATCAGCACCGGCGGCGTGGTGTCGTCCCTGACCAACCGGCGGGAGTTTGCCCAGTTTGCGACGTCGTTCCCGGAGACGCGCACTTTCCTGGTACCGGCCCCGACCGGCCTCAATACGACGGACTCGACTCAGGTGCTCGTTGGTGAGGTCCCGGAAGCTACGCACGGCCTGCCGATGGTTGACGCCAAGTCGGTGAGTGCCTACGGCCGTTTCAAAGTACCGGCCGATTTCCTGTCCGGTATGACGGTCAAGGCCCTGTTTGAGCCGGCCACCGCTTCGGGTAACCTGTCCTATCAAGTGGCCGCCCAATACGGCGCAGTCGGCGAGGCGTTCAATAACCACACGGACGCGTCCGGCGGGCAGGTAACGGCGGTAACGGCCGACGTTCTTAACGCACCCTATACCCTGGCCCTCACTAACGTGGCCGCCGGCGACATCGTCTCGCTTAGTGCGGCTCGCGATGGCGGCGACGCCAGCGACACGCTGGGAGTAGTCGTGTTCTTTGCCGGCTTCGTCGTCGAATACACGGCCGGAAGCTAACTATGAAACGAAGCGCAACCATACCAACCGCGTTTTTGTCCATCCTGGCCCTGGGGCTGGGGATTGATGGTTTTGCCGCGATGAATAAGAAAGAGTTGGTAACGGCCGTGAAGCAATGGAAAGAAAACCACACCTGACACATCAATTCTACCGCGGCCTGTTTTGGAGAGTGTCGTATGACTCTTTTTCTTAGTTTTCTTGGGGTTCTCGCACTCGTCATCCTGGGCATTTATCTACTAGATTGCCTGGGCGCATCCGAGCATTGGCACAGGCGATATTACAGCGAGGATGACGACTGATGGCCGTAGTCGTTGAAAGCACGCACACCGGATCGGATACCGGCGCAAGTTCCGTCGCCACATCGACGGCCGTTCCTGTCGGGACGGATCAGCTCTACCTGGCCATTATTACGACGCGTCTTAATGCGCAGCAGGTCGATAGTGTATCTGGCCTCGGGTTGACTTGGACGTTAGTAGACCGTCAGGTAGCCGGGCGGGCGCAGGTTGCCATTGAATTATGGTCTGCGGCAGGGTCGCCTACAGAGGAGGGGGTTGTAACGGCAACGCTAACCGACGCCTGTGACGCTGAAATTATCGAGGTGTTCAGGATCGACGGTCACAATGTCGCCTCGCCATTTGGTGCGCAGGCGAGCGCCAACACGAACGGATTGGATGGGGCGGATTCGGGCGGGACGGATAACAATGACGTCACATGGTCAATGACTACGGAGCATAATAATTCACTTGTGGTCGTTGGCTTCGACGCCCGGAACTCTGCTGTCGATTTGACGACTGGATGGACGCAGCACGATGCTGTGTCCGTTGGCAGCGGAGGCACGAATATTCGGCTCTATCCGGAGAGCCGGACTATCGCCACTGCCGGAGCTATCACGATTGGAGCGGCTGACAACATCGGCTCGGACCGGGATTGGGTCGGGCTGTCTGTGGAAATTCGGGTGGCGGGGGGTGCTGGCGGTGGAGCGCAGCCGCCGCGCACGTTACACAAGACACGCATGAGGAGAAATTAGCATGACGATGTGGCTAAAACAAAGCACTGCCGTAACCGTAAAAGTCGGACCGTTTGTGGACTCGACAGACGGAGTAACGGCCGAAACCGCACTGACCATCTCTCAGGCTGACATCCGCCTAAGTAAAAACGGCGGCAATATTGCCCAAAGCAACAACGCCGCCGGGGCCACTCATGACGAACTGGGTTACTATGACATTCCACTGGACACCACCGACACCAACACATTAGGCACATTAAAACTACTTGTCTCCGAATCTGGGGCGCTGCCTGTCTGGCAAGATTTTATGGTGGTGCCGGCCAACGTGTGGGATTCTCTTTTTGGCGCTGATAAATTACAGGTACACGCTGATGAGATTACAGCCGGGCTTATCACCGCCACAGCCATCGACACCGACGCTATCACCGCCGCCAAAATCGCCGCCGACGCCATTGGAGCCAGCGAACTGGCCGCCGACGCTGTGGCCGAGATTCAATCCGGCCTGGCTACGGCAGCCGCCCTGGCCACCGTTGACGGTATTGTCGATAATATTCTCGTTGACACGGCCGAGATTGGCGCAGCGGGTGCGGGGTTGACGGCCGTTCCCTGGAATACCGCCTGGGACGCTGAGGTTCAGAGCGAAGTTACCGATGCCCTCAACGCCTACGATCCACCGACAAAGGCCGAACTTGATTCCGAGCTGGCGGCCCTGAACGACCCGACAGCTGCGGCCATTGCTGACGCCGTATGGGAAGAAGCAATTGTCGATCACAGCGGCACGGCCGGCAGTACGGCCGAGGCCCTGGACGGGGCAACCGCTCCCAGCGCTGCCGACGTAGCCGATGCGGTGTGGGATGAGGCGATTGCCGGACATCTGGGCGCGGGCAGCACCGGCGAAGCGCTCAACGCCGCCGGCGGCGCGGGCGATCCCTGGGTGACGGCTTTGCCCGGTTCCTACACGGGCAGCCAGGCCGGTAAAATTCTGGCTGACGTACTGGCTGATACCAACGAACTGCAAACCGATGACGTGCCCGGCCTCATTGCCGCCCTGAATGATTTGGATGCGGCCGGGGTGCGGACGGCCGTTGGACTGGCCAGCGCTAATCTAGATACACAGTTAGGCGACCTGCCGACGGCGGCCGAAAATGCCGATGCTGTGTGGGATGAGGCGAAAGCCGGGCACGTGGCCGCCGGTAGTTTCGGTGAAGAGGTACAGGCCCACGCCCTGAGCAGCGAGGTAAGCGCCCTCAATGACCTGAGCGCCGCCGAGGTTAACGCTGAGGTGGTGGACGTCATCCGCACCGACGTCATTCCCGACAGCGTGCCCGCCGATGGCAGCCGGCCGACGGTAGCCCAGGCGCTGCTGATGATCGCCCGCTTCCTGATGGAGAAGGGCGTGAGCGGAACGACGGTGACGGTAAACAAGGAAGATGGGGCGACGTCGAGTATGACCTTCACGCTTGACGATGCCACCAATCCAACATCAATTACTCGCGCTTCCTAGGAGAACGGTTATGTCTATCCCATTGCCTATGATAGCATCGCATACAAAGCCCCTTGCTCTTGTGCCGAACCTCGTCGGTTCCGCAATTGATGCAACAGGCGTATTTATACGGACAATCTAGTGGCGCTATATAATGGCTGAAAGTATTATCACCCTGGGCATTGGCGCCGGGCCGGGCAGCATCACCCCGTTTGTGACGACGGGCCTATTCCCGTCGTCCGCGCCCGCTACCACCCCGGCCGTGCCCGGCACAGGCATTACCCCGGCGCTGGTGTTCTTCACGACCACCGCCGCCGAATATTTCCTGAAGCTCCTGGACCATGACGGCGCGGTTGTCGCTCAATTCGCCGGGGGCGGCCGGGGGCTGTCGGGCGGTGGGCTGCAAGCGTTTAGCTACCGGCGGCGACTGCGGACGCCGGGGGCGGCGACGGTGCGCGTCTACGGCAACGATGACCGGGTGCGTGATTACCTGGTGCTGGATCCGGCCGACGGCGCCGGCAGCCACCTGGATTACCAGTGGGAATTCTATAGAAGCGATCCGGCGATTGGATTGAGCTATTACAAGGACTTCGAGGTCTTCCACCGCAAAGAGGAATTCAACCAGGAGCAAAGCGGCCGTTACGTATTTATCAGCTACGGCCAGGGATATAACATCATGCTCTACGCCGAGGTTGTTCGGGCCGCCGAGGGCAGCGCCGGGGCGGCCAAGAGCGGCGACGTGGCGGCTGTGGCCCGCGCTTACGTGGAGGAAAACATTGGGCCATCGGCCGGCGTTGACGGGCTGGGTAACAGCCGGGTCATGCCGGGCCTGACAGTGGCGGCCAGCCCGGCGCTGGGCAAGACCTGGCAGGGCGACCGGGCCGACAAGCTGCTGTCCGACGTGCTGGACGAACTGGCCGAGTATGGGCCGGGCGATTACATGATTCTAGGCAGCGGCCCGGCGGCGTTCACCTTCACCTGGCGCAATACCCGCTGGGGTGATGACAAGACGCGAGGCAACACGGCCGGCAACGCGCCGGTTGTTTTCTCGCCGGAACTGGGCAACATGGAAAGCGTCAGCGCCGGTTACTCGCACCTGGATGAGGTCAATGCCGCCTATGTCCTTGGACAGGGTGTGGGGGCGCTGCAAAAGGTGCGCACGGCGGCCGACGCTGCGCTGCTGGCGCTTTCCCCCTGGGCGCGGCGGGCGGTGACCAGGAGCAGCCGCAACAGCTACAGCGACGACGAAATGGACGCCCTGGGCGCGGCGACGATTGCCAAGCAGCGGCCCAAGCGCACACTCTCATTTACTGCCCGCCAGACACCGGCGACGCGCTACGGCCGTGATTGGGATTTAGGGGATCTGGTAACGGCCGTGTACCTGGGCCGGGAACACAATCTGAAGGTGGTGGGGGTAACGGTGGGCTGGTCGAGTGACGGCCGGGAAACGATTACGCCGGAGCTAGAAAGCGAGGTGGCCCTGTGACGCTGGATGGACGGCTGCGCAACCAGGAGACACAGCGCACACCAACGCTGCTAACCTACGCCGGTGACCCCAACGGGCTGCTGGAAGCGGCGGAGGGGACGTTCTGCTGGGATACGGTGGGTAAGGTTTTCTACGTCAACAGCGACGGGGGGACAACCTGGACGACCGGGACTGCGCCGCCGGTGACGAGCCACGTGTTGGCCAGCACGTCGGCTTTAGGGCCGGATCATACGGTCAGCGGCCTGACTGCCCGGCAGGTGCTGATTGCGACCGGAGCAACGGCGGCGCTTTTCCGGGCGCTGGAAGATGCGGACATTCCGGCGGCGATTGCCCGAGACAGCGAACTGCACGACGCGGTGACGTTGGCGGCGAGCTTGGACAGCAACCTGCTCAGCCTGTCTACTCAGGAATTGGGGTTGGACACGCAGGCGGCGAACATCGTCTTTGCCGGGCCAACGACGGGCGGCGCGGCCGTGCCTTCATTCCGGTCATTGGTGGAGGCGGATATGCCTTCAACGATGGCCACTGATGCCGAGGTGACGGCGGCCATTGCGGCCCATGCAGCGCTGGCCGACGTGCATCACGCCCAGAGCCACGTACTGGCGACAACCATCGCCCTTGGTCCGGACCATACCGTCAGTGGATTAACCGCACGCCAATTTTTAGTGGCGACCGGGGCCACAACCGCCTTGTTTAGAGCTATTGAGGATGCTGACATACCTGCGTCTATTGCTCGTGATAGCGAGTTGCACAGCGCCGTTACGCTCAGCAACGACCTGGGCAACCAATTGCTCGGCCTGACCGGGCAGGAAATCACACTGGACACGCAGGCGGCTAACCTGGTGTTTGCCGGGCCAACTTCAGGCGGGTTAGCGATCCCGACATTCCGCTTGCTAGTGGATGCGGATATTCCGGCCGCAATTGCACGAGACAGCGAGGTGACAACTGCAATTTCCGATCACGCGGCGCTGCCTAATGCTCACCACAATCAAAGCCACGTTCTGGCCACTACGGCCGCCCTGGGACCGGATCACACCGTAAGCGGACTAACGGCCCGGCAGGTGTTAATTGCGACCGGAGCGACGACGGCACTGTTCCGGGCGCTGGAGGATGCTGACATACCCGCGTCTATCGCAAGAGATTCGGAGACAACGGCCGCGATTGCCAGCCATGCAGCTATTGCCAACGCTCATCACGCATTGGTAACGGTGAGTGGACTAGGTTTGAGTCTGGCAGGCCAGTTGGTAACACTGACAAGCAGCGCAGCGGGTGCGGCCAATGCTCATATTCTGGCGACGGATGCCAGCGGGTTTGTAACAGTACAGAAGATTACAACACCGATAGTGTCGGCCGCAGCCAGTGGAAGCCTCACGTTGCAAACTATCACGGCGGGGGCTTACTCCGTGCGTGTTACCGTCAAAACAACATCTACCATCCGTCATGTGGATTTCAAGGAGGAGGGCACTGACGGGATCCAGATGAATTTTGTTGGAACGGGTCAGATCAAGGCTGACGATTCTCTTTATCTCACACCCGGCGCTGACCTGATCATTACAACAAGCGGCGCGGGTAACGATGTTGTTATCAACACAAATCAACTTGTGGTCGTTTCTAGTACGGCAAAAGTGCAGTTTAGTGGCAATTTGCAAAGTGTCAAATCATCGACGGCATACGATGTATACGGCTTCCGGCAGTTAACCACTCCCCTGACCAGCACTTCCTGGAACGGGGACGACACCAAGACAACCGGAACGTACACTTTAACACCGGCCATATTCGGTTATCCAGCGGCCGCAAAAGCGGTCAACGTTTTAGTATCCGGGCAGTGGGCGGCCGCGTCAGCGGCAAATAACTGCGCACTGCGCAGCAGCTCAGGCGGAACTAACATCGCCCTGATCAGGGCGCAGATTGCCAATTTCAGTACCGAAATGACGGTGACTGTACCAACAGATGCCAGTGGGAATTTTTATCTGGTAGTAAGCGGTGCAACCATGAATAATGCGGTTGTCCGTGTAGTCGGCTATCACATTTAGGGTGTAATTATTATGACCAAAACAAAAAACAACAACGGAACAGCAGTAACGGCCGTAGCGCCGGCTGATGATGGCCAGGTGAAAGCAGCCACATTCGGAGACCTGTTCAAGGCCGAGGGGATGCTTCAGAAACTCGACGCCACGGAATTTCCCGCTGATGTGTCCATCAAGGTTGACAGAATCCTGCGCCGGCTGGACGTTGATCGTGGCCCGCTGCTAAAGCAGTGGAACAAGACGATCGTGCGGCATGGCGCTGAGGAACACGGCATGTTCGCCCTGAAAACGGCCGCACAGTTCACGGCTGCTTCGGCGGATATCGAGCCGGCCCTGGCGCACGAATTGACGGCCGACCTGTCAGAGAAGTTAACGCTTGACGATATAGGTTCGGCCACGACGCCGATTCCACGGCAGCTGATTCGTATGTTGTGGTTTTTGATTGAAAGTTAATTTTTTGTAACAAGGGTTAAGGAACCCAAATAATAGTTTTTGGAGGAAATAAAACAATGAACGTTTACCTTTTAGCTTTGTGGTTACAAGTCAACGCCCCTTGGTGGGGAGACCTTGTTACCATCGTAGAGACTCTGCTGATCATTGCCGCGGCCGCCGGCGGGACTGTTGGTGTCGTTGGCCTATTGAAGCAGCTGCTGAAACTGGACGAGAACGGCGCGCGCATTGCGTCCTGGGTTGTCACCGGCCTAATGGGCGTGATGGCGGCCGCGGTGTCAGGCCAGATTACGCCTGAGCTATTCGTCAACTGGGCAACGGCCGTGAAGGTGATTGTGATGATCTGGATTACGGCTACATCATCCAGCGGCGTATACCAGTTCCAGAAGGCGGCCGGCTGGTTCCGCCGGTAACGGCCGTTCAGCCCTCACACCTGGATTGATGCAGGGATAGACGCCCTGCATCAATCCAAAATACGATGACGAATATTTCGCTTTCTTTCGGATTCTTCCAGATCTCCCCGCCGAACGCGATCCTATATGCGACCTTCCTGGTTTACGCATTGGCTGGAGTTATCTTCGTCGTCGCTGCTCTTGACAGCCACAGGCGCTACAAGCGCCCGGCGTGGTTATCCCTGTCCCTTCTCATGGTTGGCGTCACGTGCATGACCCTCTCGGTGCAATATGCCCGCCTGACGGTGCCCTGGTTCCCCGGATACGGGATCGCATCGGCCGAAATACGGCCGTTTTTCCTCTTGTCTGGTATGGGCGCCCTGCTGACCTCAATTAGTATCTTCTACGTCGGGAGGCTGGAGCGGGAGCGAGACACGGCGAGAATTCGTATGCTGAGCATGGAGGAGGATCGCCAGCAGGAACGCGAGGAGCATATGCGGGAGCGGGAAGCGCTGCTCGCCGAGAAAGAGGCCATCGTCCGGGAGAAAGAAGACTTTGTTTCGGTGGCCCTGCACGAAATCAACACACCGCTGACACTCCTCACCGGCTACGCGGCCATGCTTATGGAAGCCGACACTCTGGAAAAAGCGCAGCAGCACGCCGAGGGCATCATTCGCAGCGCCGGCCGTTTCCGCAATATGAAGCGCTTCTCCGATACACTGCTGCGGCGGCCGAGCCTGGAGCCGGTTGATTTGAGCCAGATTGTTGCCAGCGTCCTGGACAACCCGGATTTACACGTGGCCACGCGCAAGCAGCCCGGCGACGTGACCTTTACGTCGGGATGCGCACCTACGATCATCGAGGCTGATTTGTTCAAGCTGCAAACGGCCGTGATGGAACTGGTCCGCAATGCGCTCAAGGCCTGCGACGGGGGCGGTCATGTCCACGTCGAATGCCGGCCGGTTAACGGCAACCTTGTGATTTCCGTCACCGACGACGGCATCGGCATCCACCCCGACGATTACCAGCGCATCTGGCATCCCGGCGTCCAGATTTTCGACAATATGATGACCCGCAGGAACGAAGGAGCCGGCTACGGCCTTTACATGGTCCGCCACGTGGCTGAGGCTCACGGCGGCCGGGCCGTATTGGAACGATCCGAACTGGGCCGTGGTTCGACGTTTGCCATTTATTTACCAAGACAAACATGAGTATAGGAACATGAGCGACAACGACACAACCCTTTTAGAACTGATTTTCGCTGAGCAGCAGAAAACAAACCAGCGGTTTGAGGACTTAATCAACACATTAGCGGCCGGCCTGGGGAGGGAGGTCAAGACCCTGGGGGAAGACAAACCCGCTTGGCGCGAAAGCTCCAGGAAGTCGTTGGTCGAATTGAGCGGATCGAGCAGCAGTATGGCAGCGGTACGTTAAATGAACGTGACGAGCGGGTATTTCAGGAAATCATCGAACGGCTGGATTACCTGGAGGAGCGGCTGCGAATCGAAAAGGGGGACAGCGGACCGTTGTCTCCCAACAAACATTTACACATGGCCATCGCCGGCCGTTTCAACGAAGCGGAACTGCGGCAGCTCGCATTCCTGATGAACACAAATCTTGAAGACATCGGCGGCGACGGCCACAGCGACAGGTCGCTCCAGTTCTGCTTATTTATTGACCGGCACGGCCGTACGTGCGAGTTGGTCAGTCTGCTGGAAAACCTCAGACCCAGCATCAATTGGCGGCGCTGGTGTCCTGAAGGTAGGTAGGAACAATGTTCAAAAACTTACTGGATTCATTCAAACAACTATTCGGCGGAACAGCCGTCCCCGTTCGCTTGAGGATTAACGGATTCCACACCGGCAGCGGCGGCTTTGGCGTGCCCAAAGAAATGTATACGGCCCTGGACGCGGCCGACATTCCCTTCATGGCCAAAACGGCCGATGGTTCGCTATTTGACGCCATTCAGATAGCGCGGGCGCGAGTGGACGCGGGCAAGGCCAATATTCACAGCATCGTTTACCGGCGGAGCGTGCGCCTGCCGGATGGGATTGTGGACCCCAATGTTCCAAGCTATGACAAATCCCCCTACGAAGCGGCCGCCCAACATTGGGCCTATCACAAGGCGCTGTTTCCGGTGGAGGTCAGGGACAACCGCGATCTGGTCTGGGTAGAGACCATCAACGAACCGGACAAGGACTCGCCCGGCGTTACCGAGTGGCTGGCCTCGTTCGCCATTGAAACGGCCCGCATGGCCATGGCCGACGGCTACCGCTGGGCGGCCTTTGGCTGGGCAGGCGGCAACCCGGAACCGGAGCATTGGCGCGGGCCGAAGATGGTGGAATTCCTGCGCCTGTGCGCGGCCAATCCCGACAAGGTGGCCGTTGCCCTGCATGAGTACAGTTGGACGGTTGACGATATTTGGAACGGCCGTACCCTAACCGCCCCCGGCGTCTACAAATACGATTTAATTGGCCGCTTTACCCGGCTAATCTCCGCCTGTGATGAGTTTGGCATCTCTCCCTATCCGACCATCATGATTACCGAATGGGGATGGGCAGAGCGCAATGTACCGGCTCCCGAGAAGGCGATTTTAGATGTACTGGAGGTGGGTAAATTGTACGGTCGTTACTCCAACGTCAAGGGCGCGGCCGTGTGGTATTTGGGGGCTGGCTTTGGAGAAGTTCACAAACAAACGCAGGCGCTGGTCGTGCCGCTCTGGAATGCACTTTTGACCAAAACCTATGAAGTGGCGCCGGTCGAGCCGCTGCCCCCGGATCCTGACCCAGAGCCGGGCTTTGGCCTGCCCCGCGTTCAGTACAGCCGCGTGATGTTCGTAGCCCCGCAAGATTCCAGCCTTGAAGATTGGTTGGCTATCTGTAAGGCGGCCTACGCCGGCCGGCGCAGTGTGGGCTTCAGTCATGACGATGGTGGCATTGGGGCGCTGGATAACAAAACGGCCGTGCTCTACGGCATCGCCCTGGAGAAACATGCCGAGTTTCTGGACTGGTACGCGGAACATTATCTGGGCACGGCCGTGCAGTTTGAGAATACGCCTGCCGCCCCGGCAGCATTTAGCCTGACACACTGGCCTACGCAGTACAAGATCATCAATCAGCACTTCGGGGCCAATCCAGGCTACTACACCCAATTCGGGCTGCCCGGTCACGAGGGCATCGACATCCGGGCCTATGACAGCACGAAGGTATTTGCCGCCGCGCCGGGGAAGGTCTACGTCGTGGAAACGAATCCATCGGCCGGCAACTACGGCATCCACGTCCGGATCGAACATGTCGGGGGCTACAAGACCGTCTACGCTCATCTCAAGAGCGCCAGTGTTACTGTGGGTCAGGTTGTCGCCGGCGGGCAGTTGATCGGGCTGGCTGACAGCACCGGCAACAGCAGTGGCAGCCACCTGCACCTGACGATGAAACACCCGGCGGGGCAGGCGGGCTGGCCGTACGAAATTGTTGATCCGACGCCGTGGTTACGGCCGTTAGCGCCTGAGTTGTTCCCGGAAGCGCAGCCGCCCCAAGACACCTACACCGGCCCCCAGGTATCATTTGTCGCCGGAGTGGATGGTCCCGCCTCAGATTGGCGCTGGCCGGAAGCAAAGAAGGTCTTTGATACAACCAAGCTCGCTCCCAAGTTCCACGCGGGGGGAACTAATCACCAATGGTTCTCCCAATACAAGCATCCCGTTTTCAACCTGGCTCGCATCCTGGTAGCTCCCGACTTCAACGGCGACATATATAAGGAAACAGTGGGCAATGTAGCACAGTGGTTCAGCATGGGTGTACGCGACTTCGAGGTGTTGAACGAGCCAAACCTAGAGGGCATGGGCGTCCGCTGGAGCAACGGCGCGGAGTTTGGCGCGGCGTTCAAAGATCTTTGCGCCCGCTACAAAGCGCAGTTCCCCGGCATCCGCTTGTGGTTTCCGGGCATGTCCCCAGGCTTCGGGGCACAATACGCTTTCATCGACGCGGCCGTGTCGGTGGGCGCATTTGATTACATCTTTGGAGTCTGCGAGCATGTTTACACCGGCATCGTAGACAACGAAACGACGGCCGTTGACCAGATGGCTGACGAGGTGATGGAGTTCAGGAAACGCTACGCCTTGAAACGGCCGCTCTGCATTACCGAGTTCTCAGTCAACCGCCCGGCCCCGGCTGCCTACAAAGCGGCCGTCTACCATAAATTCTATGATCGGTTGGCGGCCGTGCCCGGCGTTCAGGCCGCCTACTCGTTTACTGCATCGTGGTATCCATCCGGCGATTCCAATCAAGAAGGCTGGTTGGAGTACGGCATCTACAACGCCTTTTAATTTGCCCCTCCCGTTCCCAGAAAAGGCCCGGCGGCTCCCCTCCGCTGGGCCTTTTCGCTGCCGTACGGCCGTTAATCGGTGTATTTACCCCGCTATGTCGCTCTGGTCAACGGTCGTTGATTCTGTTATTATCTTAACTATGGTCAAAAACGGCCGTTTCTCAGACGGCCGTGAAAGGAGTATGGTCAAATGTTGAAATCTCATATCGAGGCGTTCCTAAAGGCGAAGTCAAAAAAAAGCAAAAAAACCGCATCCACTTATCGCACGGCCGTTACCTCATGGCTGGCCTGGGCGGAAGGGGAGGGGGTAGAGCCGCTTACCACCGAGGGGGTGATCGGATTCCACAGCTACCTGGTGGACACCACCACGCCGCCGACTGTCAGCACCTACATGGCCGGCATTGCCGGGTTCCTGGAATTCATGGACGTGATGGGAGAGGGGACGGCCGTGAATATGACCCGTGTCCGCTACGAGGTCCGCAACGGGCCGCGATCCTACTCGCACATGAACGTCGTCCAGCTTGACGACCTGCGCAAGCGGGAGATGCCGCGCTTGGTCGAATACTTAGAGAATTACCCGATCCCAGACGAAAGAAGGGGCGATTACAACGTGCGTCTGTCAGCTTTACGTAATATTGCCATCTTCTGGACGCTCTACGAAACGGCCTGCCGCATTGGCGAGGCCCGGCGGCTGGATAGGTCGCACATTAGCCATGACACGAAAACGGCCGTGGTGACCGGCAAGGGCAACCGGCCGCATACGCTGCGCTTTGGCTATCCTGAAAGCCGGGCAATCCCGGCCATCCTCGCTTACCTGGCTGAACGCACCGACCGCGGCTCGGCTTTGTTTGTGTCTCATTCGCGCAACTCAAGCGGCAAGCGGCTCAGCGACACATCCCTGCACCTGGCCATCAAGAACGCAATGGCGGCCACGGGATTGGACGAGCGTTTGACGCCGCATGACATCCGGCATTACCGGGCGATCATGATGCTGCGCCAGGACATGCCGCTTCATGTGATCCAGCAGTTCCTTAACCACAAGGACATCGGGACGACCAGGGCCTTCTACGCTCCGATCACCGATGAAGACGACATGCTGAGGCATCTTTCCAGGCTGAACTCCTGACCAATTCATACTTAATAAAACTCTACTTTAATTAAGTATGGGCTTTTAAATAGTCTGGAAGGCTTCTGAGGGACGCCTACCCCGCGTAAAAGTGTCAATTTGCAAAAGTTGGCGTAACCCAACGATCTGGTAAAATTTACGTGATGCTCAGGCTGGACGGTGCTGGCCTGAGACGCGAGATGATTTTGCGCTTAGCGCCCACCCTCTTCCGAAAGGCCGCCCCCACCCTTGCGGGCGGCCTTTTTCTGCCTATCCCCCCACCCCGGTAATTTGACGGAAATAACCCGCTATTAGAACGGCCGTGCCACAGGCGCTCGTTTCTGGATACCCGCAGGAACGGCCGTTTGCCGGCGTTCTGGCGTTTCACCCTGCACTGCTATACGAACAAGTAGACGGCCGTATAGCGACGGCGCAGCCCCGACCGCCCACCATGGCGCATTGTCAATCGCCGACCAATTTTGGTCAAACGATTGACAATGCGCCGCGAATGTGCATAATAGTTGTATATTCGATGTATGAGGGATTGAGCGTGAGCGATTCAAAACGATTCAATATGACGATGCCGCAGGAAACATTTGACGACCTGGAAGAGATCGCCAAGTCCGAGGGTCGTCCTGTCGTTGACGTGGTGCGACGATTCATTAGCCTGGGGTTACTCGTAAAGGAAGCTCAGACTCGCGGCGCTGAGATATTGATCAGGGAATCGGGAAAAGAGGACAGACTTATAGTAATTCTGTAACAAACTGGCAATGGTGAGGCGGTGTTGCAACCACCACCCCACCATCTAACTGGACCGACTCGCACGGGAGCGGCCCAGCTAACATAATAATAGGCGTATTTAGCCCTCCGTGCAATGCTCGGAGGGCTTTTTGGTTTTTAGGCGAAGGAGATTCAATGAGCGCTACTAACAAATTATATATTCGACCTGATTGGAGAGAAGACAACCACAACGGTGAGCCACTTGAGGCTGGCGAGCCAGTGGATGTCTATCACGGCGATGATATACAGACCGTCGTTTACGAGTTAATAGATCGCGGTGGTGGCTATATGTTCGATGATAGCGGCAATCCTTGCAGGTTTGTTGCCCCGGAGCCGAACGTGAGAGTTTTCTGGAGTTTGGAAAGACGGCCGTTCGTCACGGAACGACCGTCATAAGTTTGGAGGCGATTATGGACGTAAAACTTATTAACGCGGGCGGCTACGGATTATTTTTCCTAATCGCCGCGGCCATCGTCGGAGTTGGTCTGTTCCTGTTGTTTCTGGGCGCCCGGTCCGGACTGCAGGCCCGGAATAATTCAGACAGAGTACCGACCCTGGCTTATGTTGCGACTGTTTTGGGGGCACTTTTGATCGCGATTCCGGCCTATCCGGTGGCGCTGCTCAGAAGCACGACCGATCTGATGGTTGAATCTGAGGACGAGATGGTTCGTTTCACGAATACCATGGTCGGTATCGCACAGCGCGGGTTCGCTCTGTACAAGGACGGCCTGGACGAGACGCCAGAACCTCCGGATCCGGACGCTACCCCCACCCCACTGTATGTTCAGGATGAAACGCCGGTGCATGAGTCACCCACGGCCGTTCCAGGGAACGAGACGGCCGTGCCTACGGTAACGGGTGTCTGGCCGACGTTGGGGGCAGATGCTACACCGACGTGGACGGTGCTGAATCCGAGCGAAGGCCCACCCACCCCAACAGTAGACATCGTCGTACTGGCTACACAAAACGCGGCCCGCGTGACGGCCGCGCCGACCCTGGACCCGGAAACGTGGAATCCGCAAACGCCGGTGGCGACGCCGGTACGGTAACCTGGAGGTACAAAGGTGAAACAGATGGAATTCAAAACGAAACCT